>Ga0078972_1000574_pt1 | contig 151868 bp, 118 predicted proteins | sample YelNatPaOPGAMG01_FD_67568 | JGI IMG/M metagenome (GOLD analysis project Ga0078972, IMG submission 67568) | Hot spring thermophilic microbial communities from Obsidian Pool, Yellowstone National Park, USA - OP-RAMG-01 (SPADES assembly) (version 2) | ecosystem: Environmental > Aquatic > Thermal... | reverse complement strand
ACGTTGAAAGAAAATGCGGATCTAGGGAGCCCTGCAACCCGGGGTTCCCGTGTGAAAGAGAAAAGTTTTCGTTTGCCGTCGTAGGCTTTTACATAGCTCACAGGATTCGAACGGATTGAGCGGCCAATTGGAGTTTGGTCAATGAGCACTATGTCGTCGAGGTGCTCGAGCCCTTCGATCGAGCCACATTTTCCGACATCTTCGACGGGTTGCTTCTTGTAACGTAACCAATTCTTGTAAAGAACGTCGTGCACAAGGGTCGACTTCCCGCTTCCCGACACACCAGTGACGCAGACGAATTTCTGGAGTGGTATTTCAACATCAATGTTTTTGAGATTATGTTCGCGAGCGCCTCGGATCACGAGTGCCTTCGGCTCGCCCTTTGTCTGGCGCTTTGGCGGGTTTATCTGGCGGTCCAGAATACTCGAGTGCCGTCGCTGACGTTCGCGCATGAGCTCGGCGGTCAGTCCAGGACTGTCTGGCAAATAGAGTTCCTGCGGATTCCCCTCAAAGATGACTTCACCTCCTCTCGATCCAGCATGAGGCCCAAGGTCGATAACATAATCTGCGCCAGCTATCACTTCCGGATCGTGCTCCACGACAACAACTGTGTTTCCCTTATCGCGTAAGTCGTAGAGAATATCGAGGAGACGTCCGACATCGCGAGGGTGAAGACCAACTGTCGGTTCATCAAGAACGTAAAGGGTTTCTGTGAGCCCTGTTCCCAGAGCGCTGGCGAGGTTGATCCGTTGGGCTTCGCCGCCCGAAAGAGTGCGTGTCTGCCGGTCGAGCGTCAGATACCCAAGCCCTACTCTCACCATGTAGTTTAGTCTCGTGACAATTTCTCGAAAAACTCGGCCGTAGAGAGCGTCCTCCTGAGGTGTAAGCTCAACGCCTACCAGTTCCGCGAGAAGGTCGCTCATGCTCAGCGCCGTCAACTCCGCAATATTGCGGCGGGGAAGGCTTCCGCAGGCTGGCCCCCAATAAACAGCCAACGCATCGGGAACCAGACGCTGCCCTCGACACGCAGGACACGTCGAAAAGCCGCGATACCGCGCCAGCAGGATTCGAGACTGAACCTTGTAGCGCTCCGATTCCAGCCAGTCAAAAAATCCCTGAAGCCCCTCGAACCGGCCACACCCGTAGAGGAGATTGTTCCATTCTTGCGGTGTAAACTCAGCGAGCGGCTTGTTCCAGGGAATATCCTTTGGATCTGCCGTCTTCTTAATCCACGAATAGCTCTTGCGGTACGAAGGCGTATTGAAGGGAGCAATAGGATGCTGGGCAAGAGTAAGCGACTTGTCTGGTATGACTTTGTCCCAATCGATCGCTATCGTTCGGCCAAATCCGTGGCATTGCGGACAGGCACCCAGAGGTGAATTAAAAGAAAAGAGCAGAGGCTCTGGCTTGGCAAAAGTTCGCCCACAGCCATTACAGCGATAACCCGTGAAATAGGTTGCACACTGATTCTTGTCGCCAGCTTCCCCACCAGCACGCCATACTTCTATGGTGTCTCCAGCTACGCGAAACGCTAACGCAATCGAGGAGTTGAGTCTCTCGCGCTCATCCTCGGAAACGAGCAAGCGGTCAACAATCACGCGACACTTGCCGCCGGCGGCGGATTCCGATATCTCGTCCGCACTCGCAGTATCCAAATCGATCACTTCGATCCCCTGGGGACGAACAGCAAGAAGGCGCGAGAACCCAGCTCGCATGAATTCTTCGGCAACGCTTTTGGCAGCAACTTGAGATTTGCGGGCGACGGGTGCAACGATGTAAACCCGTTCCCCATCGAACTGCCGCAAAACCTCACGAGTCACCGAAGTTGGATTGTCCTCTCTCACCTCGAGCTGACACTCGGGGCAAATGGTAACCCCTGCTTTCGCATAGAGAAGCCGAAGATAATCGTAAATTTCCGTCGCCGTGCCGATTGTCGAACGAGCGTTCTTGACAGTATTCTTTTGCTCAATCGCTATCGCTGATTGAATGTGACGCACTTCATCGACGTCAGGGCGTGCCATCGTTTCGATGAACTGGCGCGCATAGGTGGAAAGGCTCTCGACATAACGACGTTGTCCCTCAGCAAAAAGCGTATCGAAGGCAAGACTACTTTTCCCGCTTCCCGACACCCCCGTAATGACAGTCAACGAAGCATGGGGAATGCGTACGCTGATGGACTTAAGGTTGTGCGTCCGGGCACCAAGGATTTCGATGCAGCTCTCCACTCTGCATCGTAGATACAACCGAGCGTGTCACTTTAGCGAGGCGAAAATAGTACCTCCAGCCTCTGCCCTTAGCTAGTCTGCTGCTTGCGAAGCTCCCGTAGCTCTTTTTCCAGCAAGCGCCGCTGGTCTTGTAAATCCTGAACTTTGCGGCTTGCCTCAAGGTACTCTGGCGGCGTTTTTGGGTTGCGGCTGAAAAGCCACAGCACAGTCCGGAGAAGCGCTACCACCCCTACCACGAGAGCGCCATACATGCTGTATTCGCCATACGGCTGGTAATAGGGTCCAACGTAGGGAAGAGCGTCACCGAACAAATAGTAAGCAAGCAACACGAGTGCCAGTATCCATGTCATGAGCGGAAATGGTTTGGGCGGTTTCAAAGGCGGTAACCGCTTCTCTACGAGGATCGCATTGATCTGTTTGTCAATCTCTGCTATCTTTTTTTGAATTTCTTCGATCTCACTCATGCTATGTTCTCTCCTCTCTCGTAGGTTTCTCCCTATTTTTTATCACGAACTTACGCGATGCCAACAACTTTTTGAAAGTCTATGGGATAATCTTGTTGAACCACAGCTGCGCTTCGTAGCACACAAGAATCACAAATTGTTTTCCGAAAGGCTTCCCATGCGCAAGCTTTCTCGCTACCTTGTCTTGCTAGCACTTGCAGTTGGACTGTTTGGCTGCTCGAGCAAAGAACCCCTCGATTACTTGCCCGCTGGTACCGGATACATCGGCATTAACGTTCAGAAGTTTTACTCCCAACAGGGATGCAAACGATTAGCCGAGGTCCTCAAAAAAATAGATCCCGAGAATACTCCCCCAGAAAAGTCCGATATCGCGTATGTTGTGCTCCGTGATCCCTCGGAGGGAGGGGGAGTATACGTCGCTCTCATCGGAAAACCCGGCTCCGCAGACGAGATTTTCGCCTCTCTCCAAAAAAACAGCAGAGTCACACCCGTTACCGTCGCTGGCATGAAAGGATACCGGGTGGTTCCCGCCACTCCCAATCCCTCAAACCGCAACCAGATGATTCTGGTCAAGCTCTCCGACTCCGCTATCCTTGCCTCTAACACAGAGGCGGGGATCGAAGAGATGAAGAAGGCTAGCCGCAAAAAGGTTCCCGGAGCGGCACAATCTGCAGAGTTCATGAAATGTCAGACTCTTTCCCAGGAAAACCCGTTTGCTTTCGTTGCAAACGTTAGCCGCTACGCAGGAGCACTCGGCACAAGCTTGGGTCCCGTTGCAAAAGCAAATCCCAAAGCTGCTGAGGCGCTTTCCAAGATTCAGGTTTCCTCACTCACTGCGGGCTGGGATAATGAACCGAAAATAAACGTCGTTGCCTACACATCCGACGAAGCTGCCGCTCGTGACATTGCAACTCTTGCCAACTTCATGCTGGGTATGCAGAGAAACTCTCTTCCTCCACTCCTTAGGTCTCTGGTTGCTGTTCCCTCGAAAGACGGAATCTCGCTAGAACTTACCATCCCCAAAGAGAATGCTGACCAGTGGTTGGACAAACTGGAGCAAATTGTCACTTCTCTCCCCCAGGATCAGCAGAAACGCATGCAGGTACTCACTCAAAGGCTCCCCGAACTTTTCCGATAAAAAGAGATCACGACAACGAGGCATACATCCTTCCGGGCAGCTGCTTGACGAGCCGCTTCATTTCGAGGGAAAAGAGGACACTTGAGAGCTGCTGAACGGTAACGCTTGCATCCATTCGAGCCAGAAGAGCATCGAAGTAGACTGGTTCTTGGCGAACGTGACTTAGCACAACGCGTTCGAGCTCGTCCAGTTTTTCCTCTCCCGGCGCAGCAGCGCTGGATGATGGTAGTCCAGAGATCGGCTCTGGACTCAGCCGGCTATTCTGCTTGTTCGAATTGAGGAGTCCTCGTAGAACCGGTGCCATTTCGGTTAGGATATCTTCTGGGGACTGAACAAGCTTTGCGCCTGCCTGGATGAGAGCATTCGTTCCTCTCGAATTTTCGCGCGTTATGTCTCCCGGTACGGCAAAGACAAAACGATTTTCTTCGAGTGCTTCCCGCGCGGTGATGAGTGCTCCCGACTTTTCGGCAGCCTCGACGACGAGCGTCCCCAGAGCAAGTGCAGCGATGAGGTGGTTTCGCTCCGGGAAATTGAACCGATCGGGCGGTGCCAGCATCGGATATTCACTCATGAGCGCGCCTCGAGAGACAATTTCTTCTGCGAGTCGGCTATTCTCTGACGGATAGCAAACGCCTAAGCCATTCCCCAGCACTCCTATCGTTCGCCCACCAGAAGCCAAAGCGGCGCGGTGAGCCACTGAGTCGACCCCGCGCGCAAAGCCACTGACAATGGTCACGCCCGCCTGAGCTAACCTTGCGGAGAATTCCTCCGCAACCGTCTTACCGTACTGCGTCGCACGTCGCGATCCGATTACAGCAACCGAAAAGCGATCGAGAGGGTCGATATTGCCGCGAACGTAGAGCAGGGGTGGCGGGAAGGACGACTGCCTGAAATTTTCGGGATATTCTTCATCCTCGAGAGTGAGAAGCCGTACACCGTACTTCGCTATCAACTCGAACTCAGCTTCCCAAGCGCGCCGTTCGGGGGCAGCAAGAATTGAACGTGCCAGTTCCTCGTTGAAGCCGCGCAGTGAAGCAATCTCTTTAGCCGTCGCTCCAAAAACTGCTTCGGGACTTTGGAAATGGTCGATGAGCGTGTAAAAGCGAACTCGGTTCAGATTCGGCACTAAACGCAAAGCTACCCACCACTGTTTGCTTTCGAGTCCGCTTTCCATCAGTACTCGCTTTTCTCTCCTAACGCTGAAGCCCCAATCGACCACATTTGCATGCTTGATTCACTCCAGCGCTAACGATATAGACATGGAGTATGAGTTCCAAAGCAAGAAAAACAGCTAAGTCCACTCGCAAAGAAGAAAGTCCCGAAGCACTCAAAAAGCGTGGGGAACGCATCAATGAAATCCTTGCCCAGAACTACCCCGATGCTCGGTGCTCGCTCAATTTCCGTTCGCCCTATCAGCTTCTCGTTGCCACCATCCTAAGCGCACAGTGCACGGACGAACGAGTGAACCAGGTAACCCCCGCTTTCTTTGCCCGTTTTCCTTCGCCGGAGGAGCTTGCCAAAGCTCCCCTCGAAGAGATCGAGCAATATATCCGCTCTACTGGTTTCTATCGGAACAAGGCAAAAGCCCTCAAGGGAATGGCAGAAGCTCTCGTAGCTCAACATGGTGGGCAGGTACCCAGCACCATGGAAGAACTCGTGAAGCTGCCAGGCGTCGGTCGGAAAACTGCCAATGTTGTGCTGGGCAATTGCTTTAATACGCCCGGCATTACTGTTGACACCCACGTCAGTAGAGTTGCCCAGCGGCTCGGACTTACAAAGAACACCCAACAGGATGCCATTGAGCAAGACCTCATGCAATGCATTCCCCAGAGAGATTGGACAAATTTCAGTCATCGAGTCATTCTTCACGGTCGCAATATCTGTCGAGCTCGGAAACCTCGGTGTGAGATTTGCCCTCTCAAGGAAGAATGTGATTTTGTCCGCAAGTCCGGTGCACACTGAATAGCGTCAGATGAACAAAAAAACAGGCTTGCGCAGAACGAACTCCCTGAGCAAAACGAACAGTGGAGGACGAGCTATGGATGAATTTATTCAGATAACATGTCCGTGCTGTAAAACCATTCTTATCATCGAGCGACGGACGGGAAAGATTGTCGAAGAACGCCGACCAATTCTCGAACAGTCCACCGGTGACCGTTACCAGGATGCTCTGAAAAAGGTGAAAGAGCGGACTTCTCTCGCCGAAGAAAAATTTCGAAAAGCAAAAGAAGCTGAAAAAGCAAAAAAAGAAAAACTCGAAAAGCTTTTTCAGGAAAAGCTCAAAGATGCAAAAGACTCTGGGGAGGAGATCCGACCCTTCAACCCCTACGACCTCGAATGAGATCTTTGTTAGAAGGTGACATTCTGGGACCTGCGTCTTAGAATACTTTCAAGAGAGGACTGATGAAAAATGCCAAAACGGCGCATTCTCATTGTCGACGATGAAAGTGACATCCGAGCTATTATCCGCGCTACTCTCGCTTCTAAGTATGAAGTAGTAGAAGCGCACGATGGGCTCGACGCTGCTCAGAAATTGGAGATAGTCGAACCCGATTTTGTGATCCTCGACATCATGATGCCTCTCATGGACGGCTATGAAACATGCCGTGTGATTCGTAAGCACGCTCGATTCAAGGATATTCCTGTTCTCTTTCTTTCAGCTCTCGGATCGCGAGAAGACATCGTCAAAGGCTACGGTGCCGGCGCAAACCTCTACCTTACAAAACCATTTGAACCCGCGCGCCTCCTTCGCGTGGTGGACATGTTCTTCGAAGAAAAGAATCCTCCCATTGAACGAAAACGTTTCTCGATCGAGCAGCTGCAGCAATTGGAAAGCATGAGTCCTGAAGCCATCTCCCGTGCATCGGTCTCTGGGACCATCGAGTCGGTACCGGAGAAAAAAGCTGCAGAGACGGACAAGCCGTGGTACGAAGGAAAACGCATTGTCTCTGCAGAAGAAACCCGTGAAGAGATCGCTCGCGCAGCCCGAGAAGCTCCGCCTAAGCCAGCGCGTCCTCCCCGCCCACGAGTCGTCATCGTTGACGACGACGAGGACGTGGTCACGCTTGGTTGCATGGCTTTGCGCGACGAATTTGAAGTGTGCGGCGCTGTTGACGGCATCGAAGGTATCGAAAAAATAACGCTCTACGAGCCTGACATCATCGTTCTTGATGTCATGCTCCCCAAAATGAGTGGCTACCAACTCTGTATGTCTCTCCGCCGTAATAAACGCTTCGCCCAGACGCCTATCGTGGTCGTCTCTGCCAAGGCGTCGCCGCGAGACCAAGAATATGCTCTTCGCATCGGAGCCAATGCTTTCGTCGCAAAACCTTTTGATCCCGATGCACTGAGAGCAACTCTCCGAGCTATCACGAAACAGCCCGGCTTCTCGATCCACCCCAAGACTCTTTCGGGCGAGCAAATGGAGTTCGAAGAGAATCGCCGACGCAAAGCACTCGAAGAACGACTAGACAAGACCGTCCGCAAACAAGAATCAGAACTCGAGAAATTCCTGCGCGAACACGGAGACTCATAGAATCGTCTCAAAATGACTCGCTAAGAGGAGATCTCTCCCTTCCTTATGGAACAACGCCAGCTAAAAATGATTGCATGCACCTCCGGATATGCAAATCATCTCTCTATGTGGAAAGTTGTTTTTCCGAACGTTGAAATGTGTGCCCAGGTGCTGAGTTAATGCGTCTTGAATCTTTCGGAATCTCGGATATTGGTCTGCGCAGAACAATCAACGAAGATTGTTTCTACCGCTCTGATGAGATAGGACTTTATCTCGTCGCTGACGGGATGGGTGGGCATGCTGCAGGAGAAGTGGCAAGTGCCAAGGCCATCGAGGCGGTTGTAGATTTTGTAAGTCGTCACATTGCCGACGAAACCCTCACCTGGCCATATTCTTATGATAAGAACCTCAGCGTCTATGCCAACGCAGTCTTGTGTGGAATACGTCTCGCCAATCAGCAACTGTATGCCATGCAGCAGACGAACCCCGAGCTAGGCGGAATGGGAACCACGATCGCGGCTCTGAGAATCACAGGAAACGAGGCTTTCATCGCTCATGTTGGTGACTCCCGCGTGTACCTTTTCCGTGACAACGCGTTCGTGCCTCTCACCAGCGACCACAGTTGGGTCAACGAGCAGCTTCAAAAGAAGCTCATCTCTCCTGACGAAGCCAAAAACCACCGTTATCGAAATGTCATTACGAGGGCTTTGGGAAACCGACTCGACGTCGATATTGACGTTCGTGTTCTCGAGGCTCAGCCTGGCGACATTTTCCTCCTCGCTACCGACGGGCTCACTGGCCAGGTCGACGACTCCGAACTAGAAAAGACCTTGCGCGAGCAAACAGATCTTCGCACCTGCGCAAATTACCTTGTAGAGAAAGCTAACAGTAGCGGAGGACCCGACAATATCACTGTCCTGCTCATCCGTTGTCTTCCCGACTGAGCCTGCCCCTCTATGAACCAACTTCAATTCCCCTCATCGGAGAACGTCCGCTTCAGCATAGCTTGGAGCTGCTCGAGATAGCTCCTCGCATCATCCACTAGTTCTTGCGCCCACTCGAGGTCGCTATCGAATATCTCTGCAAGAGTATCCACATCGACTTTTGTAAGGTCATCGACACTCTTGATGTTGTGCTCTTTGAGCTTTTCTAAAACTTGCTCTTCGGTGACACCTTTTTGAGAAAGAAAATCGAGGAGGTAGCGCTGTTGGATCTCCTCTTGATTGGCACTCGCCAATTTCTTTTCTTCTCCCTCCGCATGTATATCCAGTGTCAGTCCGGTAAGTTTTGCCGCAAGTTTGGCATTTTGCCCCCGCTTCCCGATAGCAAGAGAAAGATTTCCTTCCTTTACTGTAACAATTGCCTTTCGCTCCTCGGGAATGACTTTCACGCTTGCGATTTGAGCGGGCACCAGGGCATGAGCCACAAACTCTTCAATTTTCTGTGAGTAGGGCACAACATCGATCTTCTCGTTATCCAGCTCGTGGACAATCATTTGGACTCGGGATCCACGGATGCCAACGCACGCTCCGACCGCATCAACCTCAGGACTTGTGCTTTCCACGGCTATTTTCGTGCGAGCACCTGGCTCCCGCGCTATGCGAACTATTTTCACGGTCCCATCAGCGATTTCGGGAACTTCTTGCTCGAAAAGCCTTATGACCAAATCGGGATGTGTCCGCGAAAGAATGATCATGGGACCGCGCGCATCTGGATCCACCTTCCACACAAGAGCTTTCAGTCGGTCGTTTGGACGATACTTTGTGGTGGGCGGTATTTCTTTGCGAGGCAAAATGCCCTCAACTTTACCCAGACTCACAATTACCGATCCGTCATTCTCGATCCGTTGAACGGTTGCACTGACAACCTCATTTACCCGCCCTTTCCACTCCTCGACAATCTTCTTTCGCTCTTCATCACGCAAGCGCTGAGCAAGAATCTGCCGCATATTCTGCGCAGCAATATGCCCCAACGCAGACGGATCCTCATTGACCTCTATCTCGTCGCCGATCTGAACCTCTTTCGAAATCTTGCGAGCATCTCGCAGGGAAATCATGGTCCGCGGATTCGTGACGTCCTGGACAACCGTCTTCTTTACCCAGAGATGGAGCTCTCCGGTTTCTGGATTGAGCTCAGCCCGCGCATCCTTGTATTGTGAGAGAACGCGACGCGAGGCAGCAATAATGGACTCCTCGATGGCACGTTTGATGACCTGGACATCGAGTTCCTTTTCCTTCGCGATTTGTCGTACAAGCGCTTTCAATCCTTCAGCATTCATGTCTCATTCCCTCACTCTCGCGCTCTTTCGTGAGCCTTGCCACGCAAATGCCACACGGTGACAAAAGAAAAAGTGGGCTTGACGGCCCACCTTCTTCGCCACCTACTTCTCTCTCTACTAAAGATCAGCTCTCAATAGCAAGCATTTCTTTTACGGGCTCTCTTTCGCGGATATATTACTTTCAAATCAACCCTTCCATTCACCGAGAACTCTCTGGGCGCGCATCAGATCATGATTTCGCCCCCCGGTCCAGCAGGCGGCCCGCCAGGTGCTGGTTGGCCTGCTGGCGGCCGCCCCGCAGGCTGGCCCGGGACAGCACCTGGCGCCTGCTGCATAGGGGGAAGACCCGGCATAGCACCGGGAGCTCCCGCACCAGGCGTCATTTGAGCTCCCGGCAAAGCAGGCATCGTTGTTGGTCCAGAAGACACAGAAGGTGCCTGTCCACCCGGGTACGCGGGAGGAACACCCGGCATAGCAGCAACTGCCGGCTGAGCACTCGGCGGGAGCACTCCCGTTGGAAGACTGCTAGGAATCTGGGGCCTGGATCCCTCACTCACAGGTTTCGGAGTTTTTGTCGCCTTGGCTATCTCCCGGTTCAACGCTTTGATGAACTGAGTGCTGATTCCTTCTCGATGCGCATCGCGCTGAGCAAGCGTCTCTTTTTCATCTTTGGCTATCTTCAGCCTGTTCTCCACATCGCGCCGAAGAGATGGCTCTAACCCCGGTTGCGCAAGAATGTTCTCATAACATCTAATCGCTGTCTCGTAATAAGAACGTGCTTCGTCGGCTTTTTTGGATCGCCCATGTTTTAACGCCAAAGCCGCAACAATGAGATTCAACCGCACCGCCCGTGGTTGAAGCGCCACCGCCTTAGCAAGATTCTCATAAGCAGCCTCGTAGTTTATGTGATCCAGTGCTTCTATTCCCTTGGCATAAAACTGAATGGCCTCTGGCGGCAAAGTCGCAACCTCTTCGGCTGAAGGTAGCTTGAACTCCTCAGCCTTCACGTTGCCGGGCAATATCACTGCAAGCCCTACTATTGCCACGAGAGCCATCGCAATACGCATAGTTTTCGCTCCCATTTCTCTCACTACCTTCCACCGCAAATGAAAAGTGCGGTTATTTTTCACATTCCCACGAACTGAAGCCGCAACTCGAAATTTATCCATGATAAGTTTCTATTTGCTGTATGAATCGACGAGCTCGGCAAGTTCAACTTGATTTTTATAGCTCGAAAGAGGCAAAGAAATTTTCTGGTGTTCGGGCGCCTGTAGCGGCGCGAATTAAACGGAGTTCTCACTATGGCGAAAGAAAGCGTACCGGTAGATTCAATTCTCGAAGCTGCTCAGCGTCTCTTCCTCGCGAAAGGATGTCAGAACACATCCCTTGAAGACATCGCAAAAGAAGTAAAGATAGATATCAAGAAGCTCAAAGCGGCTTTCCCCTCTGTCGAAGATATTGTCCGCAAGATCCTCGATCGGGACATCGCTGAATCCACTGAACTTTTCACTCGGACAATTAACGATCGAGGCAAAGCGGACGTCAAGCTTGCACGTCTCGTCCGTGAATTGATGGTGCGATATCAGCAAAGCTACGTCGTGTCGTGTGTCGTCTGCGAAGGCATAGAACACGCGGACTCCGACATCCGTTTCGTCAAGTCATGCCTCACACCTGAACAGATCGACCGCTACCGCCACAACACAGCTATTCTGGGAAGGCTCATTGCTCAGGGGCAGAGCGAAGCCCTCTTTACTGATGCCGATCCAGTCGAAGCTGCTTACCTTCTTCGGGGAATGATGGGAGCTGCCGTGAGATATCGCCTTGTCACTGGGAAAGATGACGACATTCGCGACCACGCAGACTTTGTCATGCGAATCTTTCTCAAAGGACTTCTCCGCTGAATCATTGCGCTTCTGAAAGCAAACAGCGCAACGCAACAGTGGGATAATAATTCCAGAAATTCCACTACTGTTTTCATTCAGGAATTGACATGCGTCAGAGACCGCCCTATTTCTTTCATGTAGAGACCTGAGTAAAAATTCGCTTATCGGGTGCTGTTGTGAAACGGGTGTGGATAAGTCTCTTGTGTATTGTCGCGGCGCTGTCTTTCGTTAGCCCTGTGAGAGCCGACGTGCTTGTTCTTCGCAACGGCCGCAAACTTACCGGCTCGGTGCTGGAAGAGTCGCCTCAGCAGGTTATTTTCAAGTCCACTCTCGGCACATTGAAAATCGCACGCAATGATATCGCGTCGCTCGAAAAAGATGGCACTCTTCCGGAAGAGGTCGACGGTGATGCGGCTTTCAACGCCGGCGCGCTTTCTCAAGCGGAAACATACTACAAGGCGGCGCTACAGAAAACACAGCCTGGCACGCCCGAAAGAACACGTGTTGAAAAGAAATTAGAAAACGTTGCTGCCCGCCAGAAGACATCGGAGAAATCCCTTGTTGGGCAGCGCCTTCAGGCGCTCCGGCAAGCCCTCGCAAACAAAAAGTACGATGAAGTCATCTCCGGAGCAGAGGAACTCCTCCGAACTTCTCTTTCTGATTCAGAGACCAGCGCTATTGCGCGACTTAAAGCTGAAGCTCACTTTGGCAAAGCTCAGCAGTTGCTCGATCAAATGCAGTTCATTGAAGCAGAAGAACAGCTGAAAAAAGCCGTTCAAACTTACGAGCCTTTCTATCGCGCCCACCTCTTCCTTGGCGAGCGTCTTCTCCAAAGCGCCTATACCCAGAAAGAGGGAATCGCCGAAATCCTCAAGGGTTTACAATACGGTTCGGAAGAAATGACCGAACAAGAACGTGTGAAGTTTCATTACCTTGCCGGACGCACTCTGTACCAACAAAATGATTACCAAGGCGCAGCCTCGCACTTTATCGAATGCCTTCGGGCCAAAGAAAAGTATCAGGCGTATGCCGATGCAATCGACAGAGCTGCTGATTGCTTCGTTAAAATAGGTGAGCAAACAGTCCTGAAGAACGCCGACCAAACGATCGCAAATCTGAAACGCGCACTCGAACTCGATCCCAAAAAAGCAAAAGCCTGGTTCCTGCTAGGCAAGCTCTATCGAGATCTGGGACGTACCGATGAGGCTGTGGAAGCGTTCAAAAAACTCCTCGAGGTCGATCCATCATTCCCTTATGGTCACCAATTTCTTGCCCTTACCTATATCGACAAGAAGAATTATGATGAGGCACTCTCGGAACTTAACGAGGAGATCAAACAACGGCCCGACAACTACCAGGCATATGTCGACCGCGCCGAAGTGCAGATCGAGTTGGGGAACTTTGCTGATGCCGACAAAGACCTCGAATACGTCACCCAGAGAGATCCTTCTCGATGGGAGGCTTTCATGGCGCGAGCACGGCTTGCTTACGTCCAAGAGGAATACGATAAAGCCAAAGAGAACCTCTCACGCGTCCTCGCACTGAAACCTGATGCCATTGAAGCACACATCTACATGGGAAAAGTTCTCCGAGCTCAAAAGGATTTTGACGGGGCAAAACAATGGCTCACAAATGTCGTCGACTACCTTGAGAAAATTCCAGACCTTACGTTTAAATATAAAAACTACCTTGCCGAAGCCCAGACACGACTGGCAGAGATAGACCTCGCACAGGACAGCCCACGGCAAGCAGAAACGCGCCTGAAAATGGCACTCCAATACGTGCCTAACTATGCAGCTGCGCTCGCATGCCTTGGAGACGTAAAGAAGAGACTTGCTTCGGAAGTCGATCCAGCTTCGAGAAAATCGCTTTATCGTGAAGCCGAAAGTTATTATAAACAGGCAATCAGCGCCGATCCCAAAAATCCCGACTACTACCTCGCCCTCGGGATCCTGTATCATAAAAACCTCAAAGACACGCGCAAAGCCGTCGAAAACTACAACATGTACCTTAAGCTCGGCGGGAAAGACAAAACAAACGTCACTAAGTGGATAGAAGAGTGTGGAGGCTCTCCTACCGAAGAAGACGCAACAACGTCCGCGTCACAGAAATCGGAGTGACCTTCCCGACACTCAGCCTCAAGCGAGAGAAACATCCCGGCTTTCTGGTTTTCGCATGGTGAAAGAATTCTCAACTTCTTGCCAAAAATAAGACATGATTTGTTCTGTTACTTGACGGTGAACAAAAATATCTGTCCACAAAGGAAGGGATAGGATGAGTACGAAAGAGCGTTTCACCCACGACCTACTCCAACTTCTTTGGAACGACTATGCCGAGCGGGTCCCCTACGCACGGATATATCAAAAAATGCTCGAAGAACTAGGAGCAACTTTCGTCAACGACCATATGGCATTTCGGACCCTTGGCGTCGAAATCAATGGGCACAATCTGGGAATTCCCGCGGTGAAGAGAGTGTGGGATGCGCTTGGATTCGTGGAACGTGGTGCGCTCGAATTCCCCGACACACACCTTTTCGCGCGATATGTCAAACACCACCTCGCGGATTTTCCGAGAATTTTCATCAGCGAACTTCAGGTCCACAAATTGCCACTTCACATATCGGAGGCTATCCGAGAGAGCGTATCGAGCTTTCGCGATCTACTCACAGAATCTGATCTTCGAGCACTGGCTCAGCTCGATCACTCGCCTTCCTATTCAAATGAGCTTCTTGAGCGCACATTTGCATTCTTCAAAACTCTGCCGTGGGATCCGGTGCCCGAAGACGTCGTTCATACAGTCAACGAAGTAAGCCAGTATGGCGCCTGGGTTCTCCTTCATGGCTATAATGTTAACCATTTCACAGGCTCTGTGAACCGACATGGTGTCGCACCAATAGACGATATTGAGGGACTTGTTGCAGAACTCAAACGACGAGGCGTTCCGATGAAAGCAGAAATCGAAGGAGCGCGTGGCTCGAAGCTTCGTCAGACGGCCACTCATGCAGTACGCGTCCCAGTCACTGTGCGCAGCGCTGACGGCTCGCTCAAACAAATCGAGTGGACGTATGCATACATGGAATTTGCACAACGGGGTTATGTGGAAGACCCGGCAAGCGGAGAAAAAGTTCTTTTCGACGGCTTTCTGGGCCCCCAAGCTGCTCAACTGTTCGAAATGACCCGAGTTAAATGAGCTAAAGCGATCCCCTCGTGAGGGTGCGAAAAAAAAGACTTCGGCCACCTCTTGTGGATGACCGAAGTCTTCGTATGTTCTCTGAGCCCCCTGGCAATAGCTCGAAAAGATAAGGCTCTACCCCTCTAGGGTATTGTAACCTAGGCGGAGCCACAAGCCCTAAACTTTGGGAATCCCCGGTTCTGTGAGAGGCCGCAGGTCGAACAGTCTTTCCAGTTGCTCGGGAGTGAGTAGCCCTTTCTCCACAATAACCTCCCGCAGACTTTTCCCCGTCGCAACGGCTTCTTTGGCTACCTCTGCTGCCTTGTCGTAGCCAATATAGGTATTCAGCACGGTCACCATTGAGATTGAATTCTCGGCGTACCACCGACACCGATCTGGATAGGCAATAATTCCCTTCACGCAGCGCTCTGTGAAGGCCTTCATCGCATTCGTAAGGATTTCCATCATCTCGATGAGATCATTTGCAATTAAGGGCATCATGACGTTCAACTCAAGTTGTCCTGCCTGGGCAGCATATTGGATGGCAGTTTGATACCCCAGAACCTGAAAGCATACCATGTTGAGCATTTCTGCCATGACAGGATTGACTTTGCCGGGCATAATGGAACTCCCAGGTTGGACGGGAGGAAGAAGAATTTCTGCTAATCCTGTCCGTGGCCCACTAGAGAGAAGGCGCAAGTCATTAGCAATGCGGATGAGCTCAACTGCAATCCCTGCCACCACGTTGGCGAGAAAAACACTGTCATTGTGGCTCTGCATCGCAGCAAAATAGTCCGAAGCTTGGCGCAATTCCATCCCCAGTTGCTGGCTCAATTCTTCCACCATCATTTTTCGGTACTCGACCGGAACATTGAGGCCGGTACCAGCAGCGCTTCCCCCTATACCCAACCGGCTCATATCGCTACGAGCCTGAGCAAGTCGTGGACAGAAAGACTTGAGTGCATCGGCATAACCACCAAACTCTTGTCCCAGCCTCACGGGCACAGCATCCTGCAGATGTGTGCGTCCGCTTTTGATGATGTCATCAAACTCGCGTGCTTTCGCCTCGAGAGCTTCAATGAGCTGCGTCAGAGCCGCTTCTAAATCGGGGAGCAGCTTGAGAGCGGCGAGTCGAATTGCACATGGCACCACATCATTCGTCGACTGTGACTTGTTCACATCGTCGTTCGGGTGGATCTTGCGGTTCTTACGATCAGTAAGAGGAATGCCCAACAACTCATTTGCCCTGTTAGCAATGACCTCATTAACGTTCATGTTTTGGGATGTGCCAGCGCCTGCTTGATAGACGTCGACAATAAATTGGTCATCGAACTTGCCAGCAAGGACCTCATCACATGCCTTGATAATTGCATCTGCTCGCTCAGGATCCAGGAGCCCGAGCTTCTTGTGGACGTTGGCTGCTGCCCTCTTTATTTGTACTATTGCCCATATCCACAGAGGATGTGCTTTGTGTCGACTGATGGGAAAATTCTCTGCTGCACGCAAAGACTGAATGCCATAGTAGGCATTCGCTGGGACCTGTTTTTCCCCGAGTGAATCTTTTTCAATTCTATACTCCGTCACGTTCTTTTCCTCTTTCGTTCGTGAGATCTCAATTATCCACTGCGGGTAAACGGGTGCCGCCCGCCGTGGAAATTCTTTTTCCCGCAATTTTCTCTTTGACTGGAGCTGTTTCTATGCGAGGAAAAGTGAGCTTTTTCAAGATATATGTGTTTCTCCAGTGGCTTTGACGGCAGGAGAAGGAGACGAGTATGGGTGTTGTGAGACGTATGGGCATTCCCGTAATACTCATTCTTGCGTGCGTGATTCCCTTGGGATGGTGTCAATCCGGTGTAGATGCAGATGTCGAACCACAAGTCGCAACAAGTAAACCACCCACTCAGCCTTCTGCCTCCCAATCTCAACAAGTTGCTCCATCGACTTCAGCGACACCGACGCAGGTATCCGAAGATGTCGCACAAATGAACACGCTGCACACCGGTCCATCGTCTGCAACCACAGCGAAACCCACAAGCGCAGGCAACAAAGGCGGAGCCACTCCCCAGACAGAAAATCTCCCCCTCGACCTACAGAGTCTTATCCAACTCAGAAAGCAGCAGCTCGGCCGCCCAGAATTTCGGGGTGCATGGATCACGCGCTTCGAGTGGGTCAGCAAGAATCCCAACGAAATAAAATCCAATATCACCCGACTCATGGATACTGCCAAAGAGGCCGGTCTCAACGCTGTTGTTTTCCAAGTTCGGTCTGACTGCAGCACTTTTTACCCAAGCAAAATTGAACCCTGGTCGCAGTTGATCGGTGGCAAAGACCCTGGTTTCGACCCAGTGAAATTTGCTATCGATGAAGCCCACAAACGCGGCCTAGAATTCCATGCGTACATAAATGCCTGCCCAGCGAGTGAACTGAGGGAAGGACCGCCCCCCGGGACTCCCCATATATGGTTTGTTCACTGCACTCAACAATCCAATCCCTGCTGGCTCGTCTACGAAGGCGGCAAGCCAGCAGAATTCAAGGAGTATTGGTGGCTCAATCCCAACCTCCCCGAAGTTCAGACTTACCTGAGAACAGTGGTTCTCGATTTTGTGTCGCGCTACGATGCGGACGGGATTCACTTTGATCGCATTCGCTTCCCTAGCCCCAAGACGTCCGACGACCCATGGAGTAAACAGCGCTACGCGGGAGATGGCAATCCCATGAAACTCAGTTACGATCGCTGGCAGGAAGACAACATTACGCGAATGCTCACCGATATCTATGGGGCAGCAATCGCCATCAAGCCTCAGGTAAAGTTTTCTGCTGCCGTCTGGGGAATTTACGACAAAACAAAACTGCCCCAAGGGACAGATAGACGAACGGGGTACTCGTGGGCGAGCTCCGGATTGCAAGATTACCATCAGGATTCCATCGAGTGGACGCGTCGCGGGTGCATCGACGCTCTCATCCCAATGATCTACTGGGACATGGGGGGAAACAAACCTGATTACGACGAACTGGTCGCAAATTTCGTCAAACTCGCTGCGAATGATCGCCACATCTATGGAGGACAAAAAGTTTTCGACGATGTTGAAATGCTTCGGCAAGCTGTCGCGACTATCCTTGTCGGCGGTAAAGGAACATGTCCCTTCACGCTGGGCACTATTCAGAAGAAGGGACTGGTTCCATTTTATCGTACCAACATCTTCCCAGACACTGTACCTACGCCGCCCATGCCATGGAAAACAAATCCGACCAAGGGAATCATCCTCGTCAACGTGAAGGACTCCTCGGGTAGGCCCGTGATGGATGCCCACGTGCGCCTCGCTGGGCGCTCCGATGTCTGGCTCAGCTCTGCTGATGGATTCTGCGCTATTATCGACGCTGAGCCCGGAAATACAACAATCTCTGCCGTAAAACCTGCCCTGGGAGTTTCTTCCCAACCGCAGCCGATCACTGTGGTTGCTGGAAAACCCGTTGTTGTTTCTCTCGTCCTTGCGCTCCGGTCAGTAGCTTCGGCTCCCACTCAGTGAGAACAACAACATCAAGACATCCCACTCAGTGAACTTGGTTAGCAATGGTGATGCACTCCATTGCTTTTTTCCGGATTACAGGAATTTTTTCGAGTTCACTTATTTCGGGGTGAATATAGGGATTGCGGTAGTGCTGCAACTCCACTAGGAGCTCGGCAAACCGGAGAACTTCTTCCTCCGTTTCCAACCCCTTGAGAAGCAACGGATTTGAGATGGTGATTTTCTTTTTCGACCGTGTTCCCTCAATCGTATACTCACGCGCAAATGCGACGATAAGTATTCCCAGCGCTTTTAACCCATCAGGCTTGTAACGGGCTTGATGTTCGAGCAGGCGAAGAAACGTTTGTCGTATATTGTCAGGCGTCACATCCCAGTTGCGCCCCCGCATCACCACGAGAAGATGCTGGCGGAAATGGACGGAGAGGTTGCGCTGTGGTCCTTCAAGGAGTTCTTCTACGAGCGCATAGGTATCTGGCTTGGAAAAAAAGCGCTGCAACCTTTTATGGAGCTGGCGTTTCACTACTGTTTCCACCGCAAAGCAGTAAGAAAAACCGATATTGCGCGAAAAATCGAGCGACTGGGGGTGGCGAGAATGCTCGCGATAGAGGAACTCGGCAAACCGAAGGTTTTCCTTCGATTCATCATCGAGCTCATGATAGCAGGGAAGCGCCTCCGCCAGAAGCCGATCCACGCTCGCAATTATTTCATCCGTGAGGATGAGCCCGGCACCCTGCGCTGCTTCACGTGACTCTTGTCTCAATCTCTCCGTGTTTGCCCGGACGTAGAGGTTATACGCCTCCGCCCGAAGAGTATCAGGCACATCCGCTCTTCCCATGAGCTTCACAAGCTCGTCCACGATGGCCTTGACCTCCGCCTCGGGCCGATAGTCGACTATTTCGGCTGCTTCTTTGAGACGTGCCTGGAGAGCAACGTTGCGCACATACTCTTCGTGCGCTCGATCGATTGCTGCATAAAGCTGCTCGATCCCTTCTTCGATCTTACTTTTGGCTATGACGCTCGAGGCGCCATACTTCTGTGCCTGAGCACCATCCTCAAACGTGCCAACAGCACTAATCATGATTATGGGGAGGAGCGGGTACTGGCGTTTTACTTCTTTAATAAGCTCGATTCCCTCGGTGTCTCGTCGCATTTGGAGATCTGTAACGACAATCTCTGGGGAGTCGAGCTCGATGCGCTCGAGGGCATCTTCCATATCATGAGCTTCAAGAACATCACAATTGTGGAGCGTAAGGTTGCGGCTCAACGCAGCTCGATAAAGCTTGTTATCATCCACGATGAGTACTTTTGCTCTGTCAGTCCGAGGCTGAGATGCCTGTTTTGTCATTCTGTTTTCTGCCGCTCCCTTAGTCTCATGCACGTTGAGGTTCCGCCACCTCTCTGCCTCCCGCTAATACCAGCGAGTGCCTCCAATTAATTTCCCGCTGGCGGTTCAACGTCCAGCGTCTCGCCCAAAATTGCCTTCTGAGCTTCTATGAGTTCTGCTATTCCCTTGCGCGCTAGTCTTAGCATTTCCCCCAGCTGCACATCATCGAAACACTCATGTTCCGCTGTTCCTTGGATTTCAACAAACCTATGACTCCCCGTTGCCACAACATTCATGTCAACGTCAGCCTGAACATCCTCGGCATAGTTAAGATCCAAGACAGGATGCCCCTCGACCATTCCTACACTTGTTGCAGCGACAAAGTCCTTTAGCACTCCACTCCCAACGAGGCCAGCAGCTCTTAAGCGCCTCACAGCGAGAGCCAGGGCAATGAACCCGCCTGTAATGGCAGCTGTGCGTGTCCCGCCGTCAGCCTGGATTACATCACAGTCGATAATGATGCTCCGCTCCCCAAGACGCCGCAAATCGGTGACTGCCCGCAGCGATCTCCCAATGAGACGCTGAATCTCGTAGGTACGTCCCCCAATCTGTCCTTTTGTCACTTCTCGCTGAATTCGCTGCTTTGACGACCGAGGCAACATGGCATACTCAGCTGTAACCCAGCCGTGCCCCATTTCGCGTGCATGCGGAGGAACCTTGTCATCGATCGTTGCAGTGCACAAAACCCGTGTATCCCCCAACTCGATAAGGACACTCCCGTCAGCATATTTGGCGTACTCGGGGATAAGATTTAACGGCCTTTTTTCGTCTGCGGCACGTCCATCGATCCGGATAAAAGACATTTTTATATCCTTTCTGCTTAATACTGAAGTTCCTCTCTCGTGATCCCTCCCAGCACAACCCCCTTACGCATTTTGCAGGAAAAACTGTTCTCTGCTTAACGCATCGGTCCGGATAAAAGCCGCTTGCGCAGCAACGCCGCCCGAGCCTGATCGCGCTCCTCATCTGAAAACTTACGTTCCTCGTCATCGCCCGTGGCATTGATGAGAGCTGCTCGGATGTGGCTCGGCTGAACAGCCACAGCCAACTTGTTGATCTCTGTATGACTGATATGCGGGAAAAACCCAGCGTCTACTCCCAGCCGCAGAAGCGCAAGCAGCTCCATAGCCTCCTTTGTGCTGAGCAAACGTGCATGAGTAAGAATCGCATACGCACGCCAGACCTGGTCTTCCACCTGCAACCGATTGTTCTCAAGAAGCTCTCTGCGCATCTGTCGCTCGCGCTCAATGATCTGTTCTGCGACCGCACTGAACATATCCACAATCTCACGCTCGCTCTTACCGAGCGTCACCTCGTTGGAGATCTGAAAGAACCCTCCATGATTTTCCGTGTTTTCCCCGTAAAAACCGCGGGCTGTCATGCCGAGATTGTGGAGAGAATCGAGAACTCCCCTTACAGACCGACTTATCGAAAGGGCAGGAAGATGGAGCATGACGCTAATTCGCAATCCCGTGCCAGTGTTGGTCGTGCATGAAGTAAGATATCCAAAACGCGGAGAGAATGCAAACGGAAGCTCCTTACTCAATGCTGTCTCTAGATCAATGACTTCCTGGAGAGCTTCATACGGTCGAAATCCCGGCTCTAGCGCATACATTCGCAGGTGATCCTCTTCATTCACCATCACTGCGAGACGAATATCCCGGGAGAGAAAGAGCCCACGGTTTTTTGGGCTTTTTTCCATTTCCGGCGAAACGAGGTGGTTTTCTCGCAGATATTGGCGCCCCAATTCAGAGATGTTGGCGAGAAAAAACCGATATCCGCCTGCGAACTCCGCGCAATGATCAATCGCCTCCGCCACTCGATCCAGCACGGCTCGGAGATCCGATTCCTTTGCCCGACGCGGGAAAGCAACCTTGGGAAAGTTCCGGGCATATCGCGCGCGTGTGGATAACACAACTTCCTCACGCGGCCCTACCCGCTCTAACCACCTATCGCTCTCAATAATCTTCGGGTCAAACATCGTGTACGCGGCTCACGAGATTTCTGTATTGGATTGTTGGGGGTTCGCCTCGTGGATTTGCGCCTTCAATTTTTTGATCTCATCTCGGAGACGGGCAGCAAGCTCGAAATCTTCTCGCGCCACAGCAACCTCGAGCTGGCGTCTCAACTCCTCTAATGCCACCAACGGCGATTTCTCAGCGTTTTCTCCGGAAGGTGCCCGTCCGCAATGCTTGGTCGCCCCATGATATTTGCGTAGGTCTCGAATCAGGACATCCTCGAACGCTTCGTAACAATCACTGCACCCTAAAAATAGCGTTTCTCTATACGACCTCAGCGGCAAACCGCAGGTCGGACATTGCCTCTCATCCACCTGACTCTGCCGTCCAGCCTCTTCTTCGTTGTGCTTGAGCAGAGCAGCGAGCACAGCTTCCACGTGTCCACCCTTGATGAGCTCCTCCAAATTTTGAGGGGTGTGGTACGGGCTTATACGCATAGCACAGCGCGAACAAAGCCAAATCTCGTGGACATGCCCTTTGACAAGACGAGTAAGTTTGACCGTCGCTCTTTCTTTTTTGCACCGTGAGCACTTTTTTGCGTTCATGACTGTCGCTCTCTTTCGGCTGGCGCTCGCCCGCCTACCACCCTTTCAAAAGTAAATACCCCCTTTTATCAACTCTTTCTCAAAAATAGTATCTGAAATTTTTCTCTCTACGACAAGGATAAATCCGCACGCGCATTTAAGCCGAGATCTATTTTTGCTCTATCCCGTGCATACCACGCAAGACCTCCAATCATGGCTGCATTGTCCGTGCACAAAATCGGTGGCGGGAATACCACACGGACACCCGAAAGATACTCACGGACTGCCTCACGCAAACGGCTATTGCAGGCAACGCCCCCTACAACCGCCAATTCCTGTAACCCCAATTGCCGCAAAGCCTCCCCCGCTTTGCGCAAAAGTATCTCAACGACAGCTTCCTGAAACGAGGCACACAAGTCGGCTACTAGTTGGCGATCACCTCGCAATTTCTCCAAACCAATATCGCGCACAACCTTCCCAACAGCTGTCTTTAACCCACTAAAGCTAAAGTCGAGTGTACCCGAATGGAGAAGCGGCCTGGGGAAAGAGAAACGTTTTGCATCACCTTCCTTCGCAACTTTGTCAACCACGGGGCCACCAGGATAGCCCAAGTCGAGAAGTTTTGCCACCTTGTCGAATGCCTCTCCCGCCGCATCATCAATTGTTTCCCCAAGAAGTTCAAAGTGTCGCGGATTGTGCACACAAATGAGGCTTGTGTGGCCTCCTGACACAACTAGGCCAAGATAGGGATAACGGAGAGGCTGGTCTTCTCCAAAATGGGAACTTTTTCCATCCTCAGCCGGCTGAACAGCAATCACCTTGTCAGAAGTGCCATCAACGATAATGTTTCGTAACACACCGCTCTTGCCTCGTAGAAAAGGAGCATAAAGGTGACCTGCGATGTGATGCACTGGAATCAGCGGTTTCCCACTGGCAAGTGCAATTGCTTTCGCCGTCTCCACTCCCACGAGCAGCGCCCCAATGAGTCCTGGTCCTTGCGTCACAGCAATAGCATCCACGTCTGCAAGTGTCATTTCTGCGCTTGCCAGACACTCCTCGATCATTGGCACAAGCAATTGGATATGGGCGCGCGATGCTAGCTCAGGAACAACACCGCCGAATCTCGCGTGCAGCTTGACTTGCGATGCAATATAATTTGCCAAAACATCACGCCCGGACGCAACTAGTGCAACCGAAGTCTCGTCGCACGATGTTTCAATCCCGAGAACAACGTATTCCTCAGACATGGCACCTTGTGGGCTTTATTTTTTGTTGTCCTTTTGGCACGATAATTGTACATGCGAAATGAAGACTGTATGAATGAATTATTCATCTCACCCCCCAAAGGGAAAAGGAGACCGATGATGAAATGGGCTTGGAAGTTGGGACGCTGGGCTGGAATTGATGTCTACATTCATGTCACCTTTGTTGTGTTTCTTGGGGCATTAGGGTTGATAAGCTGGTTACAGTCAGGAAGCGCTGTCGCTGCAGTGTACTCGACGCTCTTTCCTGCTCTTATCTTCCTGTGTGTGCTCCTCCACGAGTTCGGACATGCTCTCGCAGCAAAACGATTCGGCATACCGACTCGTGATATCACGCTCTACCCGATTGGCGGCGTCGCACGGCTCGAGCGAATGCCCGAAAAACCACTCGAAGAACTCTGGGTCGCAATAGCTGGTCCTCTCGTCAACGTCGCTATTGCCTTCGGGCTTTATTTATACCTGAGCAGTACGAACAGCTTTGTGCCCTACGAAACTCTGTCGCTCGGCTCCGGTTCCCTTCTGCAGCGACTTATGATAGCCAACATGATTCTCGTGGGCTTCAACCTCCTCCCTGCCTTTCCAATGGACGGGGGACGCGTCGTGCGTGCACTCCTTGCCTCCGTCTTCGATTACGTGCGCGCAACGCAGATTGCTGCAACTCTGGGACAAGCAATGGCTTTCCTCTTCGCTTTTCTCGGCATAGCAGGAGGCAATCCGATGCTTGTTTTTATCGCTTTCTTTGTGTGGATTGGTGCTTCTCAAGAGTCCACAATGGTGCAGATAAAAACCGCCCTGGCTGGTATTCCCGTCTGGCGCGCAATGATCACCGATTTTCGGACCCTCGCGCCAACCGACACCCTTGCCAAAGCAGCTGAACTCATTATTGCTGGCACACAAAGCGATTTCCCAGTTGTTTCGAATGGAAAAGTTGTTGGAATCCTCACCAGCTCCGATATCGTTGAGGGCTTATCACAATACGGCCCTGACACACCCGTGGAGCAAGTAATGCGCCGCGAATTTGTGACGATTGACCCTTACGAGATGCTAGAAATCGCTTTTGCGCGTCTCGAAAATTGCAGTTGCAGAACAATCCCTGTGATCAAAAACGGCGAGCTCGTCGGTCTCCTTACACCCGACAACGTGGGCGAGTTCCTCATGATCCAGTCTGCACTGACTCATCGTCCCATGCCTGCTATCAATTTGACCGGGCGTAGCGCGTAAAAAACTATCGATCACAGCCCAATACCAGCGCCAGACGCTCATGGGTTTTTCATAACGCTATCTTTCGTCCAGTTACCGAAAACCGAGCCGATTGCACATCGGTGAATATTTTCTACGTTCAATCATCGTCATCCGGTTCGCGAATCGGACGGACAAACGCAGCGCGCACTGGAGCCGGCATCTTGCTCTCTGCCCCATGAACAGATTTCCAAATGATTTCATTGAAAAGGAGATCCGGGTTGGCATCTTCGCGTTCGAGATTGAGTGCGGCACTCTCCTTTTGCATCGGTGCTTCGGCTGAATTCTTCTCGTCCAAGGGCCATGTTGCAGGAAGAGCCTGGTAGGGGGCATAATCTGGCGTCGCCGTAAACACATCATAAAGGGGTCGCGCTGCCGCATCAAATTGACTCATGGGCTTGAGTCCTAAAATAAGTTCCATCGTTCGCAGCATGCTAGCAGTGGAATACATCGTATGGCACACGAAGTGCCGCTTCGCGTAGGGACTGATTACATAAGCGACCGTCCGATGCGCATCCACATGGTCCGGCCCATTCTGCGCATCGTCCTCAACAACAAATATCGCCATCTTTTGCCAGAATCGAGAATGAGTGAGGCGCTCAACGATTCTCCCCAACGCGAGATCGTTTTCGGCAACAAAAGCTCGGGGCGTTTTCATCCCAGCCTTCGTGCCTGCAGTGTGATCGTTTGGAAGACGAATGATAACTAAGCGAGGCATCTCGCCACGCCGCTCGAAGCGGTCAACTTCTCTCGTAAAACGCGCAGCCCTTGTGAGATCACTGATATTCATATTAAATCCACTGTAGCAAGGATCGAAGTGATTCCTGAGCGCTGGGTCGTTGGTAGTGCCGTTGCATCGTGGTCCTCCGCCATTTACCCATTCACCGTAGCTGCGATAGGAAACTCCTGCCTCGCGTGCACGATCCCAGATGTGTCCGGCATCTGGTCTCCCAAGCGGGTGGTGTCCCTCCGCCGGATATGTGAGTTTTCCATGTCCACCATAAACGAGCGGCCACGTTTTTTCCACAAAGTCCGTGGCATATGCTCCCATCGTCCACTCGTGCCCATCAGCACTGACCTCGGATTCTACATAGAAGTTGTCGAAAAGAACGAACTCGCGTGCCAATGCATGGTGGTTCGGCGTCACTTTTTCCCCAAAAAGGCAAAGCGAGGGATCGCCATTCCCCTCCGGCATATCTCCCAGTACCTGGTCATAGGAGCGGTTCTCCTTCACGATATAAACGCAATAGCGGATGGGTGAGGCATCTCCAAGCTTGGAAGGAATGGGATTCCCTTTTTCCGCAACTGGCGGCTGCAGATCTGGCCGGAGCGGCGAGTTCGAAAGAACCTGCTGAGTGTAGCGCCTCAGCTGCTCCTCGTCAGGCCAACTGATGAAAGACAAACTGCCTTTCAAGAGTCCAGCAATATATTGGGTGCCATTTTTCTCTGAAGCGGAGTTGTAAGGATTTGGTCCCTTCGGATTTGCAACGCTTTCGTGTCCTTTCCCATTTGTCACCACAATCTCTCCGCGCGGGCCGAACACCACCGAGGTTGGGTACCATCCTGTGGGAATCATCCCAAGGGAACCGCTAGCACCTTTCTTCGAGATATCAAAACAAGCCACGTGATTTGTATCAGCATTCGCCACGGCAAGAACCTTACCGTCAGGTCTCACAGCCAAGCCATTGGGAGTTGCGCCCGCTGGCATCCCCGGATAGATGGCACAATCGAGCGTCTCCACAACCTCCCTGCGTCGAAGATCGATGACATCAGTGAAATTTGTGTTCGCACACGCTACAAATAGCCGCTCTCCATCTGGTGAAAGAACGAGCTCATTGGGGTGGGAGTGAGTCCCGATGAGGCGGTAACTCCCTGCGCCCAAATCTACTTCTGCCACGGCAGAAGCTCCCCACAACGAAACGTATGCCACGGGACGCTGCGAATGCAGAACGACCTTATACGGCGCGGCGTGCGGCTCAACAAAGTGCACGACCAGTTGCGGCTTCTTTGTAGGAGTGCGAGGATCCCAGCGGTAGAGAGATGCCTTGTTTTGGCATGTGATATAAAGCACCCCCGTTTGGGGATCGGTGGCAAGACCACTCACCAACCACGGGGATTTAACAACTGTTGTGCTCTGGTCTGCGCGCAGAGTAACAGTCGTGGGCATGTCCAAAACTCCTTCATGATAGGGAAAAACATAGACGATGTCGTCCGCCCCGCCGCTCAGAAAAAACTTGTCCCCCCTCGGCGAAAACGCAGCGCCAACCCATGTATTCGGCACAATCACCCGACTTGTCAGCTTCTGCTCCAGAAGATCTACGACACGAACTTCGTGATCCCCAAATCCTGCATGAATCACCGCAAGATACCGCCTGCTGGGATCCAAGATAGAACTTACCGGGAAATCTCCCAACGGCAACTTTCCACCCGCTGGCGTGAGGCGCCATTGGTTCGGAAGAAAAGTCCCCACTTGCGTGGTGTACTCCTCGGCCAGCGAGGGAGGAAGCGCCTGTCGCGCAGAATTTACAGGCATTATGCGAACTGGCTCTTTCCTCCTGCGTTCAATGCGCTGCTCGCGCCGTGCTCGTTTGAGCCCAGCATCGTCCCGACATGTCCCCCTCTCGGGCATAACAACAAAACCCAAACATATCAGCCAGATAATTGCCCACGCTAGCTTTGAGACCGCCATACGCGAGGTGCTCCGCAACGTCCTGTGCTTGCTCATGTGTAAAACCTTCCCGCTCACACTAATATAGTAAAGAACCTCATCAAATGGGGGCTTACAGAAATCTCGGATAAACGCGCAAGACCGAATTTTCACCTTGTGAGGCTACATCGATTACGACACTCGCGGGGAAAACGAATAAAATGGGAGAATGAATGCGCAACAACTCGGGTTTCTGCAACCAGCAGACAAGGTATAATCATGTATCATTATTAAATTAATAACTTATAAACAGCACTGCCTATGGCCGAATGTGCACTTCTGTAACCTCGCGAGGTCGAATCGTGAGTGTGATCGTGCGCACAGTGCCGTCAGGGAATGTCGCAACAAGCTGATACGCCCCAGGCGAAAGTCCCCTTTCAACCCACAACCCTCCCATTCCACTCTCTCCCTCGTGGGGCTCCTCAAGAGATCCTCGATCGAGCGGAGTGAGACGCAGCTTAGCGCGCACTACGGCACCACCCGTCCGGTCCTCCACCCATGCCCTCACCGCCCCAGCTATCGCCAGTACCGATTCGACGACCTTTTCCTCTCCCTCGCGAAGTTCTATCGTGCGAACGTCCGCTGTGTACCCCGAAGCGCTCACCTCAATCCTATAGGTGCCAGGTGCAAGTCCTCTGATCTCCGCAACCCCCGCGTCGTTGCGCGTTGTAGTTCCTGCCACCCGACCAGCAATGTCATAGACAACGAGAAATGCTTCGCGAATCGGAGCACCTGTCTCAAAGCTCAGTGCTACTGACTTCAGTGTCGCGCCACGAACCCGACGTAAAACAAGCTCAACTGGTGCCGACTTGCCACTGCGCGGAACAGCGACCGGTGGCGAAAGACCATAACCCTCTGTGGCATGTTCTCCTCGGACACAGAAAGTCCCTTCAGGAAGCGGCCCGAGCTCGAAGGATCCATCTTGGAGTGACCGCGTCTTCACAGTCCGCGGCGATAGAAATGACGCATACGGATGATAATATGGTTGGTACGAACACTCAACTTGCGCAGAAGGGACAGGAATTCCGGTCTCTTCCACAACACGCCCAACAATTTTTCCTGTTGCCAAAGAAAAGTCGTGTTCAAAGCGCGAAACGTCGGGCACCTCAATGGTCTCGACCGTCGCGGCAGCTTTTGGTCCCCACAGCGACACAGTCCATTCTCCTGGCTCTATTCCCTGCAGTTCGTAGCGTCCCTCCGCCATTGCAAAGGCTGTCCGTGTAGGTCCCATCCCGTAGGGGCCCCGAGTCAACGTGATGCTTCCCGAAACCGGCTTTCCATCGGCAAGCAACCGGCCGGTCATAGTAACTTCCCCGATGGAAACAATAACTTCTCTGTCTTCCTCCGGCGCGATGAGAAGGGGTCGCGAATATGCATGATCTGGCACATTCAACGTGTAGGCGCCAGGCGATAGCTCCCTAAACGCGAACTCTCCTCGAGCATCTGTCTCTGTCCGCAAAAGCTCTCTGTCGGCGGGGGGCTGAGCGATAAGCTCGACCACTGTGCTCGTTACGGGAGCACCAGACCTTGCCCGCAGAACACGCCCTCGCACAACAGCACCGTGCGAAGAAATTTCAATATCCCCGAGATCGTGCCGCTGGCCTGGCTGCACAGAAAGATCCACAACAGCCTCGGGGGCACGAAATGGCGCACGCACGTATAAATACCGACGTCCAGCAGGAACTGCCTCGAGGAGAAAACGCCCATCCGCACCTGTCGACATCGTGACTACACGCCCACCATTGCTCTCACTTGCCGGCAGACACGACACGCGCGCCCCACTAATTGGCTCTCGAGTCTCTTTGCGCACAACCCGCCCCACTACGCTCGCAGATTCAGAAAGAAAGTACACCTGCTGCACAACCTGCCCAGGAATCGGCAAATCTATGGGACCGATATCCACCGATTCGTAGCCGTGGGCACCAAGCCGCAGCCACACTCTCCCTGGTGCAGGGATATTGTTCAGGCGCAAAACCCCCGCACCTCCCGACTCTGCCACGACGCCAAAGTGAGAGAGAGAACTCGGATACTCCTCCCGACTCACTGTATCGAATCGTTCCCACCGCGACCCCTCGACACGCACCCCCTCAACAGGTGTTTCTGTTCTTCTGTTCAGAACAGTGACAACAAGTGTTGATCGCCCTTCGGGGACAGAAGTCTCCTCGAGCTCCGATACTGCCAGCTCCCTGCTAACACTACTCTCGGCACGTGGCTGTGAGACATTTTTCCCACGAATGCGAGTTATCGAAGAAGGCGAATCATGCGCAACCTTTGCTGTGCGCGCCTGTCTTTCGGTGCGGACAGAGGTCTCTCCAACGTCACCAGCGACAACTTTATTGCGAGACGCAAACCTCTGCCCAATCGCAAAAAAAGCAAGCAGGATCGCAATGACGACTATGAGATATCGAAAATGCGTTGGCATACCTTTCCGTGCCTAACTACCATGCGCTTAATCGAAACATCGGATCGGGCTCAATCGCGCTCACCGCTTGACCCACGCTCACGTCATGCCTACATCACACTCTCATGGAAGATAACTCACGCGAAATTGTGATCCTTCTCCATGGCATAGGAAGGACCCCCTTCGACATGCTTGCAATGGCGATAGGAGCAAAGAACGCCGGTTTTCGTGTGCGCAATTGGGGCTACCGCTCGCGCCGCAAGCCAATTCTCGAGTTAGCCTCAGAACTCGAGGAGGAGGTTCAGAGGCTCTCTTCTGTCTCCACCATTCATTTTGTGGGACACTCGATGGGGGGCCTTGTTGCACGCGCACTCCTTGCTACCCGCCCACCAGACAACGTTGGAAGGCTTGTGATGATCGGCACACCTAATGCCGGTTCCTGCGTGGCAGAATTCCTCGGGGAGTGGTGGCTTTACAAGAAGCTCATGGGCCCCGCTGGCCAGGACCTGCGCTCCGGTCCACGTGGTATTGCCCGTACTCTGGGGATTCCTCAGTGCGAATTTGGTATTATTGCCGGTGGCACCGGCAAACGTTGGGGAATGAATCCGTTCATTCCCGGTGATAACGACGCAACTGTTGCCGTGGCAGAAACATATCTCGACGGTGCTCTCGACTTCCTCCTTCTTCCTTATCCCCACCCGTTCATTCAGAGTTTTCCTCGGACGATACGCAACACCATCCACTTTCTGCGCCACGGCCACTTTCTCGAAGGGCGGCGCGGCTGCACCTGCCATGGATCCGCCAGTGCTTCCTGAGTTTGCCCCAACCGACTCCTACGACGGTCTTCATCCCCAAATGCGGGAACGCCCAGCCACCCCGCAAGTCTCGCGAGTCTCCACCCACTGAGAAGCAAACCCATAAGACACACACCAATAGCCGTACGCGCCACACTCCGGCCATACGCCGAGCGAGGACGCATGAGCTCCTTTGCGAGGAAAAAATCGTGCTCGTCCCACCCTTTCATGGGAAACACTTCAACCTCAACGCACGTTCTCACTCCCGGAGGAGGAGCTGCAGGAAGATAACGGCGAAGAACAACAAAGGGAAGCGAATAGCCGGTGTGCTGCTTGGACCACCACGACAGCAAAGCAGCTGCGTTGAACCGAAGATGATTATACTGGGGGTTCCACACAAGGTTCTCAATGGTCAGCTCACGACTTGGATGGACCACGAAAGTCAGCGCCGTGTAGTTCACCGCGGAGGACAGCAGTTCTATCGCGAAAGCTCCCGCTACTATGAGAACTGAGATCCAGCGATAGAGCTTTGGCAAAAAGGCTTTCCTTTCCCACCAAATACCGAGAGGAAGCACGAGAAAGGGAATGAGAAAGTGGAGGCGGGAGAACCAGAGTCGCTCATCCACCCACGTATTCATGGAGAGATGAAAGCCGGTAAGCAGCGCCAAAGCAACATACACGGGCACAAGCCAGTGGAATCGCCGAAAGAACTCCCTCCACCGAAAAATGGTGAGCACAAGAACCGGCGAAAAAAGAAAGATACTCTTGTTCGGGCTAAAGAGAAGCGCAAGGACGCGTTCGGGATCACAAGGCAACGCATTCGGTTTATCTCCCCACGGATATCGAGCCCCATAAAACGTCCCATAACGAATCCTATTTGTTATTAACAAAACAGCGAGACCTGCGACTACACCTACCGCAATCAACCAAACCGCTCGCTTTTGGACAAGGCAGGTGCGAAACCCTTGGTCATGCCATGCCCACCAGAGAAGGACACAAAGTACCGCCCCACACACTAAGACTCCTGTAATCTTAGTGAGAATGAGTAACGCCAGCGCGAACGCCAACACTGCCGCGTCTCTCAGGCGTCGCTCCCGGTAGCAAAAGATTGCCAAAGTCCACGATGCAGTACTCCATAATGTTTGCTGCGTCTCCATACCAATTTTCGAATACGGAAAGAGAACTGTCCCCACCGCAGCAAGCAGCGCACACACGACAGCCGTTTGCATCGAACGGAAAAGGTAAACAGCGAGGGTGAAAATGAGAACAATGGTCCACGCTGACCAAAAGGGATGGACCCACACGTACCACCATCGGTTAAACTCACATTTTACTTCTTCGGATAGGGGAAGTAGTGTCACGAGGGCAAAGGGAACATATTGCCCGACATCAACTATTCCTCCTCGTGCGCGAGGAATGAGGCGCCCAGCATTATCGACGGTAAGCTCTCTATGGACGTACGCCCACGCTTGCGCTGCATGCTCTCCCTCATATCCGAAAAGAAGATCACTCGCCAGCAGTCCAAAAAGCGCGAGAGCGAAGAGCCCCACCCATGCCCCGGCGATCGGGGTAAGCTCAAACTCCCCTTTCACTTGTCCGCGCACGGACGCCTCCTTTACACGATCATTAACTTACAGGCAGGTCTTAGGAGGCAAGAAAAAGTGTGTAACTCACATGGTTTTACTTATAAGGGAACAAACTGATTAGTGAAAATTATTTATTCCACACCGCATGGCTGACCGCAACAGCAACAAGAATTCCAACAAGATCTGCTAAAAGTCCCACAACCATCGCATGGCGGATCTTTTTGATTCCCACCGAACCAAAATAGACCGCAATGACGTAAAATGTTGTGTCCGCGCTCCCAAAAACGTTTGAAGCCACAAATGCTTCGAAAGAATCCGGTTTCGATTTGATGATTTCCGAGGCAAGCCCCATCGATCCCGAGCCGGACAAGGGTCTCATGAGTGCAACGGGCAGGACTTCGGGCGGCATGCCAATCTTTTCAACGAGTGGTTTCAAAAGATCACTGAGGACATCGAGAGCTCCCGAAACACGAAACATACCAATTGCAACGAACACCGCGACCAGGTACGGGAGAATGCGGAGAAAGATGTCGAATCCTTCTTTTCCCCCACTTACGAAGCTTTCATACACTTTGACCTTGCGCACCATCCCCAAGAGGACAATTCCGAGAAATATCACCGGAATCGTAAAAATCGATATCGTATTCATGATATTGGCAAACAGTTCAGCCATCGCCACTCACTCCTTTCCCTCATCTTTGTCCGATCCGGAACCATCATCTCCTGACGGAGAAGAGGGAGAAGCATCTTCCCCCTTCGCTTCTGGCTGTCCGAGTTGCTTCATTTCCTCTGCTTCTTCAGCGAGCGCAGCCTCGACGCTGAACATCTTCAATTTACCGAGAAGCTTCGCCAATGTAATGGCGGCAATTGTCGAGCAAAGCCCACCCACCATACATGGGCCAATAATCTGCATCACATCCGAGCATCCAGCTGCTTTACGAACTGCTAGCATGCTCGTTGGAATTATTGCAAAACCTGCAGTATTCCACCCGAGCAAAACAACCATTGGGTTCGTAGCAACTGTTTTGTGTTTGTTGAGAGTTTGAAGTTCATTCATAGCTTTGAGCCCAAATGGTGTAGCAGCGTTTCCGAGTCCTAAGACGCTCGTCGTAAAGTTCATTATGATTGCCCCCACCGCGGGATGCTCAGGGGGTATCTCTGGAAAGAGCCACGTTATGATTGGCCGCATGAGCCGAGCGACAAACTTTACCAACCCAGCATCTTCACCAACTTTCATGAGACCGAGGAACAAAACCATGGTCGAGACTAGCCCGAGACCTAGTTCGAAAGCTTTTTTGGCATACTCAAGCGCAGCATCCGTTAACGCCTGCAAGTTGACGAGCTTTCCCTTCCCTACAGCCTTGCCATTAATCACAACAGCAAACTCCCCAGCTTCCTGGGTTTGCCAAATCATCGCAAACTTATCTCCCCGCCGAGGCTCTACCTTGAGAAGAGATGCCTTGGGAGCTTCTTTTTGAACACGTCCAGCCATGCTCCCAGAAGTCTCGACGACAAACTCATTCCCCTTGCGGACCACCGAGCAAAGGATTTCCTCTGCTTTCTCCCCTGATTTCAAGGTGATCGCCACGCGATTAGGTCCTTCGTGCCACACATCATTTGGAGTCAAGACCACCTTGGGGGCATACTGCCTGTACACTGTAAGAGAAAAAGCCGTAACGATCATCAGCCCCCACACCGCATTCATCGTTAATAGCCAGCGGAAAAAAGCTCCTATTATCTTCATCGACTTTTAAACCTCCTTTTCTGAGTGTTGAGAAGATGGGCTTTCTACAGCGCTTTCAAGGATCGTAAGTTCTCCTGTGTCTCCGTTGAGTTTCGCGCGTACTCCAAGAGGGATAGTCGCCTTCTCTTTTCCATGTCCAAAAGGAATTCCATAAACAACCGGAACACCTAGTGGACCGAGTCGTTCAACGAGCACCTCGCACAGAGACTGGCAGTTGTCGTAATGTGACCGCCCCTCTTCGTGCTCACACCCTACGCATTCCCCAATAGCGATTCCCCGCACTCCCTCAAAAACACCGGACTGCAAAAGGTGGGTGAGTGTGCGGTCCATCTGGTAGGGCTCCGCGTCGATATCCTCAAAAAAGAAAATTCGGTCGCGGAAGCTCACTTGCCAGGGGGTTCCGAGAAGAGCTTCAAAAAGAGTTAGACAGCCACCAACCAGCTCTCCTTCCGCTACTCCCCCGCATAGAGGTTTTCTGAGTGTCCAACCCTCCGGCGTTCCGAGCGGTCCATAAGGCGTTGGCTCCATGAGCATGCCGAGGAAACTACGTTCGGTATAGGGGGTGGGCCCGGTTGCAAATTCAACTCCTGCCATGGGGCCATAAAAAGTGACGAGATCACATTCCTGCAGAAAGAACACATTGAGTGCGGTTATGTCGCTATAACCAACAAAGACCTTGGGATGAGCACGAAAAACCTCGGGATCCAGCATCGGCAGAAGCCTCGTAGCTCCATAGCCCCCACGCAAACACACAACACCAGCTATGGACGATTCCTCGAATGCCCACACGAGGTCTTCCACACGTTCTCCATCACTCCCCGCCAGGAATCCTCTGCGGGCACGTAGGTGGGGTGCTTCAACTGGTTCGAATCCAGCTCTTCTCAACCCATCGATGCCACGATCATACCGACTTTCGTCGTATGGCGCACTTGCCGGCGCAACAATCGCAATCTTATCTCCACGTCGAAGCGCTCGGGGTTTTTGGGGCATTCCTATCCCTCTCCGGAAAAAGGTTAAATATCACAAAATGATTCAGGACAGAACCTTGCCCATGCACAACTCAAAGGTAAACAAAAATCGACTGCACAAGATCCGGAAACGCTCTTTCAGCAAGGGAGATTCCTCACCCGCATTTTGCCCAAAACTGGGCTGAAACAGTCTATCTCAGCTAGCTAGATAAAGGAATGGGTCACGGACAAGAGGAAGCAGTGAATGGCTCATCGCCCCTCGTTGCAAAAAACTAGCCCCCTACCAGACGAGCTGGTACGGGGCGGGGTCCATTTGAGTAAAAACTCTTTACGCGCTCTCGTCAGGGCAAGAGGACTTGTCCCACCCGATTTTCCCATGCGTTGTTGCTGACTCTGCCGGACAACTGCTTTTTCTCGCTTTGTCTTTCCTTAGTTGTTACGCGCCGGAAACTTGCCGAGTTTGCGATTGATTTCTTGACGACGGCGCAAAGCCGCAAGGCGAGCATTGTTCTTGTTGCGAATCTTCATGAGAGGATCTCGCGTCACATCGGTGTTATCCGAATGGCGACGATATCTGTAAAGAACTTCATGCACTCGATCGACGTCATATTTCTCGCCGACTTTGAGAACCATGTCGTAATCTTCGCCAAAGTTGCCGTAATTCTCCTCGTCGTACAGCCCCATTTCTTCGAGAACGACTTTCGGAAAAACACGCAATGCTCCGGCTCCGTCGCGACGGAGAATCTGGTTCCGCGAATACCCCTTGTGCGTGACTGGTTCGATGCCCGGAATCTTGTTTCTGTTTTCATCCATCAATTCATAGTATGAGATTGCTAATCCGCACTTGGGATGTGACTCGAGATGAGCAATCATTTTTTCGAGCGTCGTGGGTACATACTCATCATCCGAATCGAGTTGGCAGATGTACTTGCCACGCGCTGCTCGGATTCCATCATTCAAAGCAGATGCAATGCTGTTACCCGTGCCCTTAATCAAACGCACACGAGGATCTTTTTTGGCGTACTCTTGAACAATTTCTACCGTCCCGTCCGTCGAGCCGTTGTCTACCACAATAATCTCGAAATCCTGGAAGGTCTGCTCGAGCACCCGCTCGATAGCATTACCAATGTACTTCGCTCTGTTAAGAACTGGAATAACAACGCTCGCCATAACCGGATAGGGTTCTTTTGGATAGGGAACCGGGACTGTCTCATGGTCGATGTACGCACCCCGTCTCTTGAGCATATCCTCAAAGACAGACGTAACCTCTTTCTCTACGTCCGGCGGATAGAAGACATAAGAAAATCCTCCGTACTTGCCCTTCCCCGGTGAGTGGAGGGCACCTGGGGCCGACTCGTTGGCCTGCTCGGGAACTTCGACAACGTACAGCACATCGTCGATGAGCTCTAATGTATAATCGTCGCCCAACTTGAGCTCCACGTCATACTCGGCAGCGTGGACGAGATCTTCGCGAAAACCGCCTATCTTACGCAGGTACTCCGCCCGATAGAATTTTACGTATCCAAAGTCGAAACGCTCGTGAATGCATCCTTCATGAGGATAAAGTTGAACTTTCTCCTCTCCCTTTCCGGATTTTTGTTCAGCATAACACGAGTATGCCAACGCCGCCTGCGGGTTTGACTCCAAAAATCCAACGAACCGTTCGAGTGCTTGAGGTTTAAGAATGACTCCTTCCGGAAGTGGAAGAATAAACTGAGCGTCTGTATTCTTCAGCGCCCAGTTCATCATGCGTGCCAGCGTGGGAAGCTCAGCTTCCGCAGCGGCGAAACGATCGTCTGCTAAGGCTGCAAGCAGTTCTTCGACCTCTTTTTTCTTTCCTCCCACGTCAATGAGATAGCATTTCCAATCGCTAAAAGTCTGCGATTTGAGCGCTTCGAGTGTCTTCTTTGCAAGCGGCCCCGCTTGCGAGACGGGAAATAATACTACTACTTTTGCCATCGCGGCTCCCTCCGTTTTTGTTCAAACTGCACAGTGACGGTTAATGGCACGAAAACCATTTTCAAGTATAACCGGCCAACTACCATTCCCAAGATTGTGCTTTCTCTCACCTGCCCAAGTCAAGGCGCTCACACAGCAGGCAAGACGTTTTGGCATCTTCTCATCTTGGTGGAGAGATCAACCAAACAAACAATATGAGAAGCGATGTTTTCGTATCCTCGTGGCGAATGTCACGCGGCATTCACAAGCTTAAGCTCGTCGAGTATTTCATCGACGTGCCCTTCTACTTTCACTTTTCTCCATATTCTATGAATACGTCCGTCCGGCGCGATGAGAAACGTGGAACGCTGGATCCCCATGATCTTACGACCATACATATTTTTCTCACGCCACACGCCATACATCTCAGCCACGCTGTGGTCCGTATCCGAAAGGAGGAGAAAAGGAAGATCATGCTTCATGATAAACCGATCATGCGCCCGCAGATCGTCCGGACTAATCCCAATTACAACTGCTCCTAACGACTCCAGCTGGCGCACATGATCGCGGAAGTCGCACGCTTCGCGTGTACATCCCGGCGTTTCATCTTTCGGATAGAAATATAAAACGACCCACTTCCCGCGGAGGTCGCTTAGCGACAACGGTTTTCCGTTGGACGCTGTCAATGTAAAATCTGGGGCAATTTGCCCTTCTTCAACTGTCATGGTTTGGCCCCCCGTGACAATTCAAATTTCTCAAATTTGACTTTTTAAAACACGAAGTCCTACTTCGTCAACTTTTTTACGATCTTTGTAATCATCCGCTCATGTCTTTGGTCTGCACTCACGGCTCGGATAACAAGTTTCTGTTCTCCATCCGGCAGAGCGAATCGCAGACTGAAGCTTCCATCTGGCGTCAGTTTGACTGGTTCGCCATTAACAGTGACCGTTGCTGTCGGCTCTGTTGCTCCATAAAGCACGAGCTCGGTTTCTGCTCGGAGCCAGAAGCCTTCCTGGTTTTTCGCCGCTTTTCCTCCTGCAGCAACCCCACCGCTGCCTGCAACACCGCCACTTCCACCAAACTGTTCTGCTCCTGCAAGCGACGGATAAATCTGCTTCTGGAGATGTCTCCAAAGCTCTTCGCTTCCACGCCATCCATCACGAATGCGCAAACCACCACTCGATTCATAAATCTTGCGGAACGTCTCTTCAATGACCATCCATTCTGCATCCGTATCCGGACTCATTGTATCACGTGGAGTGCGCACAACGTTAGATGCGACAACGGGAACATATTCCCCCTGCTCATCGAAGATGCCAAGCTCGGCAACCCACTCTGCATCCGTTTCGGGAACCTTGATGTACCAGTTGTTTGCGTAGGGACTAATGTCGATATCAAAGAAGTACTGCGCCCCTTCCGTGGGCCAGTTGCGGCCCGTCACGTTATACACACGCAAGACCATCCGCCGGTTATGACCACTGCGCGGAATGCCGTAGCGCTCTCGCGTCTCATCATTAACTTCCCAGTAAGCAAAGACCCATTCGGGATCACGGACAAGCAGCACGATCTTTGTGTCTCCATACTCTGGCGGGAGATCACGTTCATAACCTGTTGCCGGAGCCACATGGTGACGCTCTACGTAATGCTCACGGACATCCGTAGGGCTCACGGATTCGACAAGCGCCTCTTCGACAATGCGAGGCTCAACTTCCGGCGCTGCTTCTGCAACCTTCTTGCGCGATGTTGCCCTCTTCGTCGTCGAAGCCTTGCTTGCACCGGCCGTCTTACGAGATGTTGTTTTTGCCTTTTCAGTGGTTTCTGTTGCCTTGGGCTTCGAGGTCTTTGTCGTTGTCGAAGTTTTCTTCGCCGTGGTCTTCGTGGTTGATGCTGTCTTTTTGGCTGATGTTGCTTTCTTTGTCGCTGTTTCTTTGCTTTCACCAACTGCCTTCGCAGCTTTAGAGGCAGTTGATGCTTTAGTTGTCTCCGCGGTCGCTTTCTCCGTAGCGGTCTTTTTCGCCTTTGGCGCCGCTTCGACCTTTTCCTCGGCCGATGACTTTCGGCTGCGAGTCGTTGTTTTCTTTTCAGGAGTCTCTTTCACCGACGCTTTGCTTTCACTCGTCTTTTTCTTTGCAGGCATGTCTGCATCTCCCTCTGTCGCCAGTCTTCGCCACGGAGAGCGAGGAGAACTCAATCATTTCCCACTCCCCGTGCAACGCATGCGCGATGGACGACAACAAATTATCGTGTTGACCGTTTTCTAGAAGCTTTGAAGTCTTACCGAGCTTCCTACATAGAATCATTAGCTTGCTTACCAACCGTCTGTCAATGCATTCGAGCTTCTTGCGAGAGGTAAAAGAAGCTCATTTCTTCGTATCCTGTCTTATAGAGGTGAGCGTTTTCACACTAATCTGGTAGTTGGAAAGGAACGATGAAAACACTAACAAATGGAATTCATACAGAACTTTTGCCAACGGGACTTTCTATTGTCGCCCGCCATGTCCCCAATCGCGTAGTGACGATCGACGTGTGGATCAATACTGGCTCGGCCCGTGAAGATGATTCCACAAACGGCATCTCGCACTTCCTCGAGCACATGCTGTTCAAAGGGTCGCGCCGATATGGAGTGGGCGAGCTCGATCGCGCAATCATGGACCTAGGCGGAGTGTGGAACGCTGGAACATCGATGGATTTTACGCACTACTATGTGACCGTCGGCGCACCATTTTTCCACCAAGCTCTCGATGTCATTGCTGACATGATCCAGCATCCCACCCTCGATCCTGTCGAGTTCGAAAAGGAACGATCTGTCATTCTCGAAGAATACCTGCGCAAGCAGGACGACCCCTGGGGCTGGCTCTATGATGAAATTTATGGGTATGCGTATCTGAGCGGTCCCTACCGTAGAACTGTTCTCGGCACCTACGAGTCAATTTCACAGTTAACTCACGATGTCTTAGTCGATTACTATCGGCGCACTTACATCGCAGAGAACACAAATATTGTTGTCGTCGGAGACATCGATCCTCCAGAAGTCATTGCCGCTGTTGCCCAGGCGTTTTCAGAGCTTCCTGCGGGGAGCTCTGGTTGGCCATTCCCCCATGCCGAAATCTCCTACAACTCAGGCTTCCGTGCCATCGTGCCGCGCGACGTCCATAAAGTGTACCTGGCACTTGCCTATCCGGCTCCGGGGCTCGACGACGTCGACAACCTTGTTGCAATGGATCTCGTTTCCACCATTCTTGGGTCAGGAAGAAGCTCCCGCCTCAACCAACGCCTTCACGAGACACTCAAAATCGTCGACGAAATCGGTGCATCTTTCCACTCGCATCGTTTCCCGAGCCTTTTCAGCGTGTCCGCATGTCTCACTCCGAAAACGCTCGAAGCAGCCATCGAAGAAAGCCATAAATGCGTCTGTTCGATCGTCGGCGAAGCCCCCAGCCAAGCGGAGCTCGATAAAGCACGGCGGATCCTTCGCAACACCATCTACTTTACGATGGAAACAACCAGTGGGCAGTCCGACCTCATCGGGTACTTCCTCACCCTCATGCGAAAGCCAGACTTCTACCGCCAGTACCTTGATCTCGTGGCTGAGATCCCCGTCGAGAAAGTGGTAGCATGCGCTGAGAAGTATCTCGTATCCTTTAACCCTGTCGTCATAGCTGAAGTTCCTCAGAATGAAACCGAGAACGCTTCTGGAGTGGCATTATGAGCACGAAACGCTGTGTAATGTATAAACACTTGACAAATAACATTCGCGTCCTTCTTGTTCCAGAAAGCGCTAATAACATTGTGGCTCTCTCGGCCTTTTTCCCCTTAGCCGCTGCAGAGGAAAGCTACGAGTACGCCGGACTGACAGAGCTGATGTGGTCGAGTCTCTTAACCGGCACTCTCCTCCATAACCAGAAAGAGTTCTCTGAAGCAGTAGAGTCTCTCGGAACTTCCCTTACTTTTCAGGCGGGACGCGATTTCTCCACTGCGTCGTGTGTGTGCACTTCCGATGCTCTTCTCCCCTCGCTCGAGCTTTACTTCGAAGCCCTTAACCAACCCAGGTTTGACCCCGATGAATTCGAGAAAGAGCGTCAGGCTACTCTCGCCAACATTCGAGAAGCCCTCGACGATAAGTCAACCTTTGCAATGAGGACTTTCGCGGAGATCCTCTTTGCTCAGGGAACTTATGGGATCCCTGTTATCGGAACTGAAGAAAGTGTTCAACGAATTCCACTCGAGCAGGTAAAATCACTTTACAACAACAAGTTTTCTTTCGGCAATACGGTCTTTGTTGCAGTCGGAAACTTCGATCCCGACGTCCTACTTGCTCTTATCGAGAAGAACACGGCCGGGAGCAACACACAGAGAAGCTTGGCCTCTGAGATCGTTCCTCACTACGTGACTGGAATCCACCACTCTCTCACCCGGTCCTGGGAACAGTCGTTTCTCGTCATGGGCTTCCCTGCATGTTCCATAACAAGCGACGATTTTTTCCCCCTCCGAGTCTTAATAGGTGTTCTAGGAGACGGGATGTCCAGTCGGTTCTTCGTACAGCTCCGCGATGAACGGGGACTCGCTTACGCAACAGGCTGCCACCTGAATGCTTACCGATACGGAGGTTTCGTTGCTGGCTACATCGGCACAAAGCCAGAAAACCTTGATGAGGCTAGACGCCTCATGGAACATCTCTTCCGGCAAGCGACCGAGGAAAAGGTTCCTACCGACGAGCTTGAGCGAGTAAAGAACTATCTCGTGGGAAAGTACCTGATAAGCCATCAACGGAACTCTTCCCGTGCTGGTTTTCTTGGCTCATACGAGATGCTTGGCCTTGGCTGGAATATGGACGAGGAGTACCCGGATCGCATCAGAGCGGTAAGCGCTGACGAAATGCTGGCAGTAGCTCAGAAGTACTTGGCCACAGCTCCGACGATTGTGGAGATCACTCCCGCGAACAGAAAAATGACCGAATAAGCAAAGGTAAGTGTGAGAGCGACAAAAAACAATACATCAAGGAGCGGTACTATGAACAGAATGCAGTGTCTTTTCTCAAGCTTGTTCACCATTGCCGTGTGTGTTCTTGCCGTGCCAGGAGCAGCGCTCCTTAGCTCTGAGACCGACTCCCGCCCCGTTAAGGTCTCTTTTATCGCTGATCATGCCACCATTTCCGACGGCGAGGAGCTTTGGCTTGGGGTCCTTTTCGATATCGATGCTGGCTGGCACATTTACTGGGAAAACCCTGGCGAAACGGGTTTTGCAACACGAGTCGAATGGGATGCGAATCAGGTCACCACACACACGCTTACGTCGCTTTATCCGGCCCCTCTCCGGTTCATTGGTGCAGGAAACATCCTTTCCTATGGCTACGCAGGGCAAACGCTTATCATGGCGCGGATACCGTCAGTAAAAATTGCCCCTGATACCAAAATGATTTCCCTGCACGCAAAGGTTCGATGGCTCATGTGTCGCGAGGATGAATGTCGGGATGGGCGCCAGACAGTGGAACTCCAGCTGCCCGTAGGTAAGTCCGCGCCAGCAAACAGCCAGCTCTTCGAGCATTACCGGGGTCTGCTCCCGAAGTCGCATCCGGCTTCCAATGTCAAAATAAATATCTTGTCAAAAGATGCGCCGCGAGCTGTCCTTGAGGTTAAACTCCCAGAGGGTGTGGAGGGTATCCTGGCTGACGATGGCACTGATACCCGAGGGCTTTATTTTTATCCGCGACCTCACGATCAAATCTCCTCGTGGAAAGTTTCTGTCGATGGTTCCCCAGAAACTATCAAAACGGCTGCAGGGTCCCTAAAAGTTTTTCGCCAGCCTACCACCATAACTGTGGAAATGCGACTTGCCGGTAAAGGAGCGACAACTCCGTTCCAAGCAGAAGGTGTCCTTGTTCAACAATGGGTAAACAAGGATGGGAAATTGACGCCCATTGACGCTAGTCTGGTCCCCATTCCTATCGGAACTGTAAAGTAAAATTACTTGACTCTTTTCCCTTCGCGTTCTTTTAGCGACCAAGCAACTTTTTTAGTGCCTTTGCCACTCTGTACGGAAAGCTTCTCCGAATCCTCTCAAAATCGCGGGCTTGTCGCACGAGTTCTGAGACGTCGTGCCGTTCGAGGAGCATTGCTTCCTCTTCAAGAGGGTTGAGTGCCACATCCGCTGGGCTCTGAGCGCGAGGAAAACGAGCTTGCTTATGAGCGTTATCCGGGGCAAGACTTGGAGACCTCAGCCACGAAAGGAGTGGCCGTGCTGTTTCGCGATAAGAGAAATGCTTAGCAGTGTAACTGCGTGCGCGGGCTGCAATCTCACGGCGCTCAGCTGGATTGCGCCGGGCTCGCAGAATAGCATCCGCGTAGCCATGAACATCCCCTGGAGCAACCGTATAACCGAGGCGGTGCTCTGCTATTTCCTCCGTAATTTCCGTACATACTGTTGTGAGAACAGGCAGCCCTGCTGCCATCATGTTTGTCAGACGGGTTCGCGCACCAAAGACGGATTCATACACGAGGGCATCGAGGCAAAGCCCCAGGTCGCAATCTTGGTAGAGTTTGAGTAGTTTGGCACCTTCGATCCAGCCGAGGTAGTGGCACCGGTCACCGAAGCCCGTTCGCTCCATTTCTCGCGCGAACTGGACAAAAGTCTGTTCGTCGTGACCTTTGATGACGCCGCCAGTCACAACGAGGTGGATATTGGGATCCTGTTCCATGGCGAGGGAAAGTGCTGCCGCGAGGGTCACAGGATCCGTCCACGTGTTGAATCCCCCACTCCAGAGAAGCGCGAAAGCGTTCACGGGAAACAGCTTGCCCCGGAACTCGTGAGAGTAGCCAGTATTAGGCAACTGAAGGTATTCCTCACTGGCTGCGCTCGGGATGACGGATATAAAAGGATACTTGATAGTGAAACGATTAAGGCGCCCTATGGTGCCAAGCTCGCCCAGTGTTGCAAGTTTTTGGCGATAGGATACAGTGGAGAGGCGGTCTGCACGTCGGAGGATAATTCTCTGCCGTCGCCAGAAATGCCTGAGCAAACTGTCGTCCTGATCCCGTGCGCATTTTGCTTGCGCCTCGCCCATGAGATGTCCGTAGAGATCCGCCCAAAATGGAGCCCACGTTGGCAATTGGGCAGCGAGCCATGCAGCGTTGACGTTGACGGCCACGATAACGTCGGGAGAGTGGAGGTTTTCTTCTTCTGTGAGAATGGAGAGAATTTCAGTAGGGTCAGCAGCGTTGACAGTAAAATAAATAAGGCCGTCGCGTTCGCCCGGGATAAGAGCGGGCTGAGAGGGATCTTTGCGAGCATCTCCTTCAACCTGGAGGATAAGGATATGCAGCTTATGCCCCTCCTCTGCTAATGCCCGAGCGAAATGCCAGGATCGATGAGCTTGTCCGCTAAAAAATGTCACGTCCGGACCAAAAATAGGTCCTGTTCCGATGAGGAGTATTTTGCTCATCGCGAAACCTCGCTGGTAAGTGGCTGCGTACGTCGATTTCTTTCTCGAGGTGAATATACCGCTGTATATTGATATGAGAAAGCAACGATAATGTTTTTTGGAAGGAGCAAGTGGAGATGCCAACGTACGAGTATGTTTGCCGAGATTGCGGAGAAGAGTTCGAGTATTTTCAGAGCATGAGTGAAGACCCCAAAACACATTGTGAAAAATGTGGGGGCCGACTTGAGAGACTTGTCGGAAGTGGGGGAGGACTTATTTTCAAGGGGTCGGGATTTTACATCACTGATTACAAGCGTGGCAATGGTGGAAATGGAGCGAAGGCGAGCGAGGCAAAATCTGCGGCTGAAAGGGCTACAACGAGTAGCGAAAAGAAAGACTGAGGGGCAAGGCGAATCGTGAGACTGTTTCACGTGAAACATCCCGCTTTCGCTCCGAAGAGTTTTCTCATCCCATTCACTGTTTCACGTGAAACAGTCCGTGCCCTTCTTTTTCACTTGCTCGATGCGTTTCTTCCTCTCACGATCGAGGACGCCAATTTCTCGGTGAGCTGCAATCTTCCTACAGTCGAAGGGTAAACCGGTGCCAATAATCGGCTTTGTTAACCAAAAAGGTGGAGTTGGGAAAAGCACAACCGCTGTCAACCTCGCGGCATGTCTTGCCGCGGCTCATCGCCGTGTTCTCCTCGTCGACGCCGACCCCCAAGGCAACGCAACCTCCGCAGTCGGTCTTACAAAAGAACCACCATCGCTCTATAACGTTCTCATCGACGACACGCCACCTCAGGACGTTATTCGCGCAACTTTTATCGAGAATCTCCACGTTCTCCCCTCCGACCCCAACCTCTACGGGGCAGAAATAGAACTCATCGAACGCGAAAACAGGGAATTCTGCCTCAAACATGTGCTTGAGCCACTTCGCCCACGCTACGACTATATTCTCGTCGATGCACCACCGTCGCTCGGCATCCTCACACTCAATATCCTCGCTGCCGCCGACTCCCTCATCATCCCCGTCCAATGCGAGTACTACGCCCTCGAGGGACTTTCCCTCCTTGTCGATACCATCCAGCGAGTTCGAACCTCTATCAACCCACACCTTTCTATCCTCGGGATCGTTATGACAATGTTCGACGGACGCCTCAATATCGCCCAAGCCGTCGTTGCAGAAGTCCGTAATCATTTCGGCTCGCAAGTTTTCTCAACGGCTATCAATCGTTCCGTGCGGCTCGCAGAAGCCCCGAGCCACGGCAAACCTATCATTTTTTACGACTTTCGCAGCACTGGAGCCCAAAATTACATCGCCCTCGCAGAGGAGGTCATCCATGCAGTCGAAAAAAAAGCCACTCGGTAAAGGACTCTCCGCACTCCTCCCGCAGAAGCCCGTTGCGACCTCTGATGCCACAGAACACATCATTGCCGCAGCAACGGCACCCCGCGACTCTTCCGAGGCCGACCGCGTCCACCACCTCCGCGTCGCTGACATTCGCCCCAACCCCCATCAGCCACGCCAACACTTCGACGAGGGTGCTCTCGACGAACTCGCTGCTTCCATTCGCACCCACGGGCTACTCCAACCCGTCCTTGTAACTCGGAAAAACAATGCCTGGGTTCTCGTCGCTGGCGAACGCCGCTGGCGCGCCGCTCAAAAAGCCGGACTCGAGGTCATCCCCGCTCTCGTTGTCAACCCCACCGAACGCGAAGAGCTTGAATACGCTCTCGTCGAAAATCTCCAACGCGAAGATCTCAACCCCATCGAAGAAGCGCGTGCCTACGCCGTCCTCATGGAGCGCTTCGGTCTTAGCCAAGAAGAAGTTGCCGAGCGAGTCGAAAAAAGTAGGCCTGCTGTCGCTAACGCCCTTCGCCTGCTCAAACTCCCTACCGACATCCAGCAAAGTGTCGAGAACGGAACTCTTTCCGCCGGACACGCGCGGGCACTCCTCGCTCTCTCCAGCGAAGAAGAACAACGTCTCTTCCGCGATCTTGTTATTGAACGACAGCTCTCCGTGCGAGAGCTCGAACAGCTCATCCACAAACACCTCCAACGAAAACCGCGGCGAAAAGAGACGCGATCACCCCGCACCTCTCATCAATATTCGCTTGACGATCTCCGCACACGATTCGAAGAGGTGCTCGCCTGCCGCGTCCAGATCACAATGACCAACCCGGACCGCGGCAAGGTAGAAATTTACTTTTCCTCACTCGACGAACTCGAGCGCATTAAAGAAGCCCTCGGAGTGAGCAATTTCTAATCCGGCAGAAAAATGATCTCTTGTACTCAATTGTTCGTGTTCTCAACTGGCGGAGGTCACACGGAAACGATGCTTTCTTTCCTGACGCTGTCCCAGGTCCTCTGCCCTACTCATTCCCGTTCGGAGGTTCCCACGCGATGACAGCTTTGCCCCTACTCGGTATTGCAGTGAATCATGTTAACTTGTTCCAAGCACTGCGCGACAGTGATTTCATGGGAATTCTCTGCGTCGGAGCATGCCTCGTTCTTTCAATCATATCGTGGGCAATCATTCTGTATAAGCTCGTTTCTTTGTCGAACGCAAGCCGCCAGTCGGACGACTTCCTCAACACCTGCATGGAAAAATCAGGAAGTCTCGAGGAAGCATATCGGCTCGCAAAAGCCTACCCCCAAAGCCCGCTCGCGCAAATTTTCCGTCAAGTGTATTTCGAGATGGAGCTGGAGAACTGGTTTTCCTCAAAATCCCTCAGTCCCGAACAAAGGCTTATGGCAGCCAAAGTCAGTATCGAGCGAGTCCTCGAGCGCACTATCACTGAAGAAATTCGTCACCTCGAATCATACCTCATTTTTCTCGCTACTACATCAAATGTAGCACCCTTTATCGGCTTGTTTGGCACAGTCTGGGGGGTACTCGGAGCATTTCAAGCTCTCAGCCGAACCGGATCCGCAGCACTTTCATCACTAGCGCCAGGAATGGCAACAGCTCTCACGGCAACCATCGCAGGTCTCTTTGCCGCGATTCCGGCTTCAGTATTTTATAACTATTTTACAAACAAAATAGCAATTATGATAACCGACATGGATAGCTTTAGCCTTCAGCTTGCCAATATCCTCCAAAAACGTATCCTCACCGCAGAGGAGGAAAAACATTGATGCGCAGACATCGCCGAGACCTTGCACCGATAGCCCAAATTAACCTCACATCTCTGCTCGATGTCACGTTCGTGCTTCTTATCGCATTTATAATCGTCGCGCCTTCTCTCAAATACGGCATCGATCTCGACCTTCCGACAATCCAGCAAGGCGCACCCCAACTCGAGCAGAATCAATCCCGCACCGTCACTATCACCGTGCCGCGATCTTCCAACGGCACCCAACAGTTCTTTTTCAATAACGAGTCGGTCACGCTCGACGAAATCGAAACGCGCCTTCGCCAGCTCACCCAACAAGGGCGAACCCCTTCCGTTGAAATCGAAGCGGATCGCGAACTCCCTTACGAAACTTTTGTACAGGTTGTCGCTGCACTCCGACGCGCAGGCATCGAAGCGGTCGGGCTGCCGATTCAAGCGAAACCCGTTACCCCGCCCGCCGCACAATCTGAGTCGAGCGACAAGAAATAATCCAGTATTTTGCGATGAGGAGATATCTCACATACTCACTAGTCATACACACAGTTCTTCTCCTTGTCCTCATCGTGGTGACGTACATCCTTCCTTCTCGTGAAGACCGCAGAATACGGTTCGTCATACTACCAAAAGGCACAAGCATGGACGCTGTGATGACCGACGATATGCTCCACGCAGCCGCAACAGCCGATAACTCACAGGCGTCAGCATCGTCCTCTCCCTCAGTTTCTCCTCTCTCTTCCGCGTCCCCCCGTCCGGAAAAGACAATTAGCACTGAGTTCGAGAAGAATGTGGCACCTTCGCCAACACCTGAGGCTACACCTGCCGCGCAGCCCTCGCCTACATCTGCGCCTTCTCCTGCTCCATCCAACCCCTCGCCAACTCCCCAGAAAGTTATCCAACACAGCCCCACGCCTGCTCCCACTCAGCGGACAGTCACTCCAAAGGCAAGTCAATCGGGACGGGGCAAAGCAGGAAGCGGGCACGCCACACCATCACCCTCTGTAGCTCCCCCGCGCAAGGGTATTTCATCGGGTGCAGCTCCTGGCTACCGTACGCCCGCAGGACTCACACCCCGAAAGGCCCAGCCTCATGAAACGCGTGGCATTCCTGGCACAGCCGCCGGCGTCGAAGGCGCCCCGTTCCCGCTCGACAGCGATGCATCACCGATTTCTATGCTTTACGCCACGCGGGCTCGCATGAAAATACAGTCTAACTTCACCGTACCGCCAACGGTCAACGATCCAGATCTCACATGCGTGGTCGAATGGGAAATTCTACCCGATGGGACAATCACCAATATCCGCATCGTCAAATCAACGGGTAACGCAGCTCTCGATGCTTGCGCAATCAATGCTCTGCGAAAAACTCGATCCCTTGGTCCACTGCCTCCCGAGTGGGGTAACCGCTCCGTGTGGACTTCGCTTACGTTCGTGTTTGCTGGAAACACTCCCCAGCACTAAGCGCCGCTCGACCCGCACAGTCTCAATAACGTATCCTTCAGACAAGACGCTGATAGTCGCTTCTCTCGAGGCGCCACACTGCCACACCGCAGAATCGGTCACCCTCTGGACAATAGGGCGCGCGGTTTGCAGCCTTGCGTAACGAACACGGCGGAAGAAGCCAGCGACCTATCCGCGGATTCACACGAGTCACCTCTTCCGCTTCGTCAAGACACGCTCTCCAAATTTCCTCCTGCGAATTGTAGCACAGCCGCATCGCCATTTTGTGGTGCAAACCAAAAAGCGTTCCTGACTCAGTGAAGCGGATGTTGACTGCATTGGGAAGAAGGTAAGCTACTGCTTCCGGAGGCTCGCCCGCATCAAGGAGTTCATTCATTGTCCTCCACGTGGCGTCCATCGCTCTCTTGTAACGCTCGTGGGCAGAAGGAACTACCTGCACAATGCGAGGAACGTAGTAGTCCGGTTCTCCCGTATAGTGTCGCATGAGGATCGGACGGGATGCCGGTGTTGCACGGTGTCGCTGATCCTGGGAATCCGCTGCATGACTCAAACGTTTACGAAATGTATAGGAGGGGTGAACAAGCACTCTCCCCAATTTAGAATGGAGAGAAAGGTTAAGTGCCTCCCCATAGAGTCTGTTTCGCGCCGGATCGAGCGCAAGCGCTATTGCCTCGTCATCGGACAATGCAGACTCTGGCAGGCCGAACACTTCGCGAACAGCGTTTGCAAGCACCTGCTCATTGCGGGCACCAAAATCGACGAGACGACTGGCGTGTTCACCGAGCTCAGAATCAAACTCAGAAATGAATTTTCTCGCTGTCTCGATATCGATTTCCCACCGCCGCGTTTCCCCAAACAACGAATCACTGGCTCGTTCGGCAAAGAAGGCATATTCAGGGGTCTCTTCGAGCGGGAGAGGATCCTCAAGGATAGCACCGAAGTCTCGTTCACGGGCAAGAACTGCTTTCACCATCGCGTGCACTACCTGCCGCTGCTCCTCTGGAGTATCAAATTCATGAACGAGACGCCAATAGCGAAAAAGTGTTACGATATTTATCGTGTGATAAAGATAAGCGACTGTCGCTACAGGTAAAACATATCGCGCTATTTCCTGTGTCTTGCGCTGGATATCTCTTTCCGCTCGCTTTGACCCTGCCCTGCCTGTGAACCGCGACAAGTAGTCTTCCGTTACCTTTTCACGAAGGAGCTCACAAAGAGCATAGTAATCCTCCAACCGGTTTTCGGCGGATTTCGTGAACACTTCTTTCCCTCTCTCACTCAGCGAGGGAGGTACGTGGATACTCTCGCGAGAAACAGGCACGTAGCGCTGACTCACTTGCTCAGAGTTGTAGAACGGATGAGAGTGGAGAAAACTCCAGATGAAATGACGGGAAACTCCCTCCAAGGCAAACTGCACATAAGCATGTTGCAATGTTGTGTGGTGCCCAGCCTCGTAGAGACTTCGAGCAAAAGACGTTTTTTTCTCCCGTCGTTGCTCTTTTTCTTCTTCCGACAAGCCCTCCGGCACGGAGAGCTCCTCGGGCATCACAACACCCTTACGGGAATAGCATGTTCGAGCCGTTGCGAGAAAATTGTCAAAGGCATGGGGAAAAATGTTGATGAGTCTGACCTTCACCTGCGGCATTGGAGTCACAGAATACCGAGCGATGTCCCATCTGCAAGCATTACTGTTTGCTGGTTCCAAAAACTGGCGAGAGTTTTTTCAAAGTACATAAAAAGCCCTTTGGCGTTGTAGAAAATTGCTTGACTCAATTTCACAGAAAGGGTCGTCGAGCGTCAGATGTCGAAAGTCCATAAAATTCTCCTTCTCGTTCTCCTCCTCCAATCACGCCTCCTCTTCGGTTTTGCGCCGCAGAGCGGTGATCTTTCCAAAGACCACCCCTCCGACCTCCGCGTGATGAGTTATAACACTGCCCGTAACTTCATTTCCGTTTCGACGCAGGATGCACGTTTTGCTCGGATTCTCCAAGCCGTGTCTCCTGACATCATCGGTTTCCAAGAAATAGAGGATACCATCACAACCTCTCAGCTCGTCACGCGCCTCAACACGGTCCTGCCCTACGGTGCCCCGTGGCAGGTAAACCTCGGCAAAAGCGACGGATACATTCGAACGGTGCTTGCCACACGTTATCCCCAAAGTCGGCAGATTACCGACACTGTTCCGCCTTCCGAAGTGAGAGGAGTCAATGCAGCCCTCGTTGACCTGCCGACCAGTGCCGGCGTAGACGTCTATCCCATGGTGATCCATTTCAAAGCCTATGCAGGTGGAACTAACACGGCCAAACGTCAAAAAGCATGCGACGCAATTGCAAAGTGGTTGGGTGACCTGAGGACTCCAGGAGGAGACATTGACCTTCCCACGAGCACGCCAGCGCTCGTCTTCGGTGATACAAATTTTGTCGATCCCGATCCCCAACAGCCAGAAGTAACTTTGAGGACCGGCGATATAGTTGACAACGCAACGTATGGCCCAGATATCAAAGGCGACTGGGATGGAACTGACATCCTTGACGTGCAGCCCGCCGATCCTTTCACGGGAGATAAAGACACCTACCCGAGCGGCACAACTGATCCTACCTCGCGAATCGACCGTATGTATATCACTGATTCTGTCCTGCAGGTTGTTCATGCGTTTGTATTGAACACCGCTACGATGACCTCGAGCCAACTAGCCGCCGCAGGACTTCAAGCAGGCGATACCGACAATGCATCAGACCATCTGCCCATCGTCATCGATTTAACGACTGTGCTCCCAGTCCAGGTCTCTCTCATTAGCTTTGAATGAGCTCTCAGCTTGCCGCGTGTTTATAGCCATATCCAGTAAAGCGGTAGCCTGTATGCTCCACACTTCACTGTCATGCAGCGTGTTCAATTTTCTTTGCTTTTTCCTGAAGCAGCACTCGATCATGAATAGTTAAAGAGCGTAAACTCGCGTAATCGACACTAATAGAAAAGGAGCACTAAGATGTTCATACCACAGTGGCGCCGATCACTTAGCGCTTTCATAGCATTATTCGTAGCTACAGCTCTCTGCTCAGCCCAAGCTGTCGTCCAATCGTCCGCTGTAACACAGGACAAAGTTGGCCAGGTGGTAGAACTTGCTGGCACAGTAACATCCTTCCAGCCGTCGCGCTCCGACAAAGCACCGAACTCATTCAAACTCAAGGACGATGCTGGCACTATCCGAGTATGCATTTGGCCTGACGTATTCTCTCAGATTTCTTCCCGCGATGCACTGAAAGAAGGAGCCAAAGTGCGTGTGAAAGGAAAAGTGGCAGAATTCCGGGGTGCCCTCGAAATTCATGTCAACAACGCATCAGATATTATTATCGAGGGTGCTCCAGCTGCTCCCTCGCCCGCTGCAGGTGAAAAGCCTTCTGCTCCCCCAGCTTCACCTCAAGCATCTGCCACAAAACCCACCACTGAGAGTACAGGCGTTGTTTCAATCGCTGAATTGACTAGTGATAAGCAAGGAAGCAAATTCACTATCCAGGGAACTGTCACCAGTGCACGTCGTCCTTCGTCGGACCGCGCACCGTATGTCCTCAAAGTGAAGGATGCGACCGGTTCTATCGATGTTGTGTTCTGGCAGGATCTCGCCGACAAGCTTTCCGATGCTCAAAAAGCAAATGAAGGAGATATCATACGAGTCACGGGCACTCTCGGCGAATATCGTGGAAGTCTCCAACTGAAGCCATCTTCTCCCGCTGACATCCAAACGCAGAAATCCAATCCCGAACTCAAATCGAGCACACCATCAGCCACACAGCAGAATCCTCAAGCGGGAGCCGTTCGCACGGCTCCCGCAGCCGACTTTCATGCCGCCGAAGATGGTACGATCGTTGAAATCAAAGGGAAGGTCGCCTCTGTAGTGCGAATGCGTACTGGGCAAAAAATCACCGTCACTGACGGAAAAAACTCTTGGGAAGTCATTGTATGGGCTACTGCTTCCGGCCTAAAGCCAGCCATCGAACAAGTTCGTGGCGGTGAAGACGTCATTTTACGTGCAACAGTAAAAACCTTCGAAGGAAGCAAAGTGCTTATCGTAACTCGCCCCGAAGACGTCCTTTACGTCGGATAGCTTTCTCCCCCTTGCATCTCTATTCCTAATTTTTTCTCGTTTTCTCCACCAGGAAAGTATCTCCCCATTTCATACCGAGCGCTCTTCTCTAGAAATGAAAGTGCCCGGGCGCCTGGGAGAAACGCCCGGGCTTCTCCGGGAGGGGGTGGAGAATAGCCACTGGGGAGAGAGGTGGCTGAAAAAACTCTTTGTCACTCCCTACTTTTTGCTCTACGTAAGAGCAATCTATATGCCAAATGCCGTACCCCTCAACTTCCACTAAAACTACTTCGTTTTACCAGACTATATTTCTGAACTAAGATAGTAGTAGCAGTAGGCACAGTGAAAAAGTGGAATTGCGCACGCAACTCCCTATTTATCAATGGTTGAGTGTCGTCTGGAGCTGTTGAAAAGTACCTCTCTTTTTCCCCAAAATGAGACAGCGGCGTGGAAAAAGATACGAGATGGCTACGGTTAGGGAGGAGTTGTCCAGAGCTTGTTAACGCCTGTGAAAAATTGTCGCACGAAAGAACGCATTGTTTTGAGTGTGAACATACCTTTTCCCGATTTCTGACAGCCGCAAAATCGCTTACAGAAAACGCTTTTTCCACAGACGCCTTCCACACGTTGTCCACATTGTCAGTAAACTGTCTATTGGAATCACTCGCCTTTCTCATGGGGCTCCTCGCTTTTGGCGAATATGATACGGAGGCAATGAGGGCACTCGGTGAATTCGACTTTTGTTCGAAGCTGCTGGATAACGCCTGTGGGGAGGATAGTGCCGCAGCCGGAGCAACTTTCGCCCTTTATCTCAACGACAACGGGTAGTCCGTGTCTCTTGATGAGACTCTTGTAGGTCGCTGAAAGATTGTCTGGTAATGAGGCAAGAAAACGTTGTTCGTCTTGTAAAAGCGCGGCTCGTAGGGCTTCATTCCGCTGGGTGATGCTCTCGAGACGCTTTCTTTCTGTTTCAGTCTCCTCGAGCTCCATCGCTACCTTGTTTTTGGTCTCAGCGATCTTTTGCAGGAGGGCGTCCTCTTTGTCCATGAGAGAGAGAATTTCTTCCTCGAGCTGCGAGCGTTTTTTCTCCAGGCTCTCGATCTCTCGCTCGAAGGCTTCGTATTCCTTCGGCGTGCGAACCTCGCTATCACGCTTACGCAAATGTGACAATTTGTCCTCAGTCGCTTGCAGCTCGGATTCCTTGTCTTTGCTCAATTTTCGTATCTGGACAACCTGTGCTTCGAGGTGCGTCACCTCGTTACGAGCTTTGGTTTCGAACGTTTTAAGTTCAACGAGCCGCTTCTGCGCTAATGAAAGCTGGCGCTCGAGCTGCGTTATTTCCTGGCTCACACCTTGCAGCTGCAGAAGAATTCTCAGTTCGTTTCCCATAGCCCGTTTCTCGGCATTTACTTTTTCCGTGTCTTGATAGGGAGGAGTGGGTCCATGTAGTTGTCAAACTGATACCAGTGAATGTGTTTCCCTGCAGCACCGAGCTCAGAGCGAAGCTTTTGTATGAGCACGTCAGCGACGATCTTTTCGCTCGCAGCATGGCCAAGGCAGATGAGACCCAAGCCACGGTCAAGGACCTCGACAGTTTTATGGTAACCGAGCTCACCAGTAATAATGACATCTGCCTTGCGAGGAGTGATAGAATCGACCGTGGAACCTGCGCTGCCTGTCACAATCGCAACGCGCTCGGCAACTTTTTCAGGATCACCACCGATAAGCGGTGAACTTGGTTGGCAGATATCCACGAGTTGCGCTGCTAGTTTCCCGACAGTGAGCTTTCGCGGGAGCCTGCCAAGTACTCCAAGACCAGCTGCTGGCGTCGTTTGATGTAAAGGATACACATCATACGCCACTTCTTCATAGGGATGAACCGCGACAACTTCTTTTATGACCGTTTGGAGGGAGCCTTCCGGGACAACAGCTTCGAGCCTATACTCTTCAGCTTCTTCAAACTGGCCTGTTTTTCCTTTGTAGGGCTGGGCTCCTGTTTCTGGAACGTACGTGCCCGTCCCGCCAGTCCGGAAAGTGCAGTGAGAATAGTTGCCTATCCATCCTCCACCGCCGCGGTGAATGGCATCGATAATTTTCTCCACATAATCGGTCGGCACAAAGACGACGAACTTGTACTGCTTTTCAATAAAGCAGGGTTCAACGGGCTCCCTCTCCTCCAGGCCCAGCCTGTCCGCAAGTACGCCATTCGTGCCCCACGGAACACGATCGAGATTCGTGTGAGCGACCACAAGTGCCATTTCCCGACGAATGAGTGTGCACAAAAGGTTTGTGGTGGGGTCGCGTTCGACAATATTCCTGAGAGGTCGAAAAATGAGAGGATGGTGGACAACGAGCATATCACATTGGCGCTGGTTCGCAAATTTGAGGAACGCAGAATTGACTTCGAGTCCAACGCCGACTCGCCGAACAGGCTTTTCGGGGTTCCCAATTTGTAACCCGACGTTGTCCCAATCGTACGCAAGATGAAAAGGAGCAAGGCGGTTCAGCGCCGCAACAACATCACGCACAAGAACTGTCATCGTTTTTTCTCCTACCGGGACTTGAAACTTTCCCATCTCACGACAGACTAGCTCTTTGCAAAGGAGAAAACTTGCCAGACCAAATAGGTGCTCCCTTTTCTTTCGCCCGACTGCACCGCGTGCCATGTTTTCACAATGAACAAAGAATTGCTCTTGCGCAACTTACCTCCCTAGACTCATGAAAAAGCGTGGATGTGTGATATGAAAACATTTGAGCAATGGAAGACATATTTTGCCCGAGACCGTTTTGCCACGGAAATGGGTGCTGAATTGATCGAAATCGCTCCAGGGCGAGCGGTGGTTAAACTTTGCGTTGGTCCCCAGCACTTGAACGCTCACGGAACGGTCATGGGAGGAGCAATCTTTACGCTGGCTGACTTTGCTTTTGCTGCTGCATCGAACTCGCATGGAACAATCGCCGTCGCGAGCGATGTTCATATCTCCTTTGTTCGAGCAGCTGAAGGCGGCGGTGAACTCATTGCCGAAGCGGTGGAGATTTCTCGTGGACGCACGCTTGCTCACTACGATGTGCGTGTCCGAGACGAGAAAAACCGCATCGTTGCGCTTTTCCACGGAACAGCATTTCGCATAGGCACGCCGCTTCCGACGGACAAGTGAGTCTTACAACCAGCCTGATGCACTACCAGAGGGGTCCGGCTAACGGGTCGCTGCGGTCGAGGAATGTGCGTGCCCATGCTTCGAACATGAGCAGTGTCCAGATGCGATGGGCATGGTTTTGTGCGCCTGACATGTGCTGCGATACGATACGCTGGACGTAAGCCGGCTCAAAGAGGTCCCTTCTGCGAGCACGCTCGCTCAGGAGAAAGTCTTCGACAAGCTCACGGAGGGTCGTCCGGAACCAGAGCCCTATGGGGATGGCAAATCCTTGTTTCGGACGATTGAGGAACTCGTCAGAAAAGAATTTTCCGGCAATACGCTTAAGGAGGAACTTGAGCTGCTCGTTGGGAAACTTGATATCCGCGGGAACACGGGCTGCCCACTCCATCAGTGTATGATCGAGGAACGGTGAACGACCCTCCAACGATACCCCCATTGTTGCACGATCCACCTTCGGAAGAAGTGCGCCAGGGAGGTAAAGCATAATATCGGCATACATCATGCGGTCAATCGGTGCTACTGCCGTACCATTAAGCATCGTGGCCTCGGTGAGAAACTCTGAATCAGTTTCAGGCCAAGAGAGCAACTCGGGGTGTTTTCTGAGAAAGAGTTCGTACTTCTGATAGTCCCGGAAAATAACCATCATTTGGACATAGCGGCTCTCAAAGGGCATGAGCGACATTCGGTTCACATAGTTCCAGAGCTCCAACTTTGCCGAGCTCGAGAAAATCCGTGCAGCTTGGGCAAGTGGGAAACTCAACAGTCTGCGAATCAACCTCGGGATTCGCTCGTAGGCTCGCACTGCAGCAAAGCCACGGTATCGTTCGTATCCTGCAAAACTTTCGTCACCACCATCCCCATTGAGAGCGACGGTGACATAGTTACGTGTCATCTTCGAGAGGTAATAGGTGGGAATCGCGCTAGAGTCCGCGAACGGTTCATCGAAGTGCCACGCAAGACGTGCAACACATTCGAGTGCGTCGGGGCGGACGATCATTTCTTCATGCTGCGTTTCGAACTGAGTAGCAACCTGACGAGCATAAGGAAGCTCGTTAAACTTTTCTTCTTCGAATCCAATGGAAAAAGTCCGCAGGGGACCCGTGACATGTCTGCGCATGAAAGCCACAACAGTGGAAGAATCCACCCCACCGCTCAGGAAACATCCTAACGGCACCTCGCTCATGAGACGGATCTTCACGCTTTCCTCAATAAGTGCCGAGCCTTCTTCCACGGCTTGTTCGAGACTGAGACGTTTCTTTGGCTCATACTCGAGGGTCCAATAGCGCTCTTGTCGAAGTTTCCCGTGACGCCATTCTACCCACGACGCCGGCTCTACTTTTTTTGCGCACTCGAAGATGCTCCATGGGTGAGGGACGTATTGATATGTGAGGTAGTGTCCCAACGCTACGAGGTCAATATTGCGTGGAAAAGCAGGTTCTGCGAGAAGTGGTTTCAGTTCACTCGCGAACACGAGGGCTTCGCGCTCTGTTCCTTCATCCACAATAGCATAGTAAAGAGGCTTTTTGCCTACGCGATCGCGTGCGAGGAACAGAGTCTGGGTTTTTCTGTCAAAAATGGCAAATGCGAACATCCCGCGCAGTCGCGTCGTGACGTCCGGTCCCCATTCTTCATAACCATGGAGGATGACTTCTGTGTCAGAACGCGTAAGAAACTTGTGCCCGGCAGCCATAAGCTGTTTGCGTAGCTCGGGAAAATTGTAAATCTCACCATTGAAAACAATGACTACCGACCCATCCTCGTTCACCATAGGCTGATGGCCAGTTGCCAAATCGATGATCGCAAGCCTCTGAAAACCGAACCCCACATTCTGGTGAATATAAGTGCCATGATCATCGGGGCCGCGGTGAACGATACTCGCTTTCATGCGTTCGATGATCTCGCGTTCTACTGGTCTCTGCTGATCGAGATAGACTTTTCCGACTATTCCACACATACGAGACTTTCTGGTACACAACAGTTGGCGATAATGAAATTCAAAGAAAACCTTCCCCCTTCGGAGAAAATTCACCTACTGGCGCCGCGCGAAGAGAAGAACCGAAATCAATCTCCATGACACATCCTTCGTGAATCGGCTCGCCACCCGCAGACATTCACTCCAGAGTTTTTCTTTCAATCAGGATTGCACGAGCTTCCTTTTCTGTGATTTTCTTCAAGACGGAGAACTCTTCTGGCCTCTCGGAGACAAGGCCTGAGAGATAGCTACCTTTCCCACGATATTCGATGAGCCAAAAACGGCGGTGCCCTCTGAGACATTCTCGAAGCCGCCGAACGATTTCCTCCCCAGTGATCTCCAACTTTGTGCTTGGTTCGGGCACTGCGCACATGTGAAACTGCCGAGCACTGTAATGCTCTATCATGAGTTTCATTGTGGGAGTCATCCGAAACACGATAGCATCACCGGCGTTCGCATGGCGATTGACGTAATAAACAATCTCGCGTCCTCCTAACCCTCGATCTCGAGTATGACGAATGAATCCGGTGAGGAGCAACAGGATGCCTGAAACGGCGAGGACATCGCGCCAACGGCCACGACTCTGAAATACACCCCACACTGCCAATGTCCACAGTGGCACCGTTACGGGGATCATGTATCTCTCATTGCCAATGACATGCTCGAGAAAGAAGGCAGAGAGAAAAATGGGGAGGGAGGGTATGAGAACAATGCCAGTGCAGACACGCAGTGCAAACGCCTCAGGTGAAGCTGTGAACTCCTGTGAGTGCCGTCGCAGTTGTCTCCATGCGTATGCTGCCTGTCCGAGCATAGCAAAGAGCACAACGCTTGTCAAAGCACGCCAGTTTCCTGTATCCGCCGACACTCCGAATGCAATTAACCCCATCCGCTTGACTAATAATCCGCCATTGTGAACAACGTCTTTTAAGAAATCGTGGACACTATCGCTATCGAAATGAATCTCGCGTTTTTCCTGAATCATCGCGATGCCCACAAGAACAGAAATAGTGATGAAGAGTAGCGATCCAATGATCCAGGCCGCCGTGCGTTGCCACTCTATTTTCTCGCGGGATTCCCGGAAAAAAATGAAGCAATGGGCAACGACAGAGAGAATCATCACCGGCTGAAGCGCTACAGCGATGAGTGTAGCACACAGATAGATCACCCAAGCTTTCTTCTCTCCCTGAGCGATAGCCCTGAGAAATGCCCCGTGGGAATAGACGGAGGCGACCAGGAGCATGCTGTACATACGGGCTTCCTGGGAAGACCAGACGGCTGTTCCATTGATGCATGCGATACCAATGAGAGTCCACATGACTGGTCGACTGAACCAGGGTTTTGCGAAGTATGCTATTGCTGGGACGATGAGGCAGCCGACCAGAGCTGAGGGAAGTCTCAGAGCGATGTCAGAGGTTCCAAAAACACCAACCCACCATTTCATGAAAATGAAGTAGGTCGGGAGGTGTCCAGCGCGCACTCGTTCGAGGAAAAGTTCGCGCCACGGAAGGAGAACCGCATTCAGCGTGTGGAACTCGTCCGTCCACATCCCTCTGTAGTCGAGGCGGATCAGCCTTATGACGAGGGCGACGACGGTAAGAAGCAACACCAGTCCGCGCTCTCGCGCCTCTAAGAAATCGGATCGAGATCTACTATTTTCCTGTTCCATGAGTTTTTACCCTTGAACTGTCTACGCTATAGCCATCTTTGAATGAGTAAGTTTTCCCTGTGTGCTGTATGTCGTCACTGCACTCAGAAGAGCTAATTTATGCACCAGGAGGTTTTTGTGGGTAGCGTTATTAAGTGGCGCCGCAAAAAGATCCGCAAGCACAAGTATAAAAAAATGCGTAAGCGTATGCGCCACCAGCGCAAATAGCTGGCGGACATAGAGGATTGCCGCAAGTTGCGGTTGTAAGGGAGTAACCGGCACGGCATGAGGAACATCATAATGTCGTGCCGGAAATACCCTTAGAACAACGAGGAGAGGGGTTAAGGAAGGCAAAACTCCCATGCGATTGGAGACGAGGCGCAAGCTTTGTGGATTGGCGTTTGCTTTCCCGAACCTTCTACTATTCTCGTTGTTTGTTGTTATCCCCGTAATCGGAGCGGTTATCCTTGCTTTCAAAGAGTATCAGATCGGCAAAGGGCTTCTCCATAGTCCATGGGTGGGGCTCGAGAATTTCACCACTTTGCTCTTCGATCCAGTTTTTCGAGAAGACTTCTGGATAGCTCTCGAAAACACAGCTATTATTACAGTAGTCCTTGTTCCGATAAATATCATTCTTGCCCTCGTTATTGCCGGGATGATTCATCCTCTCCCCCAGCGTGTTCAAAACTTTTTCAAAGCAGCATTCTATCTCCCAGGAATTATTAGCGCCGTTATCATTGCCATAGTCTGGCAGTGGATGTTCACTGAGCATAATGGGCTCATCAATGTTCTCCTGCGGATGATGGGACACCCGGGTGTTCCGTGGTTTAGCGATCGCTGGGCGGCAGTGGCTACTATTATCCTTAGCAGTATCCCGTACGCTCCGGGTGCGGGCATCATTTTGTATGTTGCTGCCTTAGGACGTATTCCGCCCGAGCTTCTCGAGAGTGCTGAAATCGATGGTGCTAACCGGTGGCAGAAATGGCGCGCAGTTATCCTTCCCCTCCTTAAGCCAACTACTCTTTACCTCGTGGTAATTAGCACGATCGAATCCTTCAAGATTTTCACGCCTGTCTACGTGATGACCCGTGGACGCCCAGCCAATCAATCAACTTCGCTCGTTTTTGAGATCTATCAAAACGCGTTCGATAATAGCGAGTTCGGTCTCGCGAGTGCCGAAGCGATGATATTGTTCGTCATCGTTATGATTTTTGCCATACTCCAGTTTCGATTCTTGAGGGGCGAAGAGGAATACTGAGAGAACTCACGTTTTTCCGGCCTGCAAAGCGGGTGCTTCTGAGAGCTTCCGGTTCTCACAAGAGTGAATATCCCACCCCGTCGTAACAATACTTTTCCAGGCTATAATGTCGTTGCACGGACAAAGGAGAGACGGCAGTTGGTCATTGGCTCCCAACGAGTGCGACTTTTTATTCCCATGAGCAGTTCGCTCAAAGACAAGCGAAGTGTATTGCGCAAGACTATCCATCGATTGCGCACCCATTACAACTGTGCAGTCGCTGAAGTGGACGATCACGATGTCTGGCAGAGTGCCATTCTTGCCGTCGTGACCGTCGCAGCCAACCGTGCTCAGGTTGACTCACTCCTTGCAAAAGTCATGCACGATTTGGAGACTGCGAGCGATTTTCAAGTCGTGGAACAGGAACTCGAGTATTTGTAAATCTGTGGCATATCGTTTGCTGAATGACCGCGAGAGTTGAAAAAGTGGCCATTGGGCGAGAACAATTGGGCTCATTTAACTGTCCGAAATCTCGCAGCGTGTGGGAGCCATCTGCATTGCGGGACACTCTATTTAGTCTGAGCCAGGAGCGTCATGTATAAGAAATTTTTTGGCCTCGAAGAAGAGCCTTTTAATCTTACGCCTGACTCGCGTTTTCTCTTTCTTAGCGAAAGACACCGCGAGGCCCTGGCCACTTTGACCTATGGCGTAAAAGAGCGCAAAGGGTTCATTCTCCTCACCGGAGAAATCGGCTCGGGAAAAACCACGGTGTGCCGGGCATTTGTCAACGAGCTCATGCGCTCGAATACTATCAAGCTGGCACTCATCCTGAATCCGGGACTTTCCGAGCTAGAATTGCTCAAGGCTATCAACGACGAGTTTCAGATTCCCTCTTTCTACAACACGAAAAAAGGTCTCATAGACGAACTTAACCGCTTCCTTCTCGAACAGAACCAGAGAGGGAATAACGTCGTTCTTATCATCGACGAAGCGCAGACATTGTCACCTGAGTTGCTCGAGCAAATCCGGATGCTTTCGAACTTGGAGACCGAGAGCGAAAAGTTGCTGCAGATTGTTCTGATTGGTCAGCCGGAGCTTCGCGACACTCTGTCGTTGAGTCAGCTTGAGCAGCTCAATCAGCGCATTGCAGTGCGCTATCACCTAACACCGCTGACGGAAAGCGAAGTGCACGCCTATATACTTCATAGGCTGTTCGTTGCCAAAGCGAGTGTTGCCATCGAATTCACCCCTGAAGCATTGAAACTTCTCTACAAAGCGAGTCGGGGTATTCCTCGGCGAATTAATGTCATTTGCGACCGGGCACTTTTGGCGTGCTACACAAATGCCACTTATACCGTGGACGAGAAAATTATGGAGCAAGCCATAGAGGAGGTTACGCGCGGAGGAGAGCTGCCGTCTGATGAGGGGCAAAAAACGAAATCGAGTGGCAAACTCCCCCGGCTCGATCCTGAGAAAGCCAAAGCAGTGGGGCGACGGCTTGCGTTATGGATAGGTGCAGGCATTGCCTCCACCTTTGCGCTCGCGATTGCTGTAGCGATTGGCATTCGTCTCGCCAATGTTCGGGCTGCCGACGTTGAAGACTACCGTCCTCGCGTGACCCCCTCCCCATCGGTGTCTCCAAGTCCTACTGGTCCCCAAAAGAAACTCAATTTGAAACAGGTTTCTCAGAGCGAGGCGCAGTCACAAATAGTCGCTGTGGGGGAAAATGGAGAAACAACAGTCACGCCAGCGGTCACAAAGGCAGCCCCCACTCCGACGCCCGACTGGGCGACATTGAGGCTCAAAAATCCCCACTGGAAATACGAAAAGAACGTTCCTCTGGTGCGTGTCAATAATCCTCGCGCTGCCCTGCGTGCAGCCCAGTTTAGCATGCTCAAGATGTGGGGATTCCCTGTTGACCTCGCAGAAATCGCAAAAATGGGGGATGATGTGGTCATCAACGGCGTCCTCCAATCAGATAATGTGAAAATAAAAGAGGTTCGCCTCCCCGGAAATTTTTACGACATCGTGAAACTCAATGTCCCTGCAATCGTCCGCCTGAAAGACATCGGACCGGATAAAAGCGAGTACGTCGTACTTCTTCGTGCCGAAGGCGAGGCTGTGACCGTAGGAGATCCGGTTTGGGGTGTCAAAACTTACAAGACTCGAGACTTTCTTAAGCACTTCGACAGCGCCACTGCTGTGTATGTCGATACGAATCAACTGACCTCTATTCAACGGGGCGAATCGAGTGAAAGAGTAAAAGCCCTCCAGCAATATCTTGTGGATCGCGGCTACCTCGCGAAACCCACAGGGAAGTTTGATGTCGACACATCTGAGGCTATAAAGAAATTTCAGGCGTATTTCAAATTGAGTGAAACAGGTCAGATCGACGACATTACGGCGATGCTTCTCAATAGCCGGATGATGGAAAACGGACCACGACTCACGGCTACGGGAGATTAAACAATGAGCACAATTCTCAAGGCTCTGGAAAAGGCGCGCCGTGAACGCGAAAGCGACGCGAGGGAAGAATCTTCTTCCATCCTCGATGTTCCCCCAAAGCCAGCCATACCCCCAACAAAACTCGCGGTGAGTTCGCAACGGCGCATGAGTCTCGTTGTCACGGGAATCCTCACTTCGACACTCGTCACGCTCGTCGTCCTGTCCTTAGCTGGTTTTTATTTCTACAAGCGATTCTTGGCGATGGACGCACCTGTCACTGGGAGGACTTCGGTTATCGGCCAGATGAATCCTGCGTTGGGGATTAATCCGCTTACACCACCGGGTGACGCGATTGTTTCCGCGAGTGGACCGAATGGCACTCCTACAGTTACAGGAAAGTCAGTGCCCGCACCACAAGTTGATCCTCTCGCAGATGTATCGATGTCTGCGGGGGGCAGCCAACCAGGACGGCCAGGGCAATCAGTTCTCGATTTGCCAACGCCTGTTCCTATGAGCGAGCTTGCACGCGAGGAAAAAGGAGAAATCGCTCGTGCCACCCCGACAGTTTCTGCCTCGCCTACTGCCCCAGCAAAGCGTTCATCGGATGAAGCTCTTGGCTTTACTCTCGGGCCAATCCTTTACGATCCGCGTAGCCCCATGGCAATCGTCAACGGACTCAGCGTGCGCGAGGGCGGTGTATACGAGAATTTTCGAGTTCTGCGCATCACTCCCGACAGTGTCACCGTGCAACGCGCAGGCGAGACTCCTATTGTCCTGCGTAAACATCGGTAACCGGATGCTCTCTTGGAAACAGGACTCTGCGCCTGACAACGGCGCAGGCCCTTCTACCAACGGTGTTTGAGCGCTTCTCGGACGAGTTCTTCAAGAGAGCTCTTTTCCCCGAGAATTTCTATCGCACGCATCGCTGCTCGGTCAGCGATGGCGGGCTTGCATCCCAGAGCTTGGAGAGCTGCGCTTACTTCGGGGAGAAGTGTCCCTGAAAGTGTGGGCGCTTCTCCCTTTTTGCCGAGCTCGCCAGCAGCGGATCGGATCTCCCACTTCTTCATTTTATCGCGCAACTCTACGATGAGGCGTTCTGCGGTTTTCTTACCAATTCCAGGGATTCGAGTGAGGAGAGCAATGTCGTCGTTGCGCACTGCATTGACGAAATCAGGAATGCGCAGCGACGAAAGGATAGCAAGGGCGGTGCGGGGACCAATTCCCGAAATACTAATAAAAATCTCGAAAAGCTCTCTCTCCTCCCGTGTGGCAAACCCGTACAAACGCATGTCATTCTCGATAACGTGAAGATGGACAAAAAGAGTTGCTTCTTCGTGAAGAGGGGGGAGCGAAGCAGCCGTCGAAGCTGGAATATCGACTCCATATCCTACCCCATGAACATCCAGGACGACATGTTCCCCATCGTTCTCGAGAATGACACCACGCAGAATCTCAATCATAGTTCGTCTTTTCGTCGCTCACGTGTGCGAATTGCAAGTGGAAGCACTATTCCTCCCCGGACTGTCCATCGTCAAGCCGACGCATTCCGTGAGCAAGTGCGAATCAGTTGTGGTTAGCGCCGTCTTGTGTCGAAGCGTTGTCGGCTGACGAATGCGTTTGACGTTGCGTGCGTACAGCTCCTCAAACATCAAAAAGCAAAAGGTCACATGGCACAAAACGATATCATGAGAGTAACGGTCTTGGGTTCAGGGACTTCAGCCGGAGTTCCGACCCTCGGCTGTCGGTGTGATGTATGCCGTTCGACAAATCCTCGCAATAAGAGAATGCGCTCATGTGCTTATATCGAGTATCGTGGAAGTCGCTTTCTCATCGATTGCGGTACTGATTTTCGCACTCAGGCACTCGCAAACGGCGTCGAGGACGTCGATTTTGTCCTCATCACCCACACGCACGCGGATCACATCGGAGGACTTGATGACCTGCGCGCCTTCAATATGGTGCATCATCACGCAATAGATCTCTATGCGACAGCCGCAAGCATTGAAGAGATTCGTCGTCGGTTTGCCTATTGTTTTCTTCCCCCACCACCCGGTGGAGGTATTCCTGAATTCAATGTTCACGAAATTACAGGCGACTTCGAAGTGCGTGGGATCAAGATCCGCCCCGTTCCGGTTTTCCATGGTCGAATGCCCATTATCGGATTTCGGTTCGATCGGTTCGCCTGGTTGACAGATGTGAGTTCCATTCCCGAAGAGTCATTCGACATCCTCAACGGGGTAACGGTCCTCGTCACGAGTGCCCTACGACACCGCCCTCATCCTACTCACATGACTCTCGAACAAGCTCTTGAGGTTGCCCGCCGAGTGGGAGCAGAACAAACATGGTTCATTCACATGTGTCACGATCTCGAGCACGAGGCGACGAACGCCACGTTACCGCCGCACATACAGCTTGCTTATGATGGACTCACATTTGAGGTATGACGCACTCCGCGGCGTGGCTTCTCAATAGTGTTCCGCGTGGTGCGATGCCATAGCGCGCCATTCCCTCAAGAACGAGCGCAATAGAGCTGCAGGATCCCGCTATCGCCAGATCTTTGCGCCTCTGAGATCTCCCACATAGGAGTGATTGCCCACGTCCAGAGAAAGAGAGAGCAGGACGCGAGATTTATAAAACCTAATAAATGATCTTATTGAGAGGATACTCGATAATCCCAACAGCTCCTGCTCGCTTGAGATCAGGAATGAGTTGCTTTACGAGTGCTTCGTCGATCACCGTCTCGAGCGCAACATAATCCGAATTCGTCAAATTTGATATTGTCGGAGAGGTAATCGCCGGGAGCACAGAGAGAACCGAATCGAGCTTTTTGCGGGGAACATTCATCTTCAACCCGACTTTACCCTCAGCATCGATAGCCGCACGCAGGAGCATTGCGATATTTTCTATCTTTTTGCGCTTCCACGGATCGCGCATCGCTTTGGGATTGGCAATCAACTTCGTCCACGATTCGAGAACCGTATCGATAATCCGATACTTGTTGGCTCGAAGAGAGCTTCCTGTCTCCGTCACCTCGACGATAGCGTCGACCAGTTCGGGTGCCTTTGCTTCTGTTGCTCCCCACGAAAACTCTACTTCAGCTTTCACCTTATGACGTGCGAGATAATCACGCGTGATGTTGACAACTTCGGTCGCTATTCGTTTCCCTCGCAAGTCTTTCACAGAGCGAAAAGGACTGGCTTCCGGGACAGCGAGCACCCATCGCACAGGTCGCATGCTCTGTTTTGCATAGATGAGGTCGGCTACCTCAACAACCTTCGATCGGTTCTCGAGGATCCAATCGAGCCCGGTGAGTCCCACATCGAACACGCCTTCCTCAACATAGCGCGACATCTCCTGCGCGCGAATGAGGATCGCAGAGATCTCAGGATCGTCGCATGTTGCGTGATACGATCGAGCACCCACGACAAAGTTAAAACCCGCCTTACGGAAAAGAGTGAGCGTAGCTTCCTGCAAACTTCCCTTCGGCAGGCCAAGTTTCAGGACTTTTTGCTCCTGCTCTGCCTGTTGCGACTGTTTCTTGGTTTGTGACTTAGTGCTTGCCAGAGGACGCCTCCAATAAGTTCTTTCCCTTAATAGTTACCGGTGTGCCTTTACGCACAAGCGGATAAATTTCTTCAATGTCCTTTTCGGTCATCATAATCCAACCGACATCAGTGTACGTGCCAACAAGCTCTGGATTGGTAGTGCCGTGGATTCCCATATCTCGCCGCAGCTGGAGAAATTTTGATCCAAGAGGATTGTTCGGATCGCCAGCTTTGATAATGGTTCCCGTTTGCGGATCGGCATAGTCGGTTCCTTTGTCGAACTTATTTTGGATCGAGTATTCCCCAGCGGGCACGCGCGAGTCCACTTTGTGGATTCCCACCCTATACTTTTTCAAGAAGGTCCCGCTATTCTTTATCGTGAGAGTTCGCTTTGCTTTATCAATCACAATGCTCGGATTGATTTTGGGAACCTTGATTTGCATGCCTACCGTGAGGGCATTGGGGCGAAGATTATTGATTCCCATAATGAGGTCGCCAGGAACCTTGAGCTCACGCTCTATTTTCCAAATAGAATCGCCTTTTTTGATGGTGTAGACAATGTCATTCGGTCCGGGCTCTGGCGACCGCAAAATCTGCATGTTGATATCGCCTAAGAGAAACTCCGCATCCTCGTACGCCGGAGAATCAGGGCGTTTGAGAATGAGCTCGAGATTTTCGCGAGCCTGCTTTATGTCGCCCTCGTCGTAGCTAATTTTGGCGAGATAGTAGAGCGCATGGTCTGCGGCTTCTGAGTCAGGAAAAGCCGAAAGTAGTTTGAGAAAAATCTCTTTGGCATGCTTGGGGTTCGACTCGACCTCTAAAGCATGGCGGCCGCGGTAGAGAAGAATTTCGGGGATGAATACACTCTTTGGTGCTTTTTCCTCTACTTTCTCGAAAGCTCTCAGAGCATCTTGGTAAGAACCTTTTGCGTAGAGAGATTTTCCCGTCAGAAAAGTTGCCCGCAACGTTCCCCCTTGGGCTTCTATTCGCCGAAGCAACTGAAGAGCACCGTCATAGTCTTTCGCTAGGTAGAGCTCTTCGGCTTGCGTAGTAAGCCTATCGAGCTCCTTCATTTTTTTCATTTGCAGGAGGTAGGCGGCACTCGCTGCAAGCACACCTGCAACAATAGCAAAGACCACAAGAACTGCGACGAGCTTCTTCATCTCAATCGTCCCCTACGGGAATCACATTCGCTTGCATTGTCACTATGAGCTATTTACAAGACACACTCACAACCATCGAGACAAAAACGCAACGAGATTGAAAAAACTGCTTTGAGATCGCAACGGGCACTTGTGGTGGGGAGTTTCTTGAAGCAGTGGAAAGAATCAATCGGAGCATGGAAAGGAGAGAAAAATGACGCAGAATTGTTTTAGATTTACGTTTAGCATTGTAGTTTCGCTTGCCTTGGCTTGTTATGTATTCGCTGCACCTCCTCACCAGACCATCACAAAGACGCGCCACGACGTCCCTCGCTATGCTGCTGATCCTCTTGCCGTGCGTGCCATGAATCCTGCCTTCGATATGTACCCCGATAGCTCGCTCGTAGACTTCTCCTTTCTTCTTGATCCCCCTGCCGGCAAGCATGGCTTTGTCGTTCGGGCTGATGACGGAACTTTCCGCTTCGAGAAAAATCACGAACGAGTCCGCTTCTGGGGCGTGACCGTTGCGGCGTCTCATGTCGGTGACATCGAGAAATCTCGGATCGAAACCGTGACGGATGTTCTTGCGCGGGCCGGCTGCAACCTCCTCCGTTTGCACGAACTCGATAACCGCGGCGGTGAGCAATTCAATCTCGTCCGGCGAACTATCATTGATGAAGCTTATCCCAACAACAATAAGTCCACCGCTTTCGATCCCGAATACCGCGACCGCGTCGATTGGTGGATTGCCTGTGCGAAGAAGAGAGGCATGTATGTCTACCTCGTCGTCCGTGGTTACCGTACGTTCCGCGAAGGAGATGATGTGCCCAACGCGGATAAGCTAGGACGCGCTGCGAAGCCCTACGCCTTTTTTGACCCACGACTTATTGAGCTCCAGAAACAGTATGCCCAAGCTTGGCTTTTTGATCATGTGAACCCTTATACCGGCATCCCGATAGGTCGAGACCCAGCCGTGTGCATGTTGGAGATCGAAAACGAAGACAGCCTGTTTTTTGGCCACGTTGCGTGGCGTGAGTTTGTCGAGCCTTATCGCACAAACTTCCAGAAGATGTGGAATGCGTGGCTTAAATCCACCCATGGGACAACCCAAGAACTCCGAAAAGCGTGGACAAATTCGAAAGGGGAATGTCCGCTTGCCCAAAACGAATCGCTTGAGACGGGAAGCGTCGAGCTTCCGGACATGACCGTCTCATCGTTAGACAACATGGCGAAGATTCCGTGGAGTGACCAATTGCGTTCACCGGCTCGAACCCGCGACGGCGTGCGATTCGCAAGCCATGTGCAGCGGGAGTACTTCAAAACCATGCGCGATTTCCTTCGCTCGCAGGGCGCCAAAATGCCCCTCTGTGCTGTTGTGCACGGAGAGCATGTCGTAGATATTTACTCTACCACGCGTGAACTCGATGCCACCGCAGAAAACGCGTATCTCGACCATCCGTCTTTTCTCCCAGGCGCAGAGTGGGTGGGTAAGCCTTTCTACTCAAACAAGAATTATGTCCGGGAGATTGGCCCCTACAGCATGGCAGCACACCTTGCCCGCTATCGCTGGACTGGCGTCCCTCTCGTGTGTAGAGAATGGACACAATGCTGGCCAAACGAATTTCGTAGCGCGTCCTTCCCCGACATAGCTTCTTTCGGTGCAGCCCAAGACTACGACATGCTGGTGCACTTCGCTTACTATACATGGGGCGACGCAGAGATCATATCGGCGTTTGGGCCGCAGGCAGATCCACTTCGTTGGGGAATTAATGGTTATGCAGCGAAGATCTTCTTGCGTCACGAGGTTCCGGCCGAGCCCAAGCGGGTCCGAATCGCTTACAATAACGAGGATCTCGCTACATGGTATTCTTTTGTTTCTCCCCTCCAGACACTCGCTCTTACCTACAGGACAGAAAACTGGAATCCTGATGAGGACAAAACGTCAGACGACGATGTTCTCATGACCGTAACCTCGGGGCGAAGTGGCACAGGTGCGTATCGAGGTTCGCACACGGTTCTTTATGATGCTCGGTATGCCGAACGCCGGGAAGGCAAGCTCGGACCTCGACAAAATGGAATGCTTATCACGAGTGGCTATGATTTTCCGTGGATTTATACATCTGCTCAGTTCCCAACCCAAAATGTCATAGAAGCCGGTTTCAAACCAGTGCTTGTGTCCCAGGACGGAAAGACCTGTTCAGCTTTTTTTGATCCCGGCCGGAAGAATTTGGTGTGTGGAGAAATTTCCGAGACTCGCCTCACTGCTCTGGCAATGCACTTTGGTGAGGTCCTCTCAGGGCACCGTTCGCTAGAGTCCCTCAGTGATTCCGTTCCCGATGTCCTTGAACTGGCAGGCGGTATGGTCCGTCGGAACGTACGTGAGGGAGTTCTTTCTGTCGAGACGAGCTCGACCTGTGTTCTTGCTGGCGAATTTACCCCTGGGAAGCATTATCGCGCCGGGGATCTGGAGTTAACGACAACCTCGCCAGTTGCAACTATCTGCGCTACTTCGCTCGATGACGAGCCGCTCGACAAGGCTTCCAAAATAGCCATTAAAATGGTGACTGTTGCCAAAAACAGAGGACAGCAGCTCGACGCGGTAAAGACCGGTGCGGGCGCCGGAAAGTATGTCCTGAATTATCAAGGATCGGCTCCTGTTCAGACCGGTGGCAAAGCCAGTGCTGTGCCTACAGCCGTCTGGATTAATGGCAAAAAACTCGTCGAAGCCTACCTCATGAATGGGACGTGGGAAGTTGTTATCGACAAGAAAGCAAAGCGCGCTCACGTGTTCTGTGATACGCCGAACGTGAGGTTTGTTCTCGATCCAGAGATTTTTGGCAACAACGCCTCTCAAGTTCCAATCACTCGATATTTTGTCGAGTATCCGCCCGTCGATGCTCAGCAGAAAGGTAACGACTTCATCTACCCCGGTTTTGCTAAGTACGTCACTTTAGGAAAGTAATCCCCGTTTGAGATGTACTCTGGAAAACGACTAGGAAGTTTTTCCGTCCGCTCCGGGTGCCAATAACTGGAGCAAGAGGGAAGGCGCGGCTGAAAAATCCGCGTTTTCCCTCTTCTTTTTTTTACCGTCCTTCCCAGGCACCCCATGAGTCTTTTGCTCGTATCCTCCGAAAGGGTCCAGTCACACAAATTTTAGCTCAGGGAGACGTGGGAGGTAACCCCGCTCTACAGCTTTCTGGAGGAAGAGTTCGACTGCTCTACGCCCGTCCTCCCCGTAGTCGAGCGTCAGATCGTTGACATACATGCCCACGAAACGGTCGGCAAGATCGTAACCCATGTCGCGTGCCCATTGGAGGGAATACTGCACGGCTTCCTCCCGATGCTCGAGTCCGTAGCGGATGCTTTCGCGAAGGATTTCTGATATTTCCTCAATGGCGGAATCGCCCAAATCACGCCGAATCACATTGCCTCCTAAGGGCAGCGGGAGCCTCGTTTGTTGCCACCACCATTCGCCCAAATCGAGAACCTTTTGGAGACCGGCTGATTCATAGGTGAGTTGCCCCTCGTGAATGATGAGACCCGCCGGTACACTGCCTGAGGTAACGGCAGGAATGATCTCGTCGAATGGGATGACTTTGTAGGGAAACTCACCGACCGCCAGTTTTAGCGCAAGAAAAGCTGAGGTCATCGTCCCCGGTACGGCAATCGTGGTATGAGAAAAGGCGGCGAGGGGGAGTTGCTCGCGTGCCACGACAAGGGGCCCATAGCGCATGCCCATGCTGGCTCCGCAGGAAAGGAGGGCATACTTGTCTGCAACATAGGCGTAAGCATGAATCGAGATCGCGGTAATGTCGAGTTCTCCGCGCGTCGCCCTCTCGTTGAGGGTCTGGATGTCTTGGAGTATGTGCTCAAATTGCCAGCCATGCGTGTCGATCCGGTGCTTCGCTAGCGCGTAAAACATGAACGCATCGTCGGGATCGGGACTGTGACCGAGGGTAAGGGTGTGCTTCATTTTTGCCGTCTCTCAGTTTCTGTTCGATAGACCTTGTTCTCATTTAGACGGCTAATCTCATAGTATTTCACCACATCACGGGAAAAGTGAAAAGTGGGCGTAAGTTTTTGGAGGTAGGACACACCTTCTGGGCATAGGCGTGCCATGGAGGTAGAGAGGAAGAACGAGGCCGGGGGCGGGCAAAAGCATCTCGACTCTCGCCCAGCGGTGGAAAAAGCGAATCGAGGGAAGGGCGGAGAGCCCTGCGCAAATCCGCCCCTTCCCTCGAAGGCGAGCGTTAAGCCGTTTTCTTTTTCTTCCCGAATTCGGGATCAATAGGAGCGAGGTACGTGACAACGAAGCTCAAGCTCGAGAGCCAGAGCACGAGGAGGAAAAATTCATAATAGTGTCCCAAGATTTCCTGAATTATTCCGCTTACCATGCCAGGGATCATGAAACTTAGAGCCATGAAGCCCGTGCAGAGGGCATAATGGCTTGTCTTGTGCTCGCCCTGCCCCGCGATGAACAACATGTAGAGCATGTAGAACGAGAATCCGAAGCCGTAGCCAAACTGTTCGATAAACACAGACCCCATAACAATGTGGAAAGGAGGTTGAAATTTCGCGAGGAGCACAAAAAGCACAATTGGGATGTTCATGAAAAGACACATCACAAGCCGCACCTTTTTTAATCCGTAGGTTGCTGCATACACACTTCCCACAATGCCCCCAAGAAGGAGGCCAAACACGCCAATAGTTCCATAGGCGAATCCCACCTGGGCTGTGCTGAGTCCCAATCCTCCCTTCTCGGGCGGATCGAACATGAAAGGAGTGATCATCTTGACAAGCATTGCATCCGCCAGCCGGTACAAGAGAAGGAATGCGAGCATCCGCACAATCCCTTTTTTCCGGAAGAACGAGGCGAAGACCTCATCAAAGCCAATTCCGCTGCGTACGGCACACTTGTGGAAGATCGAGGCAAAAGCTGCGCGCACAGGAGCAATGAAAGAGAGAAGTCCCACAAGCGAAACAATGAGGAAGAAGGTCGCAAAACTCATGAGACCTTTCCAGTTAGGATTTTGCTGCAACTGCGTGTGCTTCATTGCGTCGATGGTGCCAAGAACATGTTTCACGAGGAGCGGCTGAATGAGGTCAAAAAGGAAATAGTAGACGACCGCAGGAACGCCGACAGCGAGGAAAAGCCAGAAAGCAGAATTCCAGAAACTTGTGCCTTCAGGCTTGCGGTTTACGTCAAGCTGAGGGCGAGGCATTACGAAAGTGTGATAAAGCCAAATGAGTAAATAGACAATCCCAACGCTACCGATGCATGTTGCCCACGCAAGAGGTATATTCCCGGCTGCGACGGCTATGTTGGCTGTAATCGGTTTGGGAAGGTTCTTGTGAACCTTTATAACGACGCATTGGGGCTTGTCCCATCGATCGCGCGAGAACTCAAGTCGATCTCCGCCTTCCACCGTCACATTTGCTTCATCACCAATGGGGAAGAAGAAGTACCACCATTTGGATGGTTTCACGGTGACGTTGGCAATGACGGGCCTATCCCCTTCGGGAGGATGAGCCAGTCGTATGCAAAGAGATGCTGTTGTCCCAGCCTCAACGGGTTTCGACGGCGGCTCAACGATAGCAAAATTACCACCTTCGGTCTTGGCTGGAGTCTGATCTTCAACCACGGTTCCTTTGGGTACTGCTCGAATCTGGGCAATGACAGGGGTGGGACCACTGTGCGATTCTACAAGCCCCGCGATGATGACGAGGACGCCCGTCCCGATGATCATCGACAGACGCCAGAATGTCGAGCGTAGGCCGTTGAAGAGAGCCTGACGGTGCGGGTCCAGAGCGAGCATATAGTAGCCGTCTGCCGCAATGTCATGAGTAGCAGAAGCAAACGACATGATCGCAAAAATAGAGAGAGAGCCATACCACCATAGCGGCATCGGAGTTGGCAAAAGTGCCGAGACGGCTAAAAGCCCCAGCGCCATGAGTCCTTGGGTCATGAGAACCCAGTTGCGCTTCGTCCAGTACATGTCCACGAGTGGTCCCCAAAGCGGTTTGACCACCCATGCCAACCCTAGGAGGCTTGTATACCACGCAATATCAGCATTGCTGACACCGAATCTCTTGTAAAGAGGAACAGACACCATCGTCACGATGACGTATGGAATTCCCTGGGCGAAATAGAGTGAAGGAACCCACCACCATCCCGATTTCTTAGGATACTGATCCTCGTGCGAAGTGACAGCGGAATTTTCCACGAAAGATGTCCTCCCAAAGATCTTCTCTCGCAAACAGTCGGAGAGTTACGGAGTCAAAATCCAGCAGTAGCATAAGCGATGCGCAAGCCAAATCGACAAGGAACCGCTCTTACATCTGAGACGACCTGTCTGGCGAGACAAGTCCCGGGGCTTTTCCCGCTGGCTCACTTTATGACGGAGCCGTATTCGTAGAACGAGTTTGGCCCCTTCGGCAGAAAAAGAAAAAGCCGACGGTCTTCAGACCGTCGGCTGGGGGAGGGATAAGGGAGCCGCGTCACACACACTTGTCAGGCATCAAATGTCATAATAGAGCATGAACTCGTACGGATGCGGACGCAACCGTATCGGATCAACTTCGTTTTTGCGTTTGTACTCGATGTAGGCGTTGATCACGTCCGTGGTGAAGACATCGCCCTTGAGGAGGAACTCATGGTCCTTCTCCAGCGCATCAAGAGCTGCTTCGAGCGAGCCGGGGACTTGCGGAACTTTTTTGAGCTCTTCCGGAGGAAGATCGTAAATGTTTTTGTCGAGAGGTTCGCCCGGATGAATCTTGTTCTGAACTCCATCGAGTCCTGCCATGAGGATAGCGGCAAATGCGTAGTAGAAGTTGCATGCCGGATCAGGCGGTCTGAACTCGATGCGTTTCGCTTTCTCACTCGCGGAATACATGGGTATGCGGATGGCAGCGCTGCGGTTGCGCTGTGAGTATGCCAGATTTACTGGGGCCTCATAGCCTGGGACGAGACGCTTGTAGCTATTCGTTGTCGGGCTTGTGAAGGCAAGTATGGCAGGCGCGTGCTTGAGGAGGCCGCCGATGAAATACAGGGCCATCTCACTTAGTCCTGCATACTGATTACCCGCAAAAAGGTTTTTCCCATTTTTCCAGATCGACACGTGAACGTGCATGCCACTCCCGTTATCACCAAACATCGGCTTAGGCATGAACGTAACCGTTTTGCCAAACTTGCGCGCAGTGTTCTTGATGATGTATTTGAAAAGGAGAGCCTGATCCCCCATCTTCACGAGCGGACCAAATCGCATATCGATTTCTGCCTGACCTGCCGTAGCAACCTCGTGGTGCTGAGCTTCTGGCTGGATTCCGCATTTCATGAGATTGAGCATCATCTCGGTGCGAAGATCCTGCAGCTGATCGATAGGAGGAACAGGGAAATATCCTTCTTTGTGTCGCGGACGCCACCCCAGATTCGGGTTTCCTGGCTCGTTCGGTCGCCCACTATTCCAAATACCCTCATCGCTATCGATTTCGTAAAAGCATCCGTTGGGACGCGAATCAAAGCGAGCACTATCGAAGATGAAAAATTCGAGCTCGGGACCAAAATAAGCCGTATCACCAATGCCAGTCGATTTCAGATAGTTCTCTGCGTTGATCGCCGTGCTGCGCGGATCGCGCGAATAGCGCTCTTTGGTGATCGGGTCAAGAACGTTGCAAATGAGTGACAACGTGGGATGGGCTCGGAAGGGATCGATGAAAGCGGTTTCCGGATCAGGCAGGATCAAAAGATCGCTCTCATTGATTTCACACCACCCACGAATGGACGAACCGTCGAAACCAAACCCATCCTCAAAACTCGACTCTGTTAGCTCCGAGATCGGAACCGTGAGATGTTGCCACTGTCCAGGGAGGTCCATGAATTTAAAGTCAACGGCGACAACCTTGTTTTCCTCCGCCATCTTGAGAACATCCCGAGCTGTCTTCGGGCGTCCGTTCTCTTCTGGTAGTCTAGCCATATTATACTCCTTTGCGTTTTCCATAGGTCTCATCCACTCGCCTTGCGTTTCTATGAAGCGAACGCGTAAGGCAAGCGTCAACCTGTTTTGCGTATTTGTTGTGCAAAAGTTGGGCCAAAGCCCAAGAGGCCTATATATGCCCTGTTGAGCGCTTGTTTGCTAATTCGCAACCGGCAATGTGATCAAAAAGAACCAGAAGGCTGGTGCATTTCTCTCAAAATTGCGCAGTGCCGCCATTTCCACTGTGTCTACTGCAGTCCGTGGAGAATCAGTTTCCGCGGGGAGGGAGACAGCACAACGTTTGGCAAAAAAGCCATTTGTAAGCCATTCTCGATCTCATCGGAAGAGGAAATCAACCAGACGAGCAGGCGAACGAAAAAGGGACTCTCCACCGGGGAAAGAGCATCTCACGGAGAAGAGCTGATCACAGAAAATAAGGCTCTCTCACCTTCTCTATTCTTTCCTTCTACTTCTGTTGCGGTCGAGACGGATAAGTCGCTCCTTCGCTATCACGTATACTTCGTCCGTTCCATCGCTGTTAAGATCGGCAGATGCCATCGCCTGCACGCTCAGGCTCGACACAAATTCTGGCACGTTCGAGAACACGAGCAGACCGTCCCATAATACTCTGCCTTTATCATCGATCTCGCGAAGCTTTCCCGCTGTTGTTGAGGCCATGACGTATGACCGCTGAGAGGCTTTCTCTTTCGAACGCACGAGACAGAAATCACCAGAGGGGTTCTCCATCTGGGGTGAGACAAGCACAGTCCATACGGTCTCAGCCTCTGGTCCTAAACCGCGCACAGCAAACTCTTTTCCGTCGCGGCTCAGGCTTCCGACAAGAAAAGGATTCTGCGTCCCAGGCATCCTTTCCACAGCGAAAAGCCGATTCTCAGGCAGAAGACTCACGAGCGGCTGCCCACTTCGGGAGTGAATCCACAAAGGTGCCTGCTCTCCTGAAACAGTAAGAAGAACGGGACCATAAATGGAATGCTCGGTTACCAAAATTTCGCGAATATACCGCGCCTTTCTGGTCGCGTAGAGAGTCTTGCCCTCTGGCGAGAGAACTGCGAGCCCACTTTTTAAGCCAACATAAATGAGAGGATGGCTTGTTTGCTGGTCATCCACAGTAATGCTCAAAATTTCCGAGGGGAATTCATGGTCCCATATCTTCTCCCCCCGGAGGTTGACTAAGCTGAGAAGCGACCTTTCCTGCCGCGCAAGGAGGAGATCCCATTCGTGAGGGGCACGGAATGGAACAACAATATCAGGCTGAATGGCGGTTGGATGGGGAAGCTCTCGGAGACCACACGCATCCATCCACCAGATCTTGCCATCTTTTGTGGGGAATACGATGAAATCGGGTCGCCCACTCGAAAGCCCCGCAATTGCCGAATCAAAAGTCCAGACTTTGCCCACTTCCCACCGATGAGCAGGATCCTGCTGTTTGAGGGTAATGCTCGTCTCTCTTTGCGAGGAGGTAATGGCAGCTCGGAGAAAGCGCTGGAAAAAGGGCATAGATACATTGTTTGCGGGACTCTGTGCTTCGGCGAGACCCGTCTGCGCCTTTTTCGCTTTTGCCGGTGGCACAGTGCTGAATGAACTGGGTGCCGAAAGAGGGCCCGTCGAGATATCGTCGAAGGTTGTTACCCACATTTCCCCGACAGCAGCCGTGGACATCGACCACGAAGGCGTGTCGAGCGCACTTCGAGCATGGACCACAGAAAGCTTACGAATGAGATAATTCTCACTGTCTATCCATTGTGTTATAGCCACTTCTGGATTTGTTTGATGGAAACGGATTCGATAACAGCAATGCCCCGCAACTTGTTCGCACCCATCGTAGTAGTACTCCACAACGTTAGCGTGAAGCCAAGCAAGAGGATCGGAACTGGCCAAGAGGGGAGCAGCAATGGATGCAACGAGGCACCCTGATTCATCGTCGTAAAGATCAGCAGTGGCATCACCATCAACAAAAACAGAGAGCGATGGGGGTTGGGGGAAAACCCTGTATACAACGTTGTCAGGCAAAGCGCCAAAAAGGCGCATTTGTGGCTCCCATACCATGAGAACTTCTTTACCGTTCGCAGTGAACTGACTCGTGGCAGCCCCAGAAGGGAGCCGGAAAATAACCGACAGTCGATTCGGACGCTCGAAGGCTATTTCGAAGCGTTGCTCGCGGACAAGCTGGCGCGACTCGTCCAGCTTAATTTGCCCAAGGTGCGAGCCACGGCCTGAAAACCGCTCCATCGTTTTGTATGCCTCTGCACACCGTTTGAGGATTTCGTCCACAGCGCGAGAGGTTTTTTCATCGGCTGTAACGAGACCTTCGCGAAGAATCTCTGACGACGCAGTACAGCTACAGGTCGTCGTATCGGATGCCTTGGCTTGAACCGAATATCCCTGCAGCGTAAGCCACAAAACAAAAAAGCACACCCAGAAGCGAGTAATATCGCAGAGATGATAGGAACCTTTCATCATATTGCGTAGCGCTATCAGGAAGTTTTCTTTTTGAACACGCATTCCCCACCCATGTACGTCTGCGCCACCGAAAGATTGCGAATATTCTCTGAATCGATAAGGCAGGGATCCTCGTCTACGACGATGAAATCTGCATATTTTCCTGGCTGCAAAGTCCCCCAGCAATTCTGCTTTCCAGCTGCCTGTGCTACTCCGACGGTGTACGCGCCGATCGCTTGCTCGACATCAAGCCTTTCTTCAGGATACCACCCTTTTGGTGGTTCGCCTTCAAGGTCTTGACGGTTCACCGCCGCATGGATACCCCACCAGGGATTGATTGGTTCAACGGGCCCATCAGAACCAAATGCCAGAGAGCATCCCAGCTCAAGCAGCTTGCGGAAGGCATAGGCATAACGTGCACGTTTGCCCCAGTATTGCATGGCTGGCTTCCAATCGGCGCACAAATGCACCGGTTGCACAGACGCTACAGGACGAATCTCCCGGATGAGGTCCTTATCCACAGGCGCGAATAACTGCATATGCTCGATGCGGTTACGCACAAGTGGACGCGTATCACTAGCGCCGCAACAGCCGACCTCTTTCGCTGCAGACTCGAACGCTCGCAAGACATCACCCACTGCCCTGTCACCAATAGCATGCACCGCAACTGGGAGCCCCGCCCGATTGCTCCGAATCGTGATCTCTTCAATTTCTTTTTCCTCTCGGACACACGAGCCAAAGTTGTCAGGCTCATTCTCATAAGGCTGATAGAGCAGCGCTGTGCGGGCGCCGAGCGAACCATCCGCAAAAACTTTTATACCGCCCACGAACAGCAAATTGTCCCCCACACCGTGACGAAGACGCATCCTTATAATGTCGTCGAGATTTGCAGCCGGAAAGAGAAACGCGATTCGCAGGCGAAGGAGTCCGAGTGCCCGCATCTGAGAGTAGAATTCCCACGTGCTCATCTCTTCCGGCGTGTGCACGCTAGTAATTCCCATGGAATGAGCAAGAAGCTGAGCTTTAAGGAATGCGTTGCGGCACAATGAGGGCGAGGGCCGAGGGATGACTTCTTCCACAAGAAGAACAGCGTCTTCTTTCAGAATGCCGGTGAGCTCGATTCCTGTCTCTTTCTTTTCTCGACAAATCTCGCCACCTGCTGGATCGGGAGTGTCCGGCGTGATACCCACAATGGACAACGCAAGCGAATTGAGCCACGCAAGGTGTCCGCACTTTGAGACGAGGTACACCGGATTGTGAGGAAACGCCTTGTCGAGCGATGCCCGACTGGGGAGTTTCCCTCCGGGCCATGAATTGTGCGACCAACCATGTCCCACGATCCATTCCCCTCGCGGGATACTCCCAACCTGCGCGAGCAGAAGCCTGATGGCATCATCTTCGGACCGGGCCTCTGTGAGATCCGGACGTGAGGCGTTAAGAGCCCACCACAAGAAGTGGATATGCGCGTCGCCAAAGGAGGGCAAGACAGTGCGCCCCTGAAGGTCGATGAACTCGATCTCATGTTCGAACAGCTTGCGCTGGTGAGAAAAACCGCTCTCACGAAAATCGATTCCTAGTGGTGCGCGTTGGTCGGAACAAAACCAGATCCGCTCTCCCGCCACAAGCATGTGCGGTGCAAGTGGATGGGCCGCGTTAAAGGTCCGGATGTTAGCGTTATAGAAATATTTCAGCGGGAGGACTGTGGGTCTGCCCGCATCTTCGCCTGGGAAAACATGCCTGATTGATTGGGCGCCGCTCATACAGACACATATCCCCCCATAGGCGCCTGGACGCAAGAAAAAGAAGTCGGCAGACGAAATCTCAGTGTTGACCCCTTTTTGTCGGTCTGCCATGGAGACCTATCATGAGTGCAACAAAAGAGGCAAATGTTGAGAAGCCACAAGTAAGTATTGTTTTACCTGCGTATAACGAAGAAAAAGCGATCCAAACCGTCATCCGCGATGTGCAGGCGGTTATGGAAAACACGCACTATGACTATGAGATTCTCGTCGTTGATGATTGTAGCACAGACAAGACAGCTGAAATAGCCGAACAGTGTGGGGTGCGAGTCGTTCGGCATCCCGTAAACCGGGGGAGTGGGGCATCTCGGCGTACCGGAATTCTTGAATCGCGCGGCGAAATCATCGTGATGCTTGATGCGGATGGCACCTACGACGCCGCCTCAATTCCGAGGCTTCTAGAGCACTTTCCGGATTATGATCAGGTGAATGGAGCCCGTACGAGTGAGCAGGGAACGCACAGAATTATCCGCAGCATCGCCAAGACACTCATTCGCTGGTTGGCAATTTACCTCTCCGGGACCCATATCCCCGATCTTAACACCGGCTTGAAAGCTTTCAAACGCTCGATAATGCTGAAGTATCTCTGGGTGCTGCCGGATGGGTTCTCATGCGTCACGAGTATGACGCTCGCATTTCTTACAAATGGCTACCGCGTTCTCTATGTGCCTACACCCTACTATCCACGAATCGGCACGTCCAAGTTTCATCCCATACGCGATACAGCCAACTATCTTGCGACCGTTGTCCGTATCTGCACGTACTTCCGTCCGTTGCGAGTCTATGGACCGCTCAGCTTGCTGCTTGCTGGAGCGGGCGTGATCAAAAGCATTTATGACATTTTTCTACGTAGCTCAAAGCATTCTTTAGAAGAATCCGACATTATTCTTATCACCGCAGGCATACTCATCGGAGCGATAGGTCTTCTCGCCGATCTCATAGTTGCTCAACGACGTGGAGGCTGTGAATGACAGATACTTTGGATCAGTTGCGACGTCGCTACACGGATGAGGCACTTCTCTACGTTCCTCGTCTCTTTCAGATGGTCGATCGTAACCGTTATAGCCCAACCTATGGCTGTTTTGATCGTTCTTACTGGCATTACCGTACGATGGATTTTCCCTGCGGCATGTACCAGGAGTTCACATTGCCGCTAGCTCTTTTGTACAAGTATCCCTTTCCCGACAACCAGTTCTACGGTCTGGAACGTGTCCGGGAACTGGCGCTTGCAGGGGTTGACTACGCGCGCCGCTCTTCCCATCGCGACGGAACATGCGATGACTATTTCCCCTACGAGCGCGCTTTGGGGGCCTTGGTTTTCTCACTCTACGCATGCACGGAAACAGTACTTCTTCTCGACGACAAGCGGCCTGAGTTTCTCGAGTTTTTTGCGCGCCGCGGGCAGTGGCTCGAAAAACACAATGAGACGGGACGCCTCACAAATCATCAAGCGTTTGCAGCATTGGCATTATATAATGTTTACTTGTTAACCGGTGACGAACGATTCCGACGAACCAGCCAAAAATATGTCGATATCGTTCGGAGTTGGCAGTCCGATGAAGGCTGGTTTCAGGAATACGAAGGCGCTGATCCTGGATATCATACCTGCACAATCGCTTTTTTAGCGAAGCTCTGGAAGAAAAGCCAAGACGAATCGCTTCTCAAGCTCCTCAATCCTGCCGTCGACTTTGCCTGGTATTTCATGCACCCCGACGGAAGCTATGCCGGCGAGTACGGAAGTCGGAACACGTATCATTTCTACCCCCATGGTTTTGAGGTCATGGCTCCCATGAACCCTCGCGCAGCTCAGATTGCGGACCACTTTCTCCTCTATGCGCTTCCCAAACGCACGCGCTACTACAACGACGACGATCGCATGTGTGCTCATTATCTCTATGATTGGATGCAGGCGTGGATCGACTTTTCGCCGGTGCGTAGCGTAGAGCCCCTCAACGCGCGAGAACCGTTTCAAAAGTATTTTGAAAAGGCTCGGCTCTATGTGGAAAAAACTCCCCATTATTATGCCGTCCTGAGTCTTGCCAAGGGAGGCGTGCTGAAGGTAACGACGGAGAAAGGGCCAATCTACAGCGACACGGGAATCATTGGTCGGACACTCGATGGCAAAGTCCTCGTGTCACATCTCGTCGACGATTATGAGTGTCGTGTCGACATGAAGAACCATACCCTCGCGGCTCGAGGACGCCTCTGTCGAAGGCGCGCCAAACTTCCCACGCCATACACTCAAATCATTTTTCGACTCATCAATTTAACAATCGGGCGATTCGCTCCAAACCTGTTGCGCTTTCTCCTCCAGAAAATCCTCATCACGGGTAAGCCGCGCACTGATTACGCGTTCGAGCGAATATTCGAATTTTTGCCCGATCGCATCAAGATCACGAATCGTGTGATTCGTCCTGCAGCGCGAGCCGGTTTTGCGTCGTGCCATCTTGGGAGTGACGCAACTTCGATTTACGTGGCGAATAGTAATGTATACCAGCGGAGTGTTCTCTTACCCTGGCGGGGACTTCCTCAGCTCGTTCGCGAAGTAAACGAGCGGGGCGCCGGTGAGGAATCGTTCGAAGTTGTCTGTTCGGAGAATTCGTTATCGCAGGAGCAGATTCCTTGAAACGCCTTATTTCGCTAGCGGTCAGCGGCACTATTCTCGCGATTCTTTTTTACAAAGTCGATCGCCATCAGTTGATGACGTACTTGAGCGCGACTCGCTGGCACTGGTTCGCGTTGGCGCTCTTCATGTTCGTCCCTCAAATCGCACTGATTGCGGCTCGGTGGCGACGTCTCGTGGGCGTCTTCGCCCACGTGAGTTGGCGCGAGGCGATCGAGCAAATCCTGGCGAGCAACACGATGAACCTTGTTCTTCCCTCAAAGATGGGAGACCTCGCAAAAGGAGTGTTCCTCCAGCGCATGGGCAGACTCGATTTGGGACGGGCACTCAATGTTGTGATCTTTGAAAAAATGCTCGATGTCGCTACGCTCGCTGCAATCATGCTTTTGGGCGTTATACTCGCGGTGATCAGAGGAGATCTGACGGCGCAGCTGCTTCACGCTGCTCTCCTGGCAGCCGTTCTGGGAGCATGCGCTGTCGTTACTGTTGGCATTCTCTATTTTGTTCCACCAGAGCGAATCCCGGGTTTCGTGTCTTTGCTGCAGTGGCTAAAGGGTCGACCAAAGCTCGCGAAAGTAGAGCGTTTTGTCACGGCAGGCCATGAAACAATTTCTCTTCTTCAGGAGCGGGGTGCGCAGCGTTTGTTGATTTGTCTTCTTTCTGTGGCGATTTGGATCTCACATCTTGCACAAATCTACTTTTTCTTTCTCGCACTCGGAGCCACCCCTCTTCCCGTGCTCCAGTTTATAACAATGGTTCCCCTCGCTATCTTTATCGGGCTTATCCCCCTCACAATAGCTGGTTTTGGCACGCGCGATGGCGCACTCATTGCACTCTTCCCTCAATTCCCGCCAAGTCTCATGCTCGGAGTTGCCATGTACGTGAATCTTCGCTATGTCATTCCGGCTCTGGCAGGTATGCCCTTCCTGAACAAATATCTCATTTATGCGAAAGAGCTCGCCAGCAGGAGTCGTGATAGTTGACCCTCGGAATGCGGCGGCACAATGCTGAAACTACAGCAAATGAGAGATAACGAACATGCGGATTTCCCGTAGCCATTGCGTAACTGCCCTGCTAGCGGGGCTGTTGTGGATAACGTTCGTGTATGTCCGCTACGATCATCTTTCGTGGAATGTCACCTCTCGCCTCTCTCTGACGTTTGCTCTTGTCGAACGAGGGACGTTTTGTATCGACGACTACTGGCAGCGCCCAGAGCTCAACACGCAAGATGTGGCGTCTGCAGGGGGACACTACTATTCTGATAAGATCTTTGGCGTATCGCTTTTAGCTGTGCCAGTATTTGCACTTGTGCACCTTGTCGAGAAACTTCGTGGTGTTGAATTCTCAACCTTTGTTCGTCACTGGCTTGTGTGCGCTTTTTCTGTTTCTCTCTTTGCAGCCGGAGCGGGCGCAGTTTTTCACCGCTTGGCGCGACGCTATCTTATCGAGTTGGGGCATATTCCTCAGCGTGCAGACGCACTTGCGGCTCTGGCGACTTTCTGCGTCTTTTGCGGCACAATGCTGGTGACCTATGCTGGTATGCTCATGCCCTATTTGCCCGGGATTTTTTTTCTCCTCCTGGCGCTCTGGCGGATCGAAGCCAGAGATGAAAGAGAGACGAGTTTATCCCCGCGACAAATCAATAAGCTGCGAGTGGGAGGCATCGGTTTGCTTCTCGGTGCAGCTGTCCTTTGTGACTATCTCGCCGGAGTCCCTGCCGTTGCACTTCTCATCTACCTGACGTGGCGCGAAAGGTCATGGCAAGCCGGAGTTATAGCCGCTCTCTGTGCAGCGTTGCCCCTCATTCCTTTCGCCCTGTACTGTCTCATTCTTTTTGGTCAGCTCAGCGTTCCCTACCGATTCGAAGTGCTCGACATGTTTCGCGATTCGATGGCACGCGGTATCATGGGTGCAACTGTGCCAAGTTTGACAGTCATGTGGCTCATCACATTTCATCCCTATCGAGGGCTTTTCTTTCACTCGCCGCACTTGTTGGGTGGACCATTTGGTTGGGTGAAGGGATGGTCACTTGGTCCCTGCTGGCGCTCTCGTCAGATTGTGTTCGCAAGCATTTTTGTGGTCCTCCTCGTTTACAACAGCGCCTATTTCATGTGGTGGGGGGGCTGGGGATTCTCTCCGCGTCACCTGGCGTTTACGGTGCCTTTTCTTGGCCTCTCTATGCTCGTGCTGTGGCAACGAATGAGGTCCATCGTTTTGTTTACTGTATTGGGACTCTGGGGTGTTTTTGTCCACGTGATAGTTTATCTTGTCTCGAGTGAGTTTCCTGACCGTCCCCAAGGAGCTCCACTCGTGTCGTTGCTCGAGCCAGATCTTTCTCATTACGACTATCCGTGGATCTTCGGACGCTATATTTTTCGGCTTTTCCAAATGGGAGAAATGCCTTGGAACATGGGAGTTGCGATGGGATTTCGCGGCCCGGCAAGCGTGCTTCCCCTCGCGCTTCTCTGGGGAATCGGCGCTCTCGTCATCGTGATGCTTTGCCGCTCATCTGCTCCTACACAATCCACTGCCGCTAGGGAACAATAATTATACGATTCACGGCAGCCCCCATGGGCGACGACGAGGCATAAGGATAGCACACGCGGTTTACCCGCAACTCGAGAGTGTTCAGTCCCGGCTTCACAAGTTCCTTTGGAACAACAAACCAGGGGAGATCCTCGTACTTTGGATCCACTTTCAAAAGGACAATCTCCCCGAATTTTTTCCCGTTCATGGCAAGTCCAACGGTCGTTGGCTGGTAAGGGAAAACTTGTGAAGTCACTTCGCATCGGACGCGTAGGGGCTGCGCCTCCGCCAGATGAAAAACAATCCCTGCTCGAGGTGGCATCGCACACGTGCCCCACGGTTCAAGGTAGGTAAATCCATATCGGATATAAGGAGAATCAGGATCATTGCGCAAATTGAGAACTCCGTCAGCAGGCAGATTCACTGTGCTAGGAGAGAGAAGGGGGCCGCGGGTCCATTCGCCACAGGTGAGACAATGAAGAATTTGCGGAGTACGCCAGTTCCATGCGTTCTCCTCTCGCGACATTCCCATGAGAACATTCCATGACTCGTAGTCCCTTGCGACACCAAGGAACTGGATCGCGCAGCTGAGGAAAAATAACCCGACGGGAAAGATCGCTTTACGCAGGGTGCTCAGCAGACGGGAAAAGTACGGAGCAGCTCCAATGAGCATGAGGGCTGAAGAATCCAAGCTATAGCGCGAGCCATAACAGTGCCCACCAAACCATCCATAGAAGAAACCTCGCGCTAAAAGGCCGACCAACGCTCCCCACGCCAGCATTGCGAGCCACTTATTGTTTCTCCACTTTACAGCATTCGTGACCATGGGAATCGAAGCGAGAAGAAGGAGGGGCGAGAACACATACATGCCGCGGTTTGGAGAAAAAAGATGACCCCAGAGCCGGCGCGGGTAAGCCGTGAATGTGTCCGGCCCGAGCGCTCGCAAAGATACATAGGTGCCTAATGGACTTCCGTACGTAAGGTAGTTGAAGGTAAGCCACCCCAGGAGAACACAAACCCCCGCTACGACACCAATGAGGAAATCCCGTTTATTGCGCAGAAGAATGTTACCGGCAATAACGACGATGACCGGAAGCAAAGCGGGTCTGCACCAGAAACAGAATGCCAGCAAGGCTGCTCCCAGTCCCAATCGAAGGAGTCGTCGCGAGTCGCTTTCTAGCACACACAATGCTGCGAGCATCGTGAATTGTGCCCCCGTGTGTTGCCAGAGACACCGACTTGCTGTACTCCAGGATGCTGTCGCGAGTCCCACAGCAAGACCGACAAAGAGGGCGCTTTTTCGCCCTGCACTCCGCGCAAGGTGAGCTGCCATCCCCGCGGCAAGCGCTGTAAGGATGGTCGCTGCTAAACTGTCGAGGAACACGACGTTCTCGTCTGTAAACTCCATGCCAAGGACTCTTGCGCTAAGAAATACAGGAGCAGCGAGTAATGCAGTGCCCAGCGGCGTATGTGAGCGCACACTCCCGTCTTCGAGGACCCGGAGTGAGTAAAAACGATTTGGGTCGATGGGAAGTTCGGCGAAATTTAGTGTGCCTCGTGTTGCAAGGAGGGTGGCTCCCCAGCGCAAAGGCATGTTATCTCTGCTACTCTGAATGAGTGGCTTGTAAAGATAGAGGAAAAAGCAGAGGACAGTGACAACCAAGGCAGGCGACATGCTACTCGCAAGCGCAATCCCTCGGCTCCACAGTGTCGTAATTGTGCGGTTTGTGAAAGTTACAAGAGCTTTCATGAACGCACACTTGCTTCGGGAAAACTAGAAACTTCCAGATTTTTCTGCAAATCGGTTCGTGTCGCGCATTTCTAAAAGGCTACCACGCGCCCCCAAAACCTCCAACAAAGACACTTTTGCTCTGTATAACGAGAGTATGGAGTGCAAGAGTACAGCGCTCGTACTTTTTTCTCATGGGTCGCTGCTGTGCGGAGCGAAGCGAACGCTTTTCGAGCACGCCGAGCGCCTCAAGAGCAGTGGCGAATGGCAATGGGTCGAAGTCGGCTTTCTCAACTTTTCTTCGCCCCGTTTTGAGGATGCAATCTCTCGCGTTGCCGAAAGCGGTGCGAAGAAGGTCGTTGTGGTTCCCTTTTTTCTCGTCGCAGGCAAATTCGTCCGTGAGGATCTTCCTTCTCACGTTGCTCTCGCTCGCGAAAAATGGCCAGAGCTCGAATTCCACATAGCCGAACCGCTCGGTTACAATGAGGAGATCATTGACGCTGTCATTGACCTGGCTCATTGTGCGCAGACGATCGATTCGTGGGAAGCGAAAGAAGTCTCGTACATAACGGCTTTTTGTGAAGAACGCCCTGACTGCCCTCTCTATGGCAGTGCATATTGTAAAGCTCGTCGTGACGAGGAGAAAGACTCGTGAAAACAGCTCTTCTTCTTATGATCCACGGAAGCCCCTATCAAGAATCGAATGCTCCTCTCTGGACCCTTATCCAGAAAATTCGCGAGCGAGGACTGTTCGATGACGTGCGGATAGGCCACCTCGAGTGTGGAGAACCTTCTATCCCGGAAGCAATACGCCAGTGTGTGGAAGCTGGGGCTGGGCGCATCATAGCGCTTCCTTATTTTCTTCATCTTGGGACACACGTCGTTTGCGATCTGCCAGCACTGCTCAGAGAAAGCCAGACTCTCTTTCCTCAGACACAAATCCTTGTCACTCCGCACCTCGGAGCTAGCCCCGTGCTTACTCGCATTCTAGCGCAACGCGCAAGAGAGGCGCTGTCTGCTCAGTGAAAGGAAAGTTATTGTGGTTGAATCCTGCTCTGGTATTGTTGTCTTGTTTTAGAAAACATCCTGTGGAGAAGTGGTAGCTGTGTCCAAGTTGAAAGCAGTCATTCTGGCGGTTTCGTTCTGTGTATTTTTCACCCTCGCTTATGGAGCCTTTCGCTTGCTTCCGTTGTGGGGAAACAAGGTTGGCGAGCAAGTAGCACGAGTGACCCCACCAAAAGAGAAAAAAGATCCCGCAGCTCACATCGAGGATCTTGGTGGTCGAGGAACGACACGAGATCTTTCCAAGATAGTAGGATCTTATCGAAAACAAGACGAATTACCGAAAGCTGCAGTTGATTCAGCGGCGTCGCTCGGTGAGACCAGTGGAGGAGCTGTGGTCCGCGCCGGTGTTGCTGCGCCAGTCCGCACCCCGCCTCCTACCCTCAAGCTCATCCGTGAGTGGCCAACAGGAAAAAAATGGATTGCTCTCACGTTCGATGACGGTCCCCATCCCGAGTATACCCCTCAAATGCTTCAGCTCCTTGCCGAAAAACACGTGCGTGCCACATTTTTTCTTCTTGGTCCTAATGTCGAAAAGAATCCCACTATTGTGAAGGAGATTGTCGACGCAGGACATGAAGTTGGCAATCACAGTTGGTCGCATCCCATACTCAGTAAGCTTCAGCCTGCAAAAATCCGCGAAGAACTCGAGAAAACCACCGCAGCGATAAAGGAAGCTGCTGGAGTACAAGTGCGACTCATGCGCCCACCCTACGGGAGTGCCAATAAGAAAGTGCAAGACACGTGTGACGAACTGGGTCTGAAAATCATCTGCTGGAGTATCGATACCGACGATTGGCGGAAAACGACCACGAAAGAGAAAATGGTCGACCTGATCAAAAAAGGTGCCCACGATGGGGCAATTATCCTCATGCACGATCGCCACGAAAAGGCACTCGAGACTACCAGAGAGGTCATTGATTATCTGCGCGGTCAGGGATATGAGTTTGTTACCGTAGGAGAGCTCCTCGGGTTGGGTCCGATGCCGAAAACCGCACCAACCGCTTCCCAAGCAGCGAGCTCGCCCGAATCTCTTTCTGTAGCGCCACGCGATGTTGCTTCGGCGGCTGCCTCACCGTCTCTTCCCGCACCCACTGGGAGCGATCTGCGTCGTTTGACGGTTCCGGAGGTTTCCACTCCTTCTACATCAACGCAAGAGCTTCCCCCTGTGAGTCCTGAAAAGATTACTAAAGCGCCTCTCCCAGCTCCCCGTAATGCCCGATGACCACTCCGCTTGCAGAACAGGTTTCGCAGAGGAAAAGTGTTTCGGAAGGGGAGCCGCGCGACAATCTTTCTGCGGCTCTTGTGATTCTTCTCTACAACAGCGCCGATTATGTCGCCCCCTGTCTTATGAGCGTTGCACGTCAAGAGCGCCCGCCTGACGAACTCATCATCGTCGACAATGCCTCGCGTGATAGCTCGGCAGACGTCGCAGAAAAAGTCGTTAAAGATCTTGGGCTTGCGGCAAAAATCCTCCGCCAGGAAAATAACCTCGGCTGTTGTGGCGGGAATAACGTGGGATGGAGAAACTCGACAAGCGACGTCGTTGTTTTCCTCAACCCCGACACCGAACTCACTCCCCGGTTTCTCTCCGAAATCCTTACCCCTCTCACGAGGGATCCAAAAGTTGGCATTGTGGGATGCAAAATCTACTATCCAGGGACAACCGTGCTGCAGCATGCTGGGGCGTGCATCTTTTCCAATGGCCGGACAGAACACTTTGGGGCGGGGAAGGAAGATTGCGCAGAATACAGTAATCCACGCGAGTGCGACTATGTGACCGGAGCAGCTTTTGCAGTCAGGCGTGAGATCCTCGAGCTGCTGAACGGATTCGATGAAGATTTTTTCCCGGCATATTACGAGGAAGTAGACCTTTGTACCCGGGCTCGCGCTCAGGGCTGGAAAATTCTCTACTGGCCCACCGCTGTCCTTTACCACCACGAGAGCGTTTCACTGGGCGTTGAAAGCGAGAGGTTCCTTGTGCTCTATCATCGCATGCGGATGCGTTACTGTCTCAAACACCTTTCCTTTCGCCAGTGGCTTTTCGAGTTTATACCCGAAGAAATTCGTTTGTACCAACACAATCCTCCCCACCATCGACGTGCTATTCGGAGCGCATGGCGCGACGCTTTCGTCTGGCGCCTTCGCAAAGCCACTCACAGGCCATCCTGAGCGAGTGGCTCTCATTCGTTTGTCTCAAAACCTTTTTCCGATTGAAAATGCACCATATCGACTCCAACTCTATTGCCGTTTTTCATGCAGAATTAGGAAAAAGAGGATGCGTTCGAATGAAACTGGAAAAGCTTTTAGCGGTCGTTCCTGAAGCAAAGGTGGTCCAGGGGCACCTAGATCATGAGATTACTGGCGTCATGTACGATCCTTTGCGCGTAAAACCGGGCTATCTCTATGTTGCCATCAACATTTACACGCAACTGGACAAGATAGAGATTCCTGATGGGCATGATGTGGTCGACAAAGCCATTGAGGCTGGCGCCGTCGCTGTCGTTCTCCAGCGCGATCTCCCTGTCCCCGCGCATGTGACGAAAATACTTGTCCCAAATTCCCGGGCTGCTTTGGCTCGACTTGCTGGTGAGTTCTATGGCCATCCCTCGAGAAAACTGAAACTTATCGGTGTGACCGGAACAAACGGGAAAACGACTACCACGCACATCATCGAAAGCATCCTCTCGGAACGTTATCGGGTTGGGCTCATGGGGACACTGTACTACAAGGTAGCGGGCGAGGTACGTAAGTCGAAAGACACAACCCCCGAGCCGCCTGACCTGCAGGAAATCTTCCTCCAAATGGTGGAAGGAAAATGCACTTACTGCGTCATGGAGGTTTCTTCCCACGGCGTGGACTTCCACCGTGTCGATGGTCTGGAGTTCGAGGCGGGCGTGTGGACAAACCTCACGCAGGATCACCTCGATTATCACAAGACAATGGAAGCCTATCGCGAATGCAAACTTCGCTTCTTCCGCTCCATCGCTCCGGACAAACACGTTGTCGTGAACGTGGATGACCCGAGTGCGAAGTATTTTATCGAAGCGGCAAAAGCTCGAGTCATTACCTACGGGATCGACAACAAAGCAGATATCATGGCGCAGGATATCAACTACACGGTGAATGGCACCGAATATACGCTCGTCACCCCAAGTGGTTCTGTGCGCGTCAAGAGTCGTCTCCGAGGGCAGTTCAATGTCTATAATTCACTTGCAGGAGCTGGCTGTTGTTACGGGCTTGGCGAAGATTTGGAGACAATCAAAGCCGGTCTCGAAAAGCCAATAGTTGTGGCGGGGCGTTTCCAGCCAATCGAACGAGGCCAAGATTTCGTCGTAGTCGTGGATTATGCCCACACTCCAGACGGGCTCGTCAAAGTGCTCAATGCCGCGAAAGCAACCAACCCAAAGCGTATCATCACTGTTTTTGGGTGTGGCGGTGACCGCGACCCCATCAAACGACCCATCATGGGCGAAATCGCCGAACAGTACAGCGACATCGTTATCATCACCGACGATAATCCCCGGACAGAGGATCCTGAAGTAATCGTCCAGAATATCCTCGCAGGAATCAAGGATCGCTCAAAAGTGCAGGTTATCCATGATCGGCGAGAAGCAATAGAACGTGCTATCGAACTCGCCCAACCAGGAGACTTCGTTCTTATTGCAGGAAAAGGGCACGAGACTACGCAGACACTCAAAGATCGCACAATCGAATTCAATGATTATACTGTTGCTGACGAAATCGTTGCTCGACGGGTGGGAGCAGTTAAGTAAAGGCTGAAGCGTCAGAAAGGTTTGAGATTCAATGGCACGAAAAATACGCGATCTCAGAGCACGGCATTTCGATTTGCCCCTCGTCGAACCGTTTATCATCGCAACCGGGCGCAAAGATGCTGCAAACAATGTGCTCATCGAAGTAGCACTCGATGACGGAACAGTCGGTTACGGTGAGGTAGCGCCTTCACCGTATACAACTGGCGACACCCCTGCCACATGCATAGCAGTCGTGGAACAGCTCCGTCCTCTCTTTGTCGGAAAGGATATTCATCAATGGCGAAGCATCATTTCGGCTTCGAGACGTGCTGTGCGACATCAATTTGCTGCCCAGAGCGGCGTTGAAATCGCCATCCTCGACGCGTGGGGAAAAGCGGTCGGCGTCGCTTTATGGGAATTTTTCGGCGGCGTCACGACAAGCGTGGAATCCGATTATACGCTTTCTCTGGGGACTCCCGAAGAGACCGCTGAGGCTGCCCGCAAAGCAGTAAAAGCGGGCTTCCGGAAGATTAAGATCAAGGTCGGAATGGGTGTTGCGACCGACGTTGCTCGCGTGCGAGCTGTCCATGAAGTTGCTCCCCAGGCAGAACTGTCACTCGACGCGAATCAAGCGTTTACCCCCCAGGCTGCTGTTGAACTGGCTCGGCGGATTGCTGCGGATGGAATAGAAATCTCACTTCTCGAGCAACCCGTCCGCCGCGACGACCTCGTGGGAATGCGCTTCGTCCGCGAACGTGCGGGCGTCCCGGTAGGAGCCGATGAGTCTGTCTTCACTCCTGAGGATGCCATTCGCGTTGTCCGAGAAGGAGCAGCCGACGTCATCAATATCAAAGTTGCAAAGGCGGGACTGCTAGGGGCACTCGACATCTATTCCATTGCTCGAGCAGCCAACCTCGATCTTATGATCGGATGTATGATGGAATCCAAGGTGGGGTTGGCAGCATCCGTCCATCTTGCGTGCGGCTTAGGCTGTTTCACGCATTGCGACCTGGATTCGGTTTTCCTCTTGAAACCGTTCGACTGTGAGGGCGGCTATACACTTTCCGGACCAACGTTCTCCGTCGAAAATCATGGCCCGGGCACAGGAGTGCGGTTGAACGCAAAATGATGAACAAGTACTTTTTTGTCCTCCAGCTTATCGATCCCTTCGGAATCTCTCGCATTACTCGGACGGTAGAAGAACGTATTTACATTGAGATCGACGGCGGATGGGGCGAAGCAGCACCTATCAGCTACTATGGGGAGGACGAATTCACCGTTCAGGAGGCATTCCGCGTATTCGAGAAGACCGACCTTGGGGACCTCGACCTCATCGCCGATGTAATGGAAAAAATAGACAAGGCATTGCCCAGCAATCGTGCCGCAAAGGCTGCTTTCGACATAGCGCTTCATGATCGTTTTGCGCGAAATCTCGGCGTCCCTCTTTGGAAGTTTTTCGGTCACCGCCCGCAACGTCCTCTTGTCACCAGTTATACCATCGGCATCGATAGCATTGACGTCATGCTGGAGAAAGTCTCCCGGGCGATGAACTATGATGTGCTCAAGATCAAGCTCGGGAGAAACATTGACGACGATCTCGTCGTCATCCGCGAGATACGCAAGCTTGTTGGCGAATCGAAAATCTTGCGCGTCGATGCTAACGCTGGGTGGACGGTGAGCGAAGCCAAGCGCATCATCCCGCTTCTCGCGGATCTCGGGATAGAGTATATAGAACAACCACTTGCTATGGGGGCGCTGTCCGAGCTCCGGGAACTCAAGAAGTCGTGTCCGCTTCCGATATTTCTCGACGAGGATATCCATACGAGCCGCGATATCCCGCGAGTGGTTGGCGCTGCCGACGGGATAAATATCAAACTGATGAAAGCAGGTGGCCTGACAGAAGCCCGTCGAATGATTGCTACCGCGAGAGCTTGCGACTTACAGATCATGCTTGGCTGCATGATCGAAAGCTCTCTGGGCATTACCGCGGCTGCCCACCTTGCTCCAGCCGTTGACCACATTGATTTAGATAGTCACCTTCTCATTTCGAATGATCCTTTTGTGGGCGTCGAAACACGGCCCAACGGAGAACTCATTCTTCCCGAATCGCCTGGTTTAGGAGTCCGTCTGCGCGAAGGAATGCTCGAGCAGTTCCAAAGACTCCAATAGGTGGCGCGACCTCGCCTGAGAGAACTTTTTATTGCCTCGTGGGTTCAGTCTATCTAACAACTCGTGGCAATGGCTCAGTTGTCTTTTCCAGAGTCCTATAGGATAAAGCCTAAAGAATGGGCTGTGCTCTTACTCCTGTGTGGAGTGGGACTTGCACTTCGGTGGTGGCGGCTCGACCTCATTCCTTTTCGCTACGATGCGGCTGAAGCCATGGCTCGAGCCCGCGAAACACTCCACCTTGGCTATCCCCCCTACACGGGAATCGTTAATAGCCTCGGATTTCGTAATCCTCCGGGATTGGAGTGGCTCATCCTTCCGGCTGTTCTCATTTCCCCGGATCCGCGATGGGCGGTAGCGCTCATCGGCATCTATGTCATGACAGGCGTTTTTCCTCTCTTTTTGACCGCCCGTCAGCTTGGAGGGCATCTCTGCGCTTACCTTGTGGCGGCACTCTACACTTTCCTGCCCGTGACAGTGTTTGCTTCCCGAGACGTCTGGGCTCAGAACCTCCTCATTCCACTGGGATCGTGGTGTCTGTTGTTTGCCGTGCGCGCAACTCGTCTAGCTCGGGAAGAGCGACTTAGCGCTTTGACGATTGCTGCCCTTTTTGCGGGCGTTGGTGCTACTGTTCATCTGGCAGCCCTTGTGTGGTTTTTGGGAATTTTGGGATGGTGGCTCACGGTATTGGTGCGGGAAAAACGAGCTGGAGGAATAGCTGCGGGAAAGTGGTTCACTGGCGTTCTCATTGGAGCTCTCATCTCTCTCATTCTTCTGCCTTCTGCCATCGACTGGGCAGCACTACGATTATCGCCCCCTCGTGAGAAACCGCCGCATATAGAAAAATTCGAGGCGATGGCTCCTCCGCCCAAGTCTCTCGCAGGGCGGCTCGGGGAAGCATACTCAGGACTTTTCGACCCGCTCTCAAGTCTTCAGACAACCTCTGGCATCGAGCGAGAGTTTTCTCCCCACGAGAGAACGGTCGCTGGGATTATTGATCTGGTTCTCCTGGCGTGGGCACTGCTGGCACTTGCCTGGATCGCTCTCGCAATGAGACGTGAAAGAGCCCCTCACCTCCCAGGTGACAGTTACGTACCGGTCGGCTACCTTCTCCTCGCATGGCTTTTCTTGCCTCCCCTGCTCACAAGTATCGTTATGTCTTATCCGAACGGAACATATTTCTTTTTTGCCTTGCCGGCTCTGTTCCTGGCAATGGGCGTGGGGCTTCGCTCGTTTGCAGACGCACTTACGTCGCGGCAAGAACAATACCGCGTATTTCTCCGACGTGCTGGCGCGGCAGGTGCAGTGTTGCTGGCGCTTTACTACTGTTTCTTTCATATCAGTGCAATGAATTGCGTCGCCAGGTGTGGACGGGTGGATGGTCCCTACTATATTCCTTTTGGTGAGCAGCTATCTTTCCTGCGCGAGTGCGTCGATGCGGGGATGGGGCGTGGCAACCTTATCCATTTGGGGGGGCCCTGGTTTCAGCGCTCGTACGATTACCTCGCCTTGGAAGTACTATCCATTCCTCCCCGCAAACCGGCGGTCGTCATGGAGGATATTCTTCTTCGTACTCGACACCCTCACCGGCAGCAGTTCATTGAGGACCATCTCTCTCGGCGGCACGGAACAGTATATTGGGACATTTTCCCTACTTTCCAAGACGCCGCACTCTTTGCAGATAGTTTTTACCGCTTGCCTTTGCAGTGACGAGGAGGCTTGCAGGTTCATTCCTTCAAACGGTTGTCGAGAAGATGGATAATTTTCGGCAACCGCGCGCAGGGAGAAGACGATGGGGCAGACTGCGGAGCAAAACATCCTTGCCCCATCATCCTAGGTGTTGTCGAGTGAACAACAAAAGCGACAACTTTTACATCGGAAACAAGAAAAAGGGAGAAGAATGAGTCCGCGACTCGATCCGTCACCGTTTGGAAAAGCAAAAACACTGGTTGTGAAGGTTGGATCAGCCGTGCTCACGCGGCGCGATGGCGATCTCGACCTCGATGTCATGCGGGAAATCGTTGATCAATCTGCTGAGCTCATGCATTCGGGGCGCAACGTTATTCTTGTCACCTCCGGTGCTGTGGCTGCAGGAAGAGCAGCTTTGGATGTGCGTCGTCGGCAGCTTACAATCGCCCAGAAACAAGCACTTGCAGCCGTTGGACAGTCCCGGCTTATGTCGATCTATTCCGATCTTTTCGCTCCTCATGGTTTGTTCGTCGGGCAAATGTTATTAACAGCGGGCGACATGGAAGATCGACGTCGCTACGTGAACGCGCGCTACACGATGGAGGAACTCCTTCGGCGGCGCTGCGTTCCCATCATCAACGAAAACGATACGGTCACCGTGGACGAGCTCAAGTTTGGCGACAACGATGGACTCGCCGCGCGAGTTGCTGTAAAAATGCAGGCAACAGCACTCATTCTCCTCTCAGACGTGGATGGAGTGTTCGATTCCAATCCAAAAGAGAATCCCGATGCACGTTTGGTGGAAGTGATTGAGCGCCTCACGCCGGCAGTGATCGAGCAGTACTGTCCGGCAGCCAAACCAGGATCTCTCGTTGGAAGTGGCGGCATGCTGAGCAAACTTCGAGCCGCACGCCTCGCAACATCGGCTGGCGTCCACGGGGCAATTGCAAATGGCAAACACAAAGGAATCTTGCGGGAAATTCTCGAGGGAAACTTCAGAGGAACTTATTTCCCAGCAGCTCCCTGTCATAGAAGTCAGCGCAGCGAATGGATACTCCACGGACGTGTGGCTGGTGGCAGACAAATTGTCGTAGACGACGGCGCACGAGAAGCCCTCGTGCGTAAACACAAGTCGCTCCTCCCCGCTGGTATTGTTCGTGTGATTGGCTCCTTTCAAGAAGGCGACATCGTCGATATCGTCGACCTACGAGGCCATGCGCTTGGGCGCGGAATCGTAAACTACTCGAGTGCCGAACTCGATCTCATAAAAGGCCACAAGTCGGACGAAATAGCCTCCATTCTTGGCGCAAAGCCCTACGACGAGGCAATCCATCGCGACAATCTCGCTCTGTGGGACGATTCTCTCTCTGCGTGAGCCTATGCAACGGCAGATGTTGTTGCGCAACCCCATCCCCCGCCCAGAGATAGGGGGGAACGGTTGGTGGTGGCGAGACGGATGTTCGAGACACAGTGTTTTCATTTGTAATGATCCGCGGAGTTTTCTACGAAGAAGGCAGAATCGATGATCCGGATCCTTCCAGAATCGCTCGTCAACAAGATAGCTGCCGGCGAGGTTATCGTTCGGCCAGCATCCGTTGTCAAAGAGCTGGTTGAAAACGCCGTCGATGCAGGGGCAAGCCGTATCCTTATCGATCTTGCCAATGGCTGCCGCGATATCAGGGTACGTGACAATGGCTCCGGCATTGCTCGAGAAGACCTGCCGCGAGCACTCCTTCGCCATGCAACGAGTAAAATCGAAAAGTTCGAGGATCTTTGGAACCTTCAAACTCGCGGCTTTCGGGGCGAAGCGCTTGCCTCTATTGCCGCTGTCTCGCGGTTGACTATTCTCACTCGCCCGAAAGGTGAGATTGCCGGAGCCCGTTTGGAAAGCGAAGCAGGCCACGAGCCCCGAATAGAAGCAGCCGGAGCTCCCGAAGGGACGGACGTCTGGGTTCGCGACCTTTTCTATAATACCCCAGCCCGACTGAAGTTTCTCAAAAGCCCCGCAAGCGAACTTCAACTCATCGTGTACATGGTAATGCGACAGGCCCTTATCCGCCCCGACATCGGGTTTGTGCTCACACATGAAAAGCAAACACTTCTCGAGGTTCCGGCTGAGCAGCCGTGGGAGGAGCGGGTCGTGTCGATTCTTGGGACAAATATACAAGGGAATTTACTTAACATCGATGCAACGCGTCATACGCTACGCGTTCGCGGTTTTCTCGTAAATCCTTCCGTAACGCGCAAGGATCGCCGCTATCAGTTCTTCTATGTGAACGGCCGCCCTGTCTCGAGTCGGTCTCTCTCCTCTGTTGTTCAGCAGGCATTCAAGGGGCTGGTCATGACCCAACGTTTTCCCGTTCTTCTGCTCGACATAATTATGGAGCCGGGCGAAGTAGACGTTAATGTGCATCCTACGAAGGAAGAAGTACGATTTCGTAACGAACCAATGGTGCTCGGTGTTATCCACCGCGTCGTTGAGGAGCGGCTTAGACAAGCAAATCTACTTGCTAATATACTCGGAGATACCAGTAAGGAGGGGTTGGAGGAGCGCCGTGCGGTTCAAGGGGAACTCATCGGACCCAGGCAATGGCAGGAATTGACTGCTCGCGGGCAAACTCGAATGCCCGGTGATTTTACCGAGTGGACGGACCGGCGGATTGAGGTTGCTCCCTCTCGTGCAGCTGTCGACGAAGTTGAGCGTGTGGTAAATGCCCAGCGGGAATTCGAAGAGCTCCAGCGCATAGCATCGAGTTCGGTGGCTCCTGGAGACCTAAACAGTGACGATCGGAATTGTCAGGAACTATTTCATGACATAGAAACCGTCCCAGGAACGAAAGGCATCTCCTCTCAACCCGGTGAAGATGCGGAGAAGACGCCTCTTACTGAATCCTATCCCGAGCCGCTCGGGCAAATTGCCGATTGCTATATCGTGGCTCGACGCGGGGAGGATCTACTTCTTATAGACCAGCATGCGGCCCATGAAAAACTTCTCTATCTGCGTCTGAGACAAGCCGTTGAGCAAGGGGCGCCGCTCGCGACGCAGGAACTCCTTCTTCCCGTGACTGTGGATGTTCCCCCGGAAGCTGTTCCTGTTCTTCAAGAGTGGACTCGCGAATTGGAGTCCCTCGGAATTCGTCTCCAGCATTTTGGGGGACGGACGTTTGTTGTCCAATCTGTGCCCGCAGATCTTCCTGACATGGACGTGGGAGGCGTCATCGGCGACCTTGTGGACGAGTTTACTGCTTTGGGGCACCATAGCGAAGTCGATAACTTGCGGGAGAGAGTTTTCGCACGTATGGCGTGTCGATCGGCTGTGAAAGCGGGTCAAGCGCTCTCTCTTGACGAAATGCGCCGTCTTATTCGTGACGTGCTCAGCACCTCTGGCGTCTATACCTGTCCTCATGGCCGTCCGACCATGATAGTTCTCACCAAAGACCAGCTCGATCGCCAGTTCAAACGAAAGCTGTAACAGTCGAAGAGAAACGCTCGAGAGGACTGTGTACAGCACTTCACGCTCCGCACAAATATTGTGCCCTATTTTTGTGCGTGCCAAGAGCCTTTCCCTTCCGTTGTTTCTGCCCTTGTAACCGAGGTGCTTTGTTATAAGACTCTGATAAATAGCACTTTATGCTTAAAAAGACCCCTTCGCTCACGGGTCAAAATACCGTGGAACGATTCCTGCAAGGGTATAGTCGCTCACTCAGGTTTTCGGGAAAGGATGAGAGCCATGGCCAGAATTGTGAATGTAAGATCGAAAACAAGGGGAACAGCGATAATCCAAAGTCTCGTCGTTTCCAGCATATTGGTTATCGCGTGCCTGTCGTTGTTGGGCCTTACTCGTTTTGAGCATAGCCGGCAGTACGATCGTATAGCGTGGGCAGAAGCATACTACGCAGCCGAACAGGCGCTCCTGGAGGGTGTGCAGAAAATCGCGGACGTGCAAGCCCCGAACCCCGTCAGCACAGTCTACGGAACCTATGCGGCAAACTCGCTTCCAGCGAGCGTGGACCCAGATGTCAGAACCGTTTCCTATACGATTGGGCCAGATCCCCAGAATGTGCCCACAGTGCATCAGGTGGTTGCGACGGCGACAGTGCGAAATAAAACTCGAACCCTCACCGCCCGCGTGCAGTATCGCCCCCCTTCGCAGGTGTTCGACCATGAGTACTTCCTCAATAACTGGGGCTGGTGGTGGGGGTCGACTATCACGGGAAATGGCGACAACCGTTCGAATTGGGACTTCGATTTCAAGGACAAACCGACGGTGAATGGTCACATTTATACGGCGGGCGATATAGAGTCGAACATGGTCAAGGTTGATCCCTTTTCAACTCCACCGTTCCTTGGGTGGGCCGGACAAGATCCTTTCACATACTGCCATGTAGGAACCCAGCGTGTGAAAATGCCCAACCTCAAAGACCTCAGCTATTACATTGCAAAAGCCAATGGAACCGTGAAAGTCGGTAGTACGACTCTCGTCAACGGCACTTTTGGTTTCAGTGGCTCGTCAACGGGTCTGTACCTCAAAGGAACATCGACGGATCCCATTCAGATCAATGGGACCGTCGTTATCAACGGTGACGTGATCCTCGATGGGGTCATTACCGGACAGGGGAGTCTCTATGCCGGCGGTAACATCTACATTGCTGGCAATACAAGCTATAAGAACGGCCCGACGTTTCAGCTTCCTCCGAACCATACGAGTCTCACCCCCGCGCAGCGCCAGCAGTTTTATGATCAATGGGTTGACCAGGCATTTGCTGCCAACAAAGATCTCGTCGCCTTCGCCGCCCGAGGCCATATCTTGTTTGGGCAAGTCAATAGTTCCACATGGCGCAGCAATGTGTGCACTCCGTCCAGCTATGGGTTAGAAAATTTGGGTCGAGAAGACAAACTGGGCCGTGACGGCATTCGTGGCACTGGCGATGATGGGATCCCGTACCTGGATACCAACGGCGATGGCGTGCCCGATAGTGCTGCCTATGACGCGGACGAAGATGGTGTGATCCGGACCACCAACTACAGCTACACGAACGATTTCCAACTCACGAGCAACCGGATTGCCAAAATTTACAACTACCCAAAAAGCAATGGCCAACCGGTGGACTTCAACACGATCTCCTCTAACGCCATTACCCAGATCACGGGGATCTTTTACACGAACCACTGTTACGGTGGCCACACGACGACTGGCCCAATGAACATCTACGGGGCTCTCATCTGCCGCGATGAAGCGGTGATCTTCTCCAACAAGCTGACCTTCTGGTACGACTGGCGTATCCACGGGCGCTACGTCCATAAATATTTCGATTCCGATGGGAACAAGATCATCGACCTCGAGCTGCCCATTGCGTACAAAACGAAGATTCTCGAACGAGGAGAGCTGGTTGCCAGTGCGGGGCATTAGCAGTGAGACGAACCACGTGCTCCTTCTGGCGTCGCTCAGGTGATTCTCTATCATGCTGAGAAAGAGTATAAATCGCGAGCGAGGCAAAGGAGCCATCCCGAGACGAACCACCTAAGGCGGGCGGCAACGCCAAAGTGTCGGCGGAGAAGGCTTGACAAACCAAAAGACATCTGACGGGAAAGACGATGAGATATTTACAAGCACAATTACTTGTCAAAAAACGCGACCTGGGGATGACACTTGTTGAGGTGATTTTTGCCACGCTCATTCTCGGCGGGACATTTTTTATGACTCTTCTCGTTCTCTCTTATGCCCGAATCGAGGAACAGAAAGCTCGTGACCGCGACATTATGCTTGATTTTCTCCACCATTACCTCGAGGTAGCCCGCGCTGGGCCTTACGAAAACGTGGACGTCAATAAGCCTATCAATGCGCTTTACGATGGCACGAGGGACATCCTCCTCCCCACCGGTGGAACGACCAAAATAACTATTACTTTCCCTCCCTCTGACGGCCAGTGGCGGTCGCTTCTCACCACCTCGTTCCTGGTTTTCCATCCAGATCTTGCCTGGCTGCAAAACAGAGATCCGCAATACCGTCTTACCATAACAACGCAGATGCAAGGAGGTTTTCCCCGTGCTCGTACTTTGCGTTTGGAATTGCGGTGGCGTCCTCCTCTCGGACGCGGCAATCAATGGCAAACCCTGGATGCCACAACAGTCATTTATCCGGAGTTTAACTGAATGATGAAGATGGTCTCTCTCACACAACGTAAAGGAATGACCCTTGTCGAGGTGATTATTGCCTCAGCCATTGCGGTGTTTGTTACCGCAGGCGTTGTTTTTCTTCTGTTCACGTTCGCTCGTCAGCAGCGCCTCGCCTTCATAGAAGCACAGGTCGCTCGTCGAGCGGACCGTATTCAGGACCGAATCATGGACATTCTGAGAAGAGCCTCTCGAAATCAGGTTGTTCCGTTCTCTGTCAGCGATGCCGTCCCTGGTCAGCCGAGCGGGAAAGAGGTATTCTTCTATCGAATCATTTTCCGCTCAGGAGAAAACTCCCCGAACCAAGAATTGCGTTTCGATCCAACAACCCATGCTATCATTTACGATCCTGATCGTTCTGTTGCCAACAATGAAGTTCGGCTAGATGGCGCGTTGGCAGGCACGTCACTCTCGCGTGTCGAGTATGTTTGGTTTGCGCAGGGGATTCTTCCGACCGGCGCGCCTGACAACTCGCTCATCCTCGTGCAACTTGAAGTGAATGACCAGGGGCTGGCGCGTCGAAGTTGGCGTGATCCAACAAAACGAGCCAATTGGGTCATTGCCACGCGGACGTTTGCAGTGAATTTGCGGCAATACTGAGCAGGTTGGAGGAAAGACCATGGGTCGTATCTCTTATCTTTGGGTTTTTGTTTCTTTGGCAACGCTTGCTGCCGGGGATTCCTACGCGCTCATGTTCGACGTCCCCGATCACATAAAGAACAAGCCCGAGCAGGAGCAACTTCAGTATCTCAATTCTGAGTTCGAGCAAGCCTATACGCTCCAGCTCAAAGTGGGCAAAGAGCGTTACGAGCAACGAATGGGAACCATTAATGTTGTTGTAGAGACCATGGCAAGCCAAGCCTTTGAGCGCCAAAAGCTTATAGAAGAGGCACAACAGGAAGTCCAGCGCGAGCTCGAAGCTTCGGCAAAACAGTCCGACTTAGCTTTGGGTGGGATTGTCCTGACAATTGCACTTCTTCTTCTCGTCGCTTGGTGGGTGTGGGGCCGGCGAGTTTCGCCCCTCTCCGAAGAAACAGGTTATGTGGCATCCCCATCTAAGGTCGAAGAGGCACGAGAAGCCCTCAGGAAGACTCTCGAAAACCCGTCCTCCCTCGAACGACCAGATGCACCCTCAGCATCTCGCAAGCGTCGGTGAAAAGCGTGGTTGCCCCATCTTAAACACAAAACTTGCACAACGAACACCTTTTTGAGTTGCCCCTTGTGTCTAGCAGTATGTTAGAGTCTCTTCAAGAATCATGGGCACAACCATCTATTTGATCATTATTGCGTGGTTAGCACTGTGGGTGGTGTCGCTGCGCAAGCGTCTTCAGCAGCTCATCGAGATGGTGGAGAAGTACCAGCGTGAGCGAAAGACGATTTTTGCTTTCCTTAACCGCTTGGGCGAACGCCTCACAACAAGCAACATCGCTTTGGAACCCACCCTGGAGATCATCACCGAGTTTATCATCGATGCAACCCATGCAGAAGCCGGAGCCGCATTTCTTGTGGATCCCTCAGACAACACCGTGTCGGCGCGTGTTGTGCAGGGAATGTTTCCTCCGCTCATGCCCACAACGAATTACGTGCTCACAAAACAGAAATATCTCGAAGAGCGACTGAAGCGGGAGAAAATACCTCTCGGTCATGGCATCATTGGAGAGGTTGCGAAGACGGGACTTCCAGCTTTCATAGAGAATGCAGAGAATGATCCACGCGTACCCCAGCCACCGAAGGATTTTCCTCGGATTCGTTCGTTTATGGCTGCTCCCCTCATGGCGCGAGGACAAATCAGCGGCGTTCTCGCGGTCGTCAACAAGCGCGAAGCGGCGGCTTTTTCTCAAGAGGACTATGACCTCCTCATTGCTCTCGCAGACCAAGCAGCTTCCACTGTGGAGCTGACGAAACTCTATGACGAGTTCGTCAAGAAGCAGCGCATCGAACAGGAGCTTGAGCTTGCTCACGAGTTTCAACGCATGCTTCTGCCCAAAGAGTGCCCCCAGGTACAGGGGTATCGTATTGCTGCCTACTCGAAGCCAGCTCTCGAGGTAGGGGGAGACTACTATGATTTCTTTTTCGTCGACGACCAATCTCGCTATCTAGGCATTGTGATTGCTGATGTTTCAGGAAAGGGGATTCCCGGCGCTCTCATTATGGCCATGGTGCGCGCCGTGATCCGCGCAGAAGCTCGCAACACTCTTTCACCTAAAGAGGTGCTGATGCGCACGAATGCGCAAACGTACCGTGACACGAAAGAGAACGTCTTTGTGACGATGATCTATGGTATCCTTGACACGAAAGAGCGGATTTTCCGGTTTGCTCGGGCTGGCCACGAACCTGTCGTTGTGGCAAATCGGTACACCCGGAAAGTTGTTCTCCATTCCCCCGACGGCATTGCCCTTGGCATGGTGGATAACGAACTGTTTGCGGTGACAGAAGAGAAGGCGGTCTCGCTGACGCGTGGCGATATCGTCACTCTCTACACGGATGGCGTTGTTGAGGCGATGGACGAAGAGAAAAACGAATACGGCCAACAGCGTTTCCTTGATTTTCTCTTGGCGAACCTCGAATCTGAACCAATGGAGATAATTGAAAAAATTTTGCACGACATCGAAAGTTTCACGAAGGGAACACCTCAGCACGATGACATTACTCTTGTCTCCTTTGAAGTGCTCGAGGAAGCGGGACAACAAAGCTTGTCACCAAGCGATACTGTAACCGCCACTCTCGAGAGTCACCGGTTAGGAAGCGAGCAAGCATGAAGGCATTCACATACGAAAAACGCGAGATATCATTCGACGAGTATAAGGGGGCACACTTTGCCCTGCGAGGATATATCGACGCTCATACAGTGATCGAATTCGAGAAAGCAGTTGAGGAAGTGATGGAGTCGGGTGTGAACCGTGTCGTCCTTGAGATGAGCTCCCTCAGCTATGTCTCGAGTGCAGGGATTGGTGCCATGATGGCGCTTGCGCGCAAACTTGTTCAGCGTGGCGGAGATCTTGTGCTCCTCAACCCGACTCAAAAAGTGTACACGATTCTCGATGGTTTAGGGTTTACCAAAATTTTCAAGATAGCAAAAACAGAAGAAGAAGCACTAGCAAAGCTGAAATTGGCGGCACCAAGCAATAACTCAGAGTGATGACGATGACGCAGGATCGTCCAGCAGCGACTCAACCGAGAATCGAGATGTGTTGTCACATCGACAGCTCGATGCTTGGACTCCTGCGCGGTTTTGTGTCGATGCTCGCCACACATCTCGGTTTCTCAGAGGAGGAGACAAACCAGATTGAGATCTGTGTGGACGAGGCTTGTGCGAACGCTCTCGAGCATGCGTACCGCCCGCAAGGCGCTACCAATTATGTCGATAAACCCAAAGAGCTCTTTATAGAGATCTTCTTTCAGGACAGAGAATTGACTATCCGAGTTATCGATCACGGTTGCGGCTTTAGTGATGCCCAGTCGCGCATCTCGTCTGTGGAGGAATACAGTGCACCAGATAGGGAGAGCTATCGAGGGCTTGGCTTATACATGATCCGTAAGTTTATGGATCGCTTCGAGATTCGATCGGAGCCGGGAAGAGGGACAACTGTTGAGATGACAAAGATTCGCCGGTGAGGGGGGCAATGGCACGACGTCGCTCATCAGCTCAAGCTTACAGTCAGGAACTTACGCTCCAGGAACAGGTGCACGTGGCGCTTGGCTCAGCCTCGGCGCTGGACGATTTCTATGTCATTCTCGGCTGCATGCTCGTCGACCCGAATATCTTCGATTTTTCACGAGCATTCATCGTTCGCTACGACGAAATTCAAAATGCATATGTGGGAAGACTCGCAGTAGGTGCAGCGTCGCGTCGCGACCATCTCAGGTTGCGATCTGAAATTGCCCATGAGGCCAAACGGCTCGAAGAACAGATTGAAGTCGTTAAGGCAACAAGTCCCGAACCGCGCGCTGTCCAGTCGCTTTACGACTTGAGGTTTCATTCGCTGTGGATTCACTTCCTCCAAGACAAGGAATCTTCAGGCGGACTCAATAACGCGTTCCGTCAACTATTCCTCCCGCAAACGCAATTGAACGAAAACCACATTCTTTCGATTCTGGCTTCTCTTCCGCGTGCTCGTATCTTTGATAAGCCTGAAGATGTGGGAACTCAGGGGCTCGAAAATTTCCTCCGTTTTCCCTTCGTGGGAGGAAGAATTCTCACAAAGCGAGGACTCCACGCTATCGTTTTCGCTGATCGTGCGTTCGAGAGAGGTAAGCTCTCCGATGGGCATCTCTACCACTTCCAGTGGCTTCTCAATCACGCCTCTGTGACACTCGACAATGTTGAGCTTGTCGAAGAATTGCGCGAAACAACGGCTCGGCTCCAAGAGGTAGATCGCATCAAGTCAAATTTCCTTTCGATTGTGTCGCACGAACTCCGCACGCCACTGACATCTATCGTGGGTTTTGTTCAGATTTTGCAGGAGGAGAAGGCTGGACCCCTCACGGCGTTTCAACGCGACCTTTTGCGCCGCGTCGCTTTCCATGCTGCAAACCTGCAAAACATGGTGAACGATTTGATCGAGATAGCACAGGTCGAAGCTGGGGGAATGATACGTGTAGAGCTGGGCCCCGTAGACCCACTCTCAGTGCTCCTGAAAACAATGCCAAAGATCGAGAGTCGTCGAGGGAGCAAACGTATTTCAATCGAGCCCGTGATCGATGATGAGGTTCCCCTCGTGCGAGCTGATGCCCACGCGCTCGAGCGGATTTTCTTCCACCTCCTCGATAACGCAGTGAAGTTCATTCCCGAACAGGGCCACGTGCGCATCTATTTCATTCGCCGCGACAATTGGCTCGATATTGCGATTGAGGATACGGGGATCGGTATTTCGCCAGAGAATTTACGGAAGATTTTTGATCATTTTTTCCAGGTGGACTCGAGGCTGGAGCGTTCCTACAGTGGGATGGGGATCGGTCTCACAGTTGTGAAGCTTCTTCTCCAAGCGACTGGCGGACAGATTCGTGTCGAGTCGACCCCAAATGTTGGCTCCCGCTTTACGGTCAGCTATCCCATTGCTGCAGCTGGCGCAGAGAGCCATTACCTCGACGTGGGATTGTAAAAGCGCACTTGAACTTTCCCTCCCGCTGGCTTGATACTTCTTTGGTGACGTAAAATGGCGAGCGGCTCGAGCCAAAATATGACAGCTCTCGAAGTGAAGTTCGCTTCAGACCCATCGAACTGCGAGGTGCTTCTCTCTCTGGCCGATCAATACAGCTCACGAGGCATCTTCAGTGCGCGCTCACAAACAGTGTACGAAAAAGCACTCCAAATAGCTCCTCGAGAACCTCGCTATCAGGAAGCTCTGAATCTCTGCTGTTTTCTCCATCAATTGAGAACGTTCACTATCGAAAGTGGGGATCCTGAGCAAATTGATTATGAAGGAGTTCAGGAAGCTATCGAGAATCTGCGGGAATATCTTCGCCGCTATCCTGGCTCGCCAGACCTCTTTGCTGCTCTCGGTGACATGTACCTGTTGCGGGGGAATACTCTCCTGGCGATAGGAGCCTACGAGAACGCCGTCAAGAGTGGTTTTCACGACTTTGGGGCAATCCTGCGAAGCTACGAATTCGCTTCGCAGCTTCACACCTTTCAGCCTTCGGAGCGCGTCTATTTTGCGCGTCTTTATCGGCAGATGGGGCTTACCGAGCAAGCAATAGCTCTTTATCGGATGGCTATCGCTGATGGTTTTCAAGACGCGGATGCCATTCGCGCCCTTATCGAGCTCCTCGAACAAAGCGCTCGGTTGGCAACGAACCAGAATGTCCTGAATAATTACTTCATGGAAATCACCGAGCTCTACCTTCTCCTGGGGAAAATTGACGAGGCTCTCGCCAGTTTCCGAAGAGTTGTTTTTCCCGTCAATCAGAACTACGCTCTCGTCCGGCGTATTGCCACAATCCTCATTGATCGTCAGGATTATCGGCTCGCGTTTGACTACCTTTCACGAATTCCTGTCGATGAGGCGAACAAAGAGCTTCTGAATCGCATTTCCATTGAACTTGAGCGCATCGGCGACCTCGACACCGCCGTTTTCCTTCTCCAATTCATCAACGAGAACGACATCGTTATCCGTGAGGCGCAAAGTCTTCGCGAAAAGGAAGTCGAGATTCACAGCGAGCTCGCCCTGGCTGAACTGAGCGAATCGAAAGGACGTTACGACCAAGCACTGTCGGCGTATGTGAAGGTGCTGAAACTCGGCTACAAGGACGATCACGCTATTCTAGCCAAAATAGTTGAACTCCTCCCTCTCATAAAAGGGGACCACATCGAGGACTTTTATTTCATTGGCCAGTACTATCTCGATCGGCAGGACTACTATCGTGCATCGCAGTTTTATGACCTCATTTTGGAACGTCGCCAGGGGGACGCTCTTGCGCAGGCGAAACTTCGCGAGATCTACGATGCTATCCTCAACCGCAATCCCAATCTACCAGAACTCCGTTTGCGCAGCGGAGACCTGTACATGGATATGGGACAATTGGAAATGGCAGTTGCAGAGTATAAGCATGCGTCTCAGTTTGCGGAAACCAACCTCGAAGCGATGCGACGGCTGGGCATAGCCTATATCAAAATGCGCGACTACACTGCCGCCTATGAAGCCTACCAATCCATACCTGTGCAGGAGATAGACCTCGAGAATCTTTACGAACTCCACCTTGTGTTGCAATCGATGGGGCGCATTGCCGAAGCGCTCAACCTTCTCCAGGCAATTATGAAAGTCGATGAAACTTATCGCGATGTTACCGAGCGTTTTGATCTGCTTCGTCGCCGGTATGAGGAGGAATCTCAGAAACTATTTGTGGACCCTGTAATGGTCGACCTTGTCGGGGAGGTTGCCATCGGCAGATATCGCTATGTCGAGAAACTTGGAAGCGGTGGCATGGGCGTTGTCCACAAGGTGTTCGACCTCAAGTTGAATCGTTACTGCGCCATGAAAATTCTTCGCGAAGGATTGGCGGGCAGCGGTAAAGCTATAGAAAGGTTCTTCCGCGAAGCACGCATCGCCGCAACACTCAATCATCCTAATATCGTAAATATATATGATTATAACATCAATAATCAGACCCACAAAAGCTACATCTCGATGGAATATGTAGACGGCCCCTCGGTGCGTGAAATCTTCGAACAATATTTTGCCGAAGGTCCTCCACCACTGAGCGTCAGGCTTGCCGAAGCATTATATTACATGGCACAGGTGTGCGACGCACTACAGTGCACCCACTCAAAGGGCATAATCCATCGAGACATCAAGCCAGACAATATCCTCATTTCCAGCGACAAGGTGGCAAAACTCACGGACTTCGGCATCGTTCATGTCGAAGAGGCCACCTTTACTCCAACAGGCGCACTCATAGGAACCCCTCGTTACATGTCTCCTGAGCAGGTCATGGGAATGAAAATCGATGGGAGAGCAGACCTCTACTCTGCTGGGATTATTCTCTACGAGTGGCTCGTCGGAGCTCCTCCATTCGTCACCGGCGACATTGCTTATCAACAAGTCAATATCCCTCCCGTTCCACCTGTTGAGCAATGCCCTGAGATTCCCATGGAAGCAAATGATATTATCATGAAGTGTCTGCAGAAGAATCCCGCAGACCGATTCCAGAGCGCTCAGGATCTCAAGTCTACTCTCGAGACCGTCTACCGCCGCCTGTTTGGGACTTCACCACCTCCCTTTCCCGAACAAAGAAAGGAACCTGGGGAAACAGACCTCGATACCGTCTGATATTCACTTTCAAATTACCGAGAGTCCGCTCTCGCTGAATAACCCCTTGGAAAAATGCCTAGCTAGTATGACATGAAAAACATCTTCGTGTATCTGACCTTGGTCTGTCTTGTTTCCACGTCCTTATTTGCTCAAGACGTTTCTCCTGATCCATCGCAAGGGACGCCGCAGCCTGTGACCCGCACCCGAAGCGCTTTTCTCCAAAAACTGGTTCCTCACGTCCGCACCAAGGGGAAGGCTCCGCGAGAGACCACGGGGGAACCATCCCTCGCGCAGGAACAGGTCTCTCGGGTTTCAACTCCCGTGGCTCGCGCTGATCGCTCCATTCAATCCGTGCGAAAAGATAAAGCCCCGGTAGCCCGTGAAGGAGCGATGCGCCGCAAGATGGCTCCGACAGTACCACAGGCGAAGCAGACCACTGGGCCACGACCCATAAGCCGACGCCCTGAGGCTGGAAAGCTTGTGGCACTCACTTACGATGACGGTCCCAATCCGGTCATCACTCCGAAGCTCTTAGCCCTTCTTCGTCAAAAGAATGCACGCGCTACTTTTTTTCTCTTGGGTGATTCCGTTCGCGCCTATCCGCATCTGGCGAAAGAGATTGCCGACGCAGGAATGGAGATAGGAAACCATTCCGATACGCACAGGCAGTTTACCAAACTTACCGAATCGCAGATTTCGGCGGAGCTCCAAACCGCCGAGCAACGAATCAAAGATGCAGCACCGGGTGTGGAAATCAAAGTAATGCGTCCTCCCTACGGGGCATACAATTCCACTGTGATGCGCGTCGCGCAGCAGATGGGGTATAAAGTCATTCTGTGGGACGTGGACACCAACGATTGGCGTAAAAAGACCACCGAGGAAATGACACGCACCATCCTGTCTGGTGTGCGCAACGGTTCAATTATCCTCATGCACGATCGGTATCAAACTTCGTTGGAAACGACGGCAGCTGTCCTGGATCAGCTTGGAGCCCAGGGCTACCGTTTTGTGACAGTTTCGGAGCTACTTGCTGCTCCCGCGGGCGAGTCCTCCTCAAAACAGGACGTTGGGAAATAGCGACTTTTCTGAATGAGGAAACTTTTCACCAAAACGTCATTTTTGTTGTTGCCTTGACTTACTCGTCACAGACTTCATAATAGATATTGGTGCGCAAAATGGCGAACCAAGATCGCGAAAAAAGTTCTGTCCCGTGGTCAAAGAAGACCCGACATGAGGGGCGCAAGGAATTGGATGAGCTGCGTCAAGAGCTCGGGGACAATATACCTCCTGAACTTCTTGAGCACCTCGAAGATTTACAGAAAGTAGCAGATGCGGGAATTGATTTTGACGATCCACAAGCAGTTGAAGCTGCGTTGCGGCGACTGGAATACGAGCGGATTGAGCGCGAATTCCAGCCGCGTGTTCCACTTTATGGGATATCGGTAAGGCGGGGGGACGAAGTGAGATCAAAAGACGATAAACCGAAGAAAACTCCTACTCAACAGGACCAGTCAGAGAGAGAAAGGCGGAGACGTTCGTATCAGGATGATCCCCGTTATCGTGAGTTCTACGAAAGACTTCGAAAAAACCAGACGAAGGACACCTCACACTACGACGAGCCGCCTCAATTTTCCTCACTTGAGGAACTCGAGCAAACGGGGTGGGACGGAACGCCGCGGCCGTGGGAACAAAAGCGGCCTCCGCGTTCTCCTGCTCCGTCTAACGCGACGCCCCTGAACGTTGCTCCTCCATCACCAACCGTTAAAGAGGAAAAGACAGACCTCATACCAGGGGTGATTCTGCGGTTCGATGATGGCAGTGTCGCGATCTACAAAGATGCCGTCTCGGGCAAAGATTATGCTCTCTTCTACTTTCTAGAACCCCAGGGGGCTCTTGTTCCTCAGGGTATTTTCCTCGATCAATACGACTGGGAACGGTTAGGACTCTTGCCACCCGACCTCTTCGAGGCGATGGTAAGGATGCGCCGATGGGATCGCGATGCAGTCATTTACCATCTTGACCGTTTTGAATATGCAGGATACATCCGTGCCATCTCGACAGCCCAGCCTATGCAGGTCGAGGGTGGACAGCCATCCGCTCAGTCACCTTCTTTCGAAACGCGCCGACCGTCGGAGCGTCCTGCTCCTCAGAGAACAGAAGCGTTCACGCCTCAGCCATCGTCGGTTCAACCGGAACCCACGTACGCGCCAGAGAGCGAACCCTCGTATGCGCCTCAGGTTCCTGAGGAGACCGAACTTCCACCACCACCGCCCCGCAACCCATTGGAGCGCGGACGTGTCATTCGGATAAACGTCGGACCTGGCAAAGTGTGGGAGGCCGTTTACTGGACGAGCGATGAGCTGGGACCCATCCTCGCTCACGATACCAATCGCGAGTGGAGTCTCATCCACATGGACCTCTCGCGTTTCAAAGATGCAATCGAGTACGGCGAGCTGTTGTCCGAAGAAGAACTCGAAGAAATAGAACAGTCCCTCGCTCGCCAGCGGGGAAACTGATTACTTTTTATCTATTGCCGACCGCCGAGGAGCTTTTCATAGCACGCTAAGGTCCTTTGTGCCATCGCTTCTGCCGTAAAACGGCGGGCATGGTGCCATGCATTCTCACTTTTTTCCTCCAGCCGATCGGCAGCTCCTGCAATTCGCACAAGCTGAACGGTCATATCTTGAGCATTCCATGGATCGCAAAGCCACCCACATGAGTCTGGAACGACCTCGGGCACGGCTCCTACTCGCGTCGCAAGCACGGGAAGTCCGTGGAGCATGGCTTCCACGCACGCCAACCCGAACGCCGGCTGTGTTCGGTCGGGAAAGAGAAAAAGATCCCCCCACTCGAGGAATTCACTCACTTTTTCCGCGGGGATCTGCCCTTCGTAGTCGACGACATCCTCCAGGAGAAAGTGGGCTATAGCATCGTCTATCCATCCAGCAGGACTGCAAGTTCCTCCAATCCGCATTCGAAAATCGATGTTGTGCCAGCGAAGCCTATAAGCAGCTGCAAGCGCTTCGAGCAATCCCCTCATGATCTGGACTCTCCCCAAGAGAACTATTTTGAGGGGGGAAGGATGCCGCCGTTCACGTCTCTTTGTGGGGAGGTTGTAGCGTCCGAGATCTACCCCCAGGGGTACAATCGTTGTTTTCTCGATAACTGCCGGAGCCAGCCATGCAAGCTCGCGCTGAGTGAAGCGGCTATCCGTTAGCAAAAGATCAGCCGTCCTGAGCATTCTCTGAAAGAACGGCGTAAGCGCAACTCGCGCTTTGCCAATCCAGATCGCACGAATTTTCTCAGCCAACCGGAGGTGGGCAAAATATCGTCTATCGAGCGGCGTCTCTGTGGTCAAAGTCCCATGAACGGTGACGACAAACCGTCCAGGTCGCGGCTTCATAAAAATTCCGGCAAACTCCTGGGCGTGGATGATGTCGAATTTCTTCTGAGAATCGAGAGCCGCTGTAAGTTTTTCTACCCCACGAAAGAAAGCCATCGAGTAGTCGCCCGATGGCCCCGTCGGGAGATAAAACACTTCCACTCCCGATGGAAGGAGCTCTTTTTCGCAACCCTGGGGATGGCGGCTTGTGATGATGGTAACGTGGCAGCCAGATTTCTGAAGGGCATTGGCGAGATCCCACGTGTGATATTCTAGTCCACCTAGACGGTGGACTGGCAACGCACGCACGATGAGGGCGATTCGCATAGCCACAGCTTCCTTTTTTCAGTCCCCTCTTTGGTTTCTGCTTGCTTCCATCAGCAACGGCTCGAGCTTTTCGGCAACTCGTCGAGCAATGATCTCATAACCGGCGTCGTTGGGATGGATAGGGTCGCTTTTAAGTTTTGGGTGGGTGAGTATTTCCCCGAGAATGTCTGGAACGAGTACTGTCCCATGGCGACGAGCTAATCTTTTGTACAAGTTGCCATAGTCCATGCCCGGTGCGGGGCCACGCATCTCACCCAAGATTACAACAGCTCCCTTTTCCTGAATTCGCGTGATGATCTCCGTGAGGTTCTTCTCAACTTCCTTTTCGGGGACTTTTCGAAGAAAATCGTTTCCTCCCAGGATGACGATGACTATTCCCGGGTCAAGAGCGAGAACGTCGCGATCGAGACGTTTCAGCGCATCGGCTGTCGTATCGCCCGAGACCCCGCGGTTGATCACCTCTCGGCCTATTATCTGGCTCAAAACGCTGGGGTAGTCATGCCCGGGGGAAGCGCCGACGCCCGCTGTGAGACTGTCTCCAAAAGCTACGATACCCAACCGCGCAGGCGGTGCATTCGTGATGGGAGTCGGACGCAGTACAACGCCTGCTACCCCAATGATGCCAGCGATAAGGGCAACGAACAACGTTATGCGCAGCTTTGGAGACGCCGTGTTTTTCACTCCCCAGTCTCTTCTTGTCCTCAGTCATCCGCATCTTTGAGGTCAAATAGTTTCTCGAAAGCCTCACGAACATGCGCCGCCATATACGGATCATTGATGCTCTTGAGGTAACTCACAGGCTGGTGACGGATCTTGCGGATGAGCCCGTGGGCAAATCTTTCGATCGCTTCTCTCTGTTCCGGAGAATGGCCGTTGCTCTTCCCGAATACACGTCGCAGCTCTTCTTCGCAAAGCGCCTCGAGATATTTGTGAAAGGCACGGATGGTTGGAACGAGATTGCGCGACGCGAGCCAGCGACGAAACTCGCCGAGCTCTTCTTCAATGATTTTTAGTGCCTGAGAGGCATGCGACTGACGCAACGAGTAGTTCTTTTTGACAATTCCCTCAAGATGATCGATGTTGTAGAGAAGCACATTGTTCACGTTGCCCGCTTCTTCCTCAATCACCCGGGGCACAGAAATGTCGATGAGGAGAAGCGGTTCGCCTCGGCGTCTCTTCATGAGAGCTTCCACAGCACTCGCTTCGATGAGAAAATGGGGGGCTTGTGTGCTTGCGAGCACAATGTCGACATCGTCCAAAAATGTGAGGTTTTGATCGTAAGGGCGTGCGGTGGCATCTCCCATTTTTTGCGCAAACTGACATGCGTGTCCAAAACATCGCCCCACTACGATGAGCTCTCCCACCCCCGCATTTTGGAAGTGCCGCACCGCAACTTCGCTCATCTTTCCACGGCCAATCACAACGATCCGCTTATTCTCAAGCGAGGGGAAAACTTGCTTAGCGAGTTCAAGTGCGGCATAAGGCACACTCACGGCAAATCGACCGATCTCCGTTTCCGTCCGAACGCGCTTGCCCACGTGAAGGGCGTGGTTAAACAGCCGATGAAAAACGGGACCGGTCGTCCCTTCTCGCTGAGCCAGCCCAAAGGCTTCCTTGACCTGTCCCAAAATCTGGGGTTCTCCTACCACCATGGAATCAAGGCTCGCGGTCACAAGGAAAAGGTGACGTACTGCGTGTTCATCTTTGTGCATGTACAGGTGAGACACAAACTCCGACAGCGGGATCGCAAAAAAGTCAGACAGGAAACGGTGAGCGGCAAGAGGTGATGAGGAATCCGCTACCCTTTCCACCGTGTAGATTTCGACGCGGTTGCATGTCGAGAGGACGACACACTCCTTGACCCCCTCCTGCGATTGCAAGGCAGCAAGCGCTGCCGGCACCCGCTTCGAAGAAAGAGCAAATCGCTCACGCAGACCAACGTCTGCGGTGCGATGGTTCACTCCTATGACTATAATGTGACTCACACCGTTCTCTTTTATTTACCCTCTGCTACCTGACACCTTTCGAAACAATCGTAAAGGAGAGGGAGAAAACCATTTCAAGGTTGTCTTGGAGGGAGTTATGCACGTGGCTGGCATAGAGAGTTTTCGGCCTGCGCACCAAACTTCCTTCTCTTCATTTCCAGGGTTCGGTCCAGCAGTAAATCTACGTGAAGGAAGTGCGCCTGACGCTATCTCACCCGTCACAAACAGAAAATTCTCAACAAATAAATCAGATATCAAGCTTTGCAAAATGTGGCTCTCCGTGCCGACCGAGGGACCAACCAGAAGAGGCTAAGAGTTCCAAAGAGAAGCTCACCTTCACTTTCCCCAAACTCAAACGCCGCAACTGTTACGGTTTGTTCTGTTCGTTCGGCGTGCAGGAATCGCCTTTTTGCAGCAGTTCGTTCACAAGCTCACGCGCGTGTGCGAGTGCTGCTTCTTTCCCCTGTTGGCGGAGAATCTCGAGGATATCAGATTCGAGTACGGTGTTGAGGATTTCTGCCCGGCGTCTTTGATCGATTGGTTTCTCTTTAAGCTCTGCACGCAGGTCCGACATGAGCTCTCCCATCGTACCAAGGTTGCGAGACAATTCATTTTCGAGCCGAATACGCAACCAGCGAGCAAAAAACGGTGCCTCCCCACCGCTGAAAACGGCAACTTCGATGTTCCCTGCCTGAAAAGAGGCAGGGACGATAAAGTCACATCTCTCTGGAGCGTCGGCTCGGTTGACAAGAATCCCTCGCTCACGCGCGAAGCGCTCGAGTTCATCGTTCACAGCTCGGTCGCAAGTGGCGAGAAAAACAAGAAAAGCTCCCTCAAGGTCTTGCGGAAGAGCTTTCTGTGCGCGCCACTCGATTTTGCCCTCACACGCAAGTTTCACGAGCTCTCGCTTTGCCTGTGGGCTTACCAAGCGTACGTGGGCTCCATGCTCGAGGAGTCCTCTCACTTTTCGCTCGCCAACGTCGCCACCCCCAACGACCACACACAGCCGATTTTTGAGATTAACGGCGATTGGGTAAAAATCCACCGAAAGTTCTCCTATGAGAGATTCTTTACCACCACGTGAAGATGGTTCCAACGCGACTCTAAATTCAGCACAAAAAAGAAGGCTGCAGAAGCTTTCTGCTTCTGCAGCCGATGTTGCAATGTCGCTCTGCTTTAGCGCTGCAGATCGATAGCCGCTCGCAGACCCGATCCGGCTTTGTAGCCGGGGGCCGACGAGACGACGCCGTACGACTGGCCGCCGGCGCGGAAAATACTTCCACGTGAAACTGTGCCGTTCGTCGGATCGTAGATGAGGTCGATCGTATCTCCTACCTTATCGACACCATCGTTGGAAAGCACACCGCCGAGGTTGTAATAGCAGCCATCAGGTCCCGTCGAATGGAGAACCCACGCCCGCGGTGTTGTATCTTTGGTCAGATCCGTAAAGGAGTCTGGTGGGAACACAGGTCGCTGATCGGAGTTCCACGACTGGTAGATCAGCAAGTTGAGCTGAGCTGCCACATCGCTTCCCGTCAGTGCTGTCGGGGCCGTCAACGCGCGAATGGCTGCGGCCGTTGCGGCGCTGTACCGTCCCTTATAAATGAATGGATCCTTGAAGCTCACCGACGTGATGTAAGCCACCGGCGTCGAGAGTGCATCGAGGTAATGGCCGTTTGTGTAGGTATCAAGACCGCTCCCGAGAGCCGTTCCACGGCTGTTGCAGTAAGGATACCGGTTGTTGTCCGTGTAATAGGCTTCCAACGCAGTTGCCATGCTCCGCATGTCGGATTTTACACGCGCGACTTTGGAGCGCGTCTGCGCTTCGAGGAAGTTGGGTACCGCTATGGCTGCCAGGATGGCGATGATCGCGACAACGATCAGTAGCTCGATAAGCGTGAAACCTTTCTTCATACTTTTCACCTCACTTCTCTTTAAAGTGGTAGATGATTACTGAATGCTTACGTCTAAAAAATCGGCTCAACCGAAATCAATAGAAAAGTGACACCCCTTTCGTATTTTGTGACAAAACCGCGAAATTCTGTTGAAGAGGGGGAGCGAGTTCGGTAGCAAGGTCTTTCTCAAGCGATGTTCATACAACCAAAAACAATTGAGGAAGCACTCGTAGCAAAGCGTCAATATGGGACGGACGCGCAGTTCGTGGCAGGTGGCACGGACGTCGTCGTGCTCTTGAACCACGGCCGCATGCCTGCTCGCGTTTTCATCGACCTTTCCCATGTCGCCGGCTTGGATTTCATCGAGCGCCGCGATGCTGCCCAGCTCGCTACCGACGAGCTGACGGCGGGGCTTGATGCCCAGGCGGCTTACGTGTGCGGAGCTGCGACCACGTTTGCTCAGCTCGTTGACATTCCTGTTCGCACGCTCGCTGAAGCCGCACGGAGCGTGGGTGGGCCACAAATTCGAAATCGCGGCACTCTCGCCGGCAACCTGGCGACTGCGTCCCCTGCCGGCGATGGCTCCACGGCTCTTCTCGCTCTTGATGCTCGTGTCGAGCTCCGCAGCGTTGATGCCCGTCGCATTGTGCGCCTTCGCGAATTTTTTCTCGACTATCGAAAAACGTGCCTCCGCCCCGACGAGATGATTACGCGCATCGCCTTCCCTGCTTCGTGGAAAACAGGGTGGCGCAAGCTGGGAAAGCGCGGCGCTATGAACATCTCAACGGTGTGTTGTGCCGTGGCAATTTCCGATTCTCGCGTTGTTCATGTCGCTTTTGGAAGCGTGGGTCCCTATCCGCTTCGCGCAGAAAAGACGGGCAACTATCTCACAGAGGTCTGCTCGAGAGAAGGACTCGAGGTGCTCTCAACTCCCGCGGTTCTCAGCAAAGCCGCCGACTTAGCATGGAGCGAAGTGCGCCCCATAGACGATTTCCGCGCCAGTGCTGAGTACCGGCGCGCGATGAGCGGTGTTCTTCTCACAAAAGTCCTTCGCACCCTTGCAGCCGAGCCCGCGCTTTCGGCCTGATCGCCTCGCACGCACGGCGCGCGCGCAGCTGGGGAGGCGGGAGCAACGTGTGCCCTATTGCAGAATCGCCTTCAGCACCATACCCCCGCGATAGCATAGCCGCACTGCGGACATTTTCCACTTGGCGTGACACGATCTTCGAGGACGGCAAAGCCCCTGCGCCGGATGAGCAACGCCCCACAGCCCGGGCATCGTGTGTTTTCTGAGTCGCCCACCGCGCCTGGGATGTTCCCCGCGTAAACGTACCGAAGCCCCTCCTCTTTGCCGATATTCACTGCCGTGTAAAGCTGCTCGGGGCGTGTCGACGGAACATCAGACATTTTATAATCGCTATGAAATGCAGTCACGTGCCAGGGGATGTCGGGGGACACAGACGCGATAAAGCGCGCTATCTCTCGCAACTCTGCGGGGAAGTCATTGAAACCCGGGACGACGAGAGTCACAATCTCCGTCCAAATTCCTCGCCGGTGAAGTTCGCGGATCGTCTCGAGCACTTCTTTCAGCCTCCCTCCGAGCCGCCGGTAGGATTCCTCGCGCATGCTCTTGAGATCGACCTTCATTCCATCAAGCACCGGAGAGAGAAAATCGAGCACTTCAGGTGTCGCAAATCCATTCGAAACGTATGTGCTTTTCAGTCCACGCTCTTTTCCCAGGCGGAAAATCTCTGCTGCCCACTCGCTCGTGATGAGGGGCTCGTTGTATGTGCTCGTCACGACGCGCGCGCCGTAAGCAAGTGCTGTTTCCACGAGGTCTTCCGGCCGAACTTCGCGAAACGGCCGTTCTCCGTAACGCAAGAGATCGGCGTCGGGATCCCGGAGCGTCTGGCTCGTAAGCCAATTCTGGCAGTAGTCGCATTTGAAATTGCAGCCAAGCATTCCAAAGCTGAGAGCGCCCGAGCCGGGCAGGAAGTGGAAGAACGGCTTTTTCTCGATTGGGTCGACATGCACCCCCGCCGCGTATCCCCACGGCACACGAATCGTCGTCCCGTCGTTGAAACGAACCTTGCACACCCCGCTCATCCCTGGTCCCAAGAGACACCGATGAGCGCACGCCAAGCACCTCAGCTTCCCGCTCGGATGTTTTTCTATGAGCTGCGGCGCCGCAGACCGAGTCATTTTTTCGAGCACTGTTTTCAACGTCATTGCGCTCATCTTCCTTTCCTCCTCGCTTTTGTTTTTACAGCCTGACGTGCGCATTGTTTGCCGCCTCGAGCGCGGCGTCTCCGGCTTGTACCGCGGTGCTATCGGCACTTCGTGCAATCATTTTTGTGGGAATTTGCGCGCAATGTGTCGTATGCTTCTCTTGTGGAATATCGGCAACGCGTTTGCTTTCGCACGAAAAAAGAGAGGCCGGCGCGACAGCAGCAGTGGGCAAACCCCTACTCTGCTGAGAGCGCCCTTGCGGAGCAGAAGGAGTCATCATAGCTCGACGATGAAAGAGACCGAAAGCGCAAAGCGAGACAGTCAGCGGCCGGCAAATCACGACGATAGCGAATTTCTCCCCGCGCTTCTCGATATTGAGAAGCGCGCTTTCCTGCCGTTGAAATGGCTCATATTTGGGGTTGCTGCGGGTTTCTGGGCATTAGGGCGACCCCTTCACTGGCCTCCGCCGCCGGACGTCTTTGCCCTTTTTGTCACCTACCTCTTCACTACCCTTGCCGAAACCTACCTTGTGTGGCTATCCCGCGTTGCCACACATCAGATCCGTCCCCTTTGCATCGCATCCTACGTGCTCGATGTTGTGTTCGTAAGCCTTCTTGTATGGTTCGATTCCGTGCGCTATGCCGTGCCGGCAGCGGGCCCCACAGATTTTTATCTCCTCTATTTCATCGTCCTGCTTCGCAGTTTTGCCCTTTTCCGAACAGCTCGCGCGACTATCCTCGTCAACACACTCATTGGTATTCTCTTCCTCGTGAACCTCTTTTGGCAGGACACTTCCGACCCGCGCACGTGGCTGCGCACCAGCGTCATCCGCCTGGTCTTCTTCTGGATCGTTGTATTCATGACCGCTTATATCGCAGCACTCATCAACAAGCAGAAAGCCGAGCTCATGGAAGCTCGCGAAAAGCTTCTCCGTTCCGAGAACATGGCCCTCCTGGGGCAACTGGCGGCGGGCGTTGCACACGAGGTGAACAACCCCATCGGAGTTATCTCGGCGTATGCTGAGTACCTGGCGAAGAATTGTCCGCCCGACGATCCTCGGCGCGAGGATTTTCAGGCCATCCACCGCGAGTCGCTCCGGTGCAAATCTATTGTGGAAGGACTCCTCAACTTTGCTCGCAAAGCGCCTCCTGAGCGCATGCCGCTCGATGTCCGCGAGCTTGTCGAGCAGGTTCTTTCGTTTGTCACACGTCCCGATGATTCCAACCTCGTGAAAATAGAGCGCCAGTATGCTGCCGATCTCCCCCAAGTGGAAGGCGATTCCACTCAGCTTTCGCAGGCTCTTCTCAACATAGTGCTCAATGCCAAACAGGCATTGGGCGAGGGGGGCGGGACGATTCGCGTTTCTCTCGGCGGTCTCACAAATCCCGAGCGCGTGCGCATCGAGGTTGCGGACACCGGCTGTGGAATTCCGCCAGAGGATCTTCCTCAGGTGTTTGTCCCGTTTTTCTCTCGGCGTCGCGGCGGGACGGGGCTCGGCTTAGCCATATCCAAACGCATTATCGAAGAACATGGGGGAGAGATACGTCTTACGAGCGATCCCGGCGCAGGCACTCTCGTGGAAATCCTTCTCCCTGCAATCCGCAAAAAAGGCTCCTCCGCCAAACTCCGCCGCATCGGCGGATAAAAGCTCGCGGGCTCAACCGCACGCCTTGCAGACAGAGAAGCTGGACGCCGTGAGGAGCTCCTGCGAAGGGAGCTAGCCCGCAAAGGATGTGCTCGCCCTTGCTTTTGCTCCAATCGACGAGAGAGAAGAACACAACGTTCTCGTTTCAGCCGCTGGCTGTTCCATCGGCTGGGACACGCGTCATGCCGGTCCTTGCCAAATCACAGATACGGAACAGCCATGCCCGCACACGCCCCACAGATTTCCCACTGCTGAACCCCATCCATATGGCCACCGCCTACGGGGGAGGCGCTCGATGAGAATTTCGACATTTTGTCCATGAATACTTATTAATAGTGTATTGTATAATGAGTTTGAAACATCAGCGTGGGGGAGCTTCAATCACACAAATGCGCGAGTGGCATGCGCAGTTTATGCGCAAATTTCACTACCTTTGTTGCGTGGTGAAAGGCACAGCCTTGAAGCGCTTTTTGAGCTTTGTGCGAACTGACCAACCCTGTTCTTGCGGAAGTACCAAACTGCAGGCGCTGTCGCTATTCCGTACTCTCCTCGAGAACGCGGAGGCAGGGGATTGGCGTTCTCACCACTCGTGGGAACAACAGCTCTCATCTCTCGCCGACATTTACGGAGGGGCATGACTATGCGGAGGAGAGTAGCACAATGGAAAGGCTCTCATATTTCATTTTTATCTTCTTTTCCCTTTGCCTTTTGGCCTTGCACTGCCCCATTGTGGGCTACGCCAGCGACGAGATTTGTAGCCGTTGCTTCCCGGCCGGTCGTTCTCTCGCCTCTCGATGCCAACCGTGCGCGCATACTGCTTGAAAGTATTTTCTCAAAGCTCGAATTGGAACACTCACGCGCGTAAGAAAGGATTCCGAATATGAACGTCGGCAGCATCGTCAAGTTTCGCGATCGCAACTGGGTTGTTCTTCCCAGTACCAGGGACCATGTCTACCGCTTACGTCCCCTTACGGGAATCATGGACGACGTCGTCGAAGTTCACAAACTCCTCAGCGATCTCATTGGCTACACCATTCCCGAGGAACGGCTCAGTCCTGCTCAGTTTCCGCCTCCGTCAGCCGAGTCAGTTTCTGATAGCGTGAGTGCTCGTCTGTTCTGGCAGGCTGCGCGTCTGACACTTCGCGAAGGAGCAGCTCCTCTGCGTTGCCTCGCCAATATCTCCATTCGGCCGCGCACGTACCAATTTGTTCCTCTTCTCATGGCCTTGCGTCTTGATCCTGTGCGGTTGTTTATCGCAGACGACGTTGGTGTGGGAAAAACCATCGAGGCACTCCTTGTCGCGCGTGAGCTTTTCGATCGTGGCGAGATCACCCGTCTCGCTGTGCTTTGTCCCCCCTATTTGTGCGATCAGTGGCAAAAGGAACTTACGGAGAAATTCAATCTCGAAGCAGTGGTTTTCCGATCGGGGATGATTGCTCAGCTAGAGCGGGAAGCTCCCCGCGGCACAAGTATTTACGAGTACTTCCCCATTCAAGTTATTAGCATCGACTGGGTAAAAACCGATCGCAACCGTAGACTCTTTCTCCAGTATTGCCCTGAGCTTGTCATTGTTGACGAAGTACATGGGGCAGCGGCAGCGGGCGGTACGAACAAAAGCCAGCAGCGCCGCCATGAGCTTCTCCAAGAGATCGCACGCGACACCAAAAGGCACCTCATTCTCCTCTCAGCCACCCCTCATAGCGGCGTTCAAGATGCATTTCATTCCCTTCTCAAGCTTCTCGACCCAAAATTCGCCAACTGCAACCTCGAGGATGAGGAGTGGAGAAGTCAGCTGGCGCGTCACTTCATCCAGCGAACCCGCGGAGACATTAATAATGAATGGAAGGACTCGTCCCCCACTTTTCCGGAGCGTTGCCCTCGCGACGTCTCCTATAAACTCAGCGAGGAATGGAAAAAACTCTTCGACGCAACGTGGGACTTTTGCTCGCCAATAGTTCATAGCGGCAAACACCTTGAGGAACACCGACGACGGATGCGCTACTGGGGAGTTCTCGCTCTCTTGCGATGTGTCATGTCAAGCCCAGCCGCAGCTGTCGAGGCCCTCGCTCGGCGAACCGAATCTCCTCCCACACTGGCCGAAAACCAACCAGCTGAAACCGATACCGACGAAACCGAGTCCGACCCCGTTCGCTCGGACTTCTCCGAAGAGGCAGCCGACGACGAGGTTCCCCTTCCCGATATCGCACAGATCGCGGACGAACAAAGCGCACGGAACCAGCTCGCTTCTCTGAAAAGGCTTGCGGATAACCTTCGTAAGGATCCCAAAACTCATGATCCGAAGCTCGTTATCTGTACAAAACAAGTCTGGCAACTTATCGAAGAAGGATATCACCCCATAATCTGGTGCCGTTATGTCGCCACGGCAGAATACGTGGGAGAGTTTCTCAAAGCGGAAGCAGAACGCCTAGGAAAGGAGGTTGAAGTCTGTGTGATCACTGGGCGCATGGGCGAAGACGAACGCCGGGATCTCATTGCTGCACTTCCCGTTGATTCCCCACACATTCTCGTTGCAACTGATTGTCTCTCCGAGGGCATCAACCTCCAAGAAAAGTTTACGGCAGTGATTCACTACGACCTTCCCTGGAACCCGAACCGTCTCGAGCAGCGCGAGGGGCGAGTCGACCGCTTCGGCCAGACATCGCCCTCCGTGGTCGTTGTTCGCCTTTATGGGAGCGACAACCCCGTCGATGGCGCTGTACTCAAAATTCTCTATCAGAAGGCTGACGAGATACGTAAATCCCTCGGAACATATGTGCCTCTTCCCGAGTCTCAGGCCGACATCTCAGGAGCTATTATCCAATGGTTGCTCGCCAAAGGCCGCTCCTCTGTCGACTCGGAAGATCTTTTCTCCGACCTTCTGGAAGAGCCGCCGGTTAAGGAGATTGAGGGTTTGTGGGAGATTCAGAGCAAAAGAGAAAAAGAGTCGCGCTCGCGTTTTGCACAAAAACGCATTAAAGCCGATGAGGTTCAGCAAGAACTTGAGATCTCTGATGCTATCCTTGGCGACCCAGAGGAAGTTCGCAACTTCCTTTTGGCAGCTTTCCAGCGATTGGGGATTTCCTACCGCGAAGAAAAGGCAAAATTTCCTCCCAATGCACGAGTCTATCGTATCGGTGTGCCCAACTCCGAGGTGAAAGATGTTGTCTTCTCGGATGGGAATAAGCAAGCTCCGGCGGGTCGTCCCGCGACGGATGGCTGGTGTTTCAGTTTCGATTCGCCTACACCTCCCAACGCAGAATTTGTGGGACGCAACCACAGGGTAGTGCGTCGTCTCGCCCGCTATCTTTTCGAAAAGGCACTCACAGCCGACGAAAAGCAAATGGCAGAAGCAGCCATCACGCGCTGCGGCGTATTGCGAACTCGTGAGGTCACCTTCCTTACCGTGCTGCTCCTCCTTCGTGTTCGCTATCTCATGTGGTTCCCGTCCTCTTCTGAAACTCGCGAGCGCCGCCCGCTTTTGGGCGAAGAGGTTCTTCTCACGGGTTTCCGCTTCCCGGATTTCTCTTCGCCGCAAGAACTCACCAAAGAGGAAGCTCTTCGTTTGCTCACCGAGGCCGGGAGCTCGTCCAACGTCCCGCTTGCAGAAAAGAAGGAGATTGCGGGGAAGTTGCTGCCTGAGCTAAAAATGCCCGCGGAGGCTTCCTCTGCGCCTCCGTCACCTGCCTCCTCTTCCATCACACAAGCGCTCCGTAGGCTTATCGATGAGCGCGCAGCCGAACTCGAGAAAAGCCATAAGCGTATTCGCGAAGCCATATCCGAACGGGTCCGGGGGCTCTCCATCAAACCACAACTCCCACCCGATCTGCTCGGTATGCTCGTTCTTCTACCGGAGGTGGACCTATGAGAGTTTTCCCTGCCACGAGAGTCGAAGGCGGACTTTTTGCTTCGGATCTTTTCGAGAGTATCCTCCAGCAAAGTGCCGAGGGCCAGCAACCCAAGGACTTCGGCATTACCGAGAGAAACCTCGTCGATCACATTGCGGGTGTTTTTGAAGAGTCTCTCCGTTTATGGCGCGAATTTCGTGCACGCGTCGAGCTTCTGCCCGAGAAGGATTCCGGAACTACTCTCACCCGTGAGCGGTGGGTCCTCCCCTTCCTCAATCTCTTAGGCTTCCGCCTTGTCTATAACCGCGAGGCCGTTGTCGTTCAGAACACTTCCTATCCCATCTCGCATAGAGTGGCTGACCCTGAGGTCGATGTGCCGGTGCACGTTGTGGCCTTCGGACAAGATCTTGGCCGCGTATCTTCTACGGGCAAGCGCATTGCTCCCCACTCACTCCTCCAGGAATATCTCAATCGCACCGATGCTCTGTGGGGCATTGTCACAAATGGCAGGGTCTTGCGCCTTCTGCGCGACAGCACCTATATCCGTCGTCAGTCCTACGTCGAGTTCGATCTCGAGGCCATTTTCGAGCAGCGTCTCTTTGAGGATTTTCAGATACTTTTCCGCCTCCTTCACCGGACGCGCTTTCCTTCGTCAGCCGTGCCAGCGGAAAAATGCTTGCTCGAAATATGGTATCAGAATTCCGCTGTGCAAGGTGCTCGCGTGCGCGACCGTCTTCGCGATGGGGTGAGCAAGTGCCTGGAGCGCCTTGCCAACGGTTTCCTTGCTCATCCTTCCAACCAGTCCCTCAGAGAGAAGGTGCGGCAGCCGGGTGCGGAAAAGGACTTCTATGCGGAGCTCCTGCGTCTCATTTATCGTTTTCTCTTTCTTATCGTTGCGGAAGATCGGGGGCTCATCTCGCAAGAACCCCTCTACTTGCGGCACTACAGCGTAAGCCGATTGCGGCGCCTTGTCGACCTGCCCTCCGCAAGAACCGACGATGTCGATCTCTGGCTCTCGTTTCGAGTGCTCTGGAAACTTTTTTCCGACGACACGCCTCAACCGCAGCTCCAAGGCAAACCTCTCGCCTCGTGCCTTGGCTTGGAAGTTCTCAATGGCCACCTTTTCGATCCGCTCGAGTTCTTCGACAGCGCCGTCATCTCCAACAGAGACTTCCTTGAGGCGATGTGGTACCTCCTCTATTACAAGCCCACTCACGATGAGGAGAAGAAGGGCCCAGGGAGACGTCGCAATGCACCCGATGTCCCCATGCGGGTCAACTACGCAGCACTCGATGTCGAAGAACTAGGATCTGTCTACGAAAGCCTTCTCGACTACTCCCCTACAATAATCTTGGAACAGGGGCCGCGTTTTGTTCTCAGTACAGGCTCCGAACGCAAATCCACTGGCTCGTACTATACCCCCGCTGAACTTGTCACCGAGCTCGTGCGCTCGGCTCTCGACCCTGTGATTGAGGACAAACTCAAGGAGGCAAAAGGTTCCGAGGGAAACCTTTCGCGCGAAAAGGCCGAAAAGGCGCTTCTGAGCATTCGCGTGTGCGATCCAGCGTGCGGGAGCGGCCACTTCCTTCTTGCCGCTGCCCGCCGCATCGCTAAGGAGCTCGCCCGCATTCGTCAGGGAGAAGAAGAACCGTCGCCAGAAGCGCTTCGCGAAGCAGTGCGCGACGTCATCTCATGCTGCATCTACGGAGTCGATAAAAATCCGCTCGCCGTGGAGCTCTGTCGCGTCGCTCTCTGGATCGAGTCTTTCGCCCCTGGCAAGCCCCTCTCTTACCTCGACCATCGCATTCGCTGTGGTGACTCTCTCGTGGGAGTGGTGAACCTCGACATTCTCGAATCAGGAATTCCCGACGCAGCTTTCGACCCCATCGAGGGAGACGACGAAAAGGTGGCGCGAGAATGGAAGCAATACAACAGGAAAGCTCGGAATGAGATCCTCGCTAACCAGACGGTGATGCATTTTACCCATGCTGATGACCCCGAGGAACTTCAGAAAGCCGCGCGCGAGGTTGCCGCCGTGCGCGACGATTCCCCCGCCAACGTGCGCGCTAAAAGGAAGCGCTTTGAGGAGTTTCAACAGAAGGCCGAAAGTCTCCGGTTTACCTGCGATCTCTGGACAGCAGCTTTCTTTCAGCGTCTCTCCAGCGAACTCGTTCAAGCTGGGGCTATCGTGACGACGCAGACACTGCGTGAATACAGAGAGACGGGCAGGATTCACCCGCGTGTCGAAGCCAAGGTCCGAGCGCTCGCCCCAAGGCTCCAATTCTTCCACTGGCCTGTGGAATTCCCCGAAGTTTTCGCCCCGCCCGCGGGAGAAAACGAGGGCTCGGGCCGCCGCGGTGGTTTCGACGTCCTCCTCGCTAATCCCCCGTGGGAGCAGATACATATGGAGGAGAAAGAGTTCTTTGCTCAGAAGGCCCCTGAGATTGCTAGCGCCCTCAACGCAGCAAAACGCAAACAAATGATTCAAAAGCTCCCAGCGACAAATCCTGCTCTCTACGAAGAATACCGTGAAGCAAAGCGACTTGCAGACGCGACCTCACACTTTCTCAGAAATGCCGAAGAATACCCGCTCACAGGAACGGGCACATTAAACACTTATTCTGTGTTTGCTGAACGCATTCGCGCGCTCCTCGCCGAGAACGGTCTCGCCGGCATTGTCGTTCCCTCCGGAATCGCGATGGATAAGACGAATAGCAAATTCTTTGGCGACCTGGTGAGAAGTAACAGTCTTGTGAGCTTTTACGATTTCCAAAACAAAGGTTTTTTCCCGTCTGTTATTTCGCTTTACAAGTTCGCACTCCTTACTTTTCGGGGAAAAAGCCGCCCAAGGAAGGAGCCTCCGCGCTTTGCATTTTTCTGCCACAGCGTGAAGGACATCCATGCTCCGTGGCGTCACCTCGAGCTGACGCCCAAGGAGATCGGGCTCGTGAATCCCAATACCGGCACCCTCCCCATCTTTCGCACGAGCGTGGACGCGCGCCTTACGCTCGATATCTACGGCCGCGTTCCCGTGCTTTATGATAAGCGCCTCTCCACCCCGACGTGGAATTGCCAACAGAAGCGAATGTTTGATATGGCGAATGATTCGCAGTTGTTCTCCACGGCGGAGGAGCTCGGGGCTCGCAATGCAACGCGGGAGGGGAATGTCTGGCGCGTGACAGCGGGGAGCGACACACCCGCCCGCTATCTCCCTCTCTACGAGGCAAAAATGATCTGGCAGTACGATCACCGTTTTGGGACGTACGAGAATGTGAGATCGTGGACAAATACGTCTCTTCCAACACCGGAGGAGAACGACTATGCCAATCCTGGCTATCTCCCGCAACCGCGGTATTGGGTGAGTGAAAACGAAGTCGAAGGCCGTCTCACGTCGTGGAGTCGCCCGTGGCTCCTTGGGTTCAGAAATATCGCCAGAAATACCGACCAGAGAACTGTCATCGCCACGGTCATTCCTCGAACCGCAGGGGGTGACCCCCTACCGCTCCTGCTTGTGGGTGACGTAAGGGTTTCCGTATCGATTTGTGCCTTCTTAGGGAACCTCAACTGTCTTGTCTTCGACTACCTCGCACGTCAAAAGGTAGGTGGCACGCATCTAAGTCTGTTTTACCTCCAGCAGCTTCCCGTGCTTCCACCTTCTGAGTTTGATGAAGAGTCCGAGCTCTTTATCGTGCCCCGCGTCCTCGAGCTTGTCTACACGGCATGGGACCTGAAGCCGTTCGCGGATGATCTCTGGAAGGAGGCGTCTCCCCTTCTCCGGAAAGCTCTCCTCGAGCAGTGGAGGAAAAACAGGGAGGAGACGGGAGGGAATAGCTTTGATCTTCCGTCCTGGGCGGGCGCGTGGCCTGCGATTACTCGACCGGCCCCCAGCTATGTAGAGTCGCCGGACAGCACACCTGTCCCCGAGGTCTGTCCGTTCTCGCCCTTCCGGTGGAATTCGGCGCGGCGGGCCAACCTTCAAGCCGAGCTCGATGCATGGTATGCCAAGCTCTATGGCCTTACCCGCAAGCAGCTCCGCTATATTCTCGATCCCGCGGATCTTACCGAGAAAGAGCTTGAGGACATTCTCGTTCCCTCGGAAGAAGTTTCCGATCCGCTCGATCCGGAGGGATACAAGAAACGTGTGGAAGCGTCCGATTTCCCTGGAGAAACTTTCCGTGCCCTCAAGACGGCAGAAGAAAAAGCGTACGGGGAGTATCGTACGCGTCGACTTGTTCTTGAGGCGTGGGAACGATTGATCGGAAAGGCGTGACAAGGAGGCGAAGGGAAAATTATGCGCTCAGTGTTCGACCTCCATGAGGAGGTTATGCGCGACTACGAAAAGTTCTTTTTCTCGTACCTCCGCATAAACGATCAACGGGTTCGGGAGTTTGTGGAGACAGAGCTGCGCGAAAAGAAGCGGCTGTGGCCCGAGCCACTCATCCAGCTTTCTCCAGCCTATAGGAGAGCAGGCAGTATCGAGGACCTGGCCCGCGAAGGCCTCGTTGAACCCGAGACGGCCGAGATTTTCCGTCATCCTTCAAGCGGGCGGCCCCATAATCTCTACCAGCATCAGCGCGAAGCGGTGGAGCGAGCACGGGAGGGGAAGAGCTTCGTTGTGACGTCGGGGACAGGCTCGGGAAAAAGCTTTTGCTACTTCATCCCGATTGTCGACGCCGTCCTGCGTCGTCCTCAAGCAAGGCGACCACTCGCACTCATCGTTTATCCGATGAATGCCCTGGCGAACTCCCAGCTTGAGGAATTGCGCAGCCTCGACAAGGCGTATCGCGAGCGAACGGGGAAAGAATTTCCGGTGACCTATGCCCGCTACACCGGCGAGACATCAGAAGAGGAGCGGCAGAAAATCCGCGAGAACCCGCCCCACATTCTCATGACAAACTACATGATGCTCGAACTCATGATGGTGCGGGCAGAGGATCGCCCCCTCTTTCAGTCGAGCTCAGAAACACCGGTGGATGATGACGCGCCTTTCTTTCTTGTGTTTGATGAACTCCACACTTACCGCGGTCGGCAAGGCGCTGATGTTGCCTTTCTCATCCGCAGGCTTCGGGCCCGTTTCGCGCGGAAGAATGTCATCCACATTGGGACAAGTGCGACGATGGTGGCTCATCGCCAGGCAACCCCGGCAGAAGAACGGCGCGTCGTGGCAGACTTTGCAACGAACTTCTTTGGCTGGCCGATCGATCCGACGAAAGGAGTCATCGTCGAAACGCTTGAAGCCGTTACGCAAGGGGGGAACCCCGGCAAAGAAGAGCTTGCGGAAAGCTTCGATATGCCGTTGCCCGACGAGCCCGAGAAGTTCTGCCGCCACCCCCTTGGGCGATGGGTAGAGCACGCATTTGGGATAATAGAAGAGAGTGGTGGGATTTTGCGGCGGAGAACACCACGCACGCTGACCGACGCCGCACGCGAGCTTTCCACAATTTGCGAGCGATCCGAAGAGGAGTGCAGACGCAAACTTCAGGAGGTCCTTCTCCGAGGCGCAGTTCTCCGAGGCGCACTCGGGCGCAACCTTTTCTCTTTCAAGCTCCATCAATTTATTAGTCAGGGGCAGTGGGTGTACGCAACGCTTGAGCCACCCGACAAGCGCGAATTCACACTCGAACCGCGCCTCTTGACAGGGGAAAACTCGAAGAGATGGTTACCGCTGTGCTTCTGTCGCCAATGTGGTCACGAGTATTACAGAGTAAGAGAGGAGGATAACTGTTTTGTTGCTCCGGACGAGGAAAACCGACGAGAGGTGAGCTATCTCACCTTTGTGAGCCCTGACCACCAGGTAATTGACGATATTTTGCCAGAAGAGTGGTTGGGAGATAACGGGAAACCATCTGCTACGTGGAAAGACCGGATCCCTCAAAAGGTGTGGGTTTTACCCGATGGGAGTTATTCGAGGATCCCGAAAGAGGGAGCCATGCCAATGTGGCGTCAAGTGGGGGGATTTTATCTCTGCGTACATTGCAGGGAGAGCTACGACGACCGAAAACGTGAGTATGCGAAGTTGGCCTCTCTGTCGTCGGAAGGAAGGTCATCGGCAACGACGGTTCTTGCATTGAGTTTTCTTCGGCATGCTAAGCGAAGCAACGATGATATCAACCGCGATACCAACGCCACCGGTATCAACCCGAAGCTTCTCACTTTTACGGATAACCGGCAGGACGCGTCGCTGCAGGCAGGCCATTTTAACGATTTTGTTCAGGTGCTTTACGTGCGAGGAGGATTGTATCAGGCTCTGGCTAAAGACGGGCAGCTCAATTCGGGCAATGTGGCGAGGCGCGTTGTGGAAGAAATGGGGCTGCCACTTTCTGCCTATGCGAAAAGTGCCGACCTCGACCCAGACTCTTACGAAGGCCAAAAGGTAAAAGACGCCTTCACAGACCTCATCGAGTATCGGGTCTATGAAGATCTCGCACGAGAATGGCGAGTGAGCGTTCCCAACCTCGAAGACGTTGGACTCCTTGAAATTGCATATGAGGGACTCGAGTCGCTCTGCGAGGACGAAAGCTTTTTCGGAGAGGGGCTCGAAAAACTGAGACAACTGTCATCCGACGACAGGTGCCGCGTCCTTCGAAACTTTCTCGAGAGATTCCGCAAGAAACTTTCTATCAACGCGCCTTTACTAAAGAAGAGGGAGCGTCAAAAAGAGCTCATTAACAATGTTGAACTTCGGCTCAACGACTATTGGGGCTTTGAGCCTGGACAGCTGGGAGAGAGGGAACTGCGCAGAGCCCCGGCATTTGTTCGTCCCACTCAGGGCAAACGCCGACACCCAAAAGAGGAATATAAGATTACCGCATCCTCGGCCCTCGGTAAGCTTGTGAGAGAATCTCTCAAACTTCATTCTCCTCAGGAGTGTGAAAAAGTTTTGGAGAGGCTTCTCGAGCTACTCTGCCAGCAAGGTTTTCTCGAGCGAGAAGGCAGTAGTTACTGGCTCAATGCGGGAGTCTTGGTTTGGCGACTCGGGAAGGCGGCGGCGACACCTTGCCAGCGAGGAGAGTTCTTCCGGGACCTTTATACAAGAGGGATAGATCTTCAAGGGTACGAAGCACGCGAGCATACTGCACAGGTCGTAGCACCTGGGGAACGCGAGCGACGTGAGCGCCGTTTCCGGGGCGAAGAGGAGCCACCGCTCTGCTACCTTGTCTGTTCACCCACAATGGAATTGGGGATTAACATTGCCGAGCTGGATGTTGTTCACATGCGCAACGTTCCACCGACACCCGCAAACTATGCCCAGCGGAGCGGAAGAGCAGGGCGTCAGGGAAATCCGGGGCTCGTGTTTGTGTACTGTGCGGCAAACAGTTACCATGATCAGTTCTTTTTCAAGCACCGCGAAGATATGGTGGCTGGGAGTGTGCGGGCTCCTCGGCTTGATCTCGAAAACAAAGCTCTTCGCCGGCAGCATATTCATGCCGAGTGGCTCGCTGAACTCCGACTGCCGCTGAGTAAATCACTCAGCCAAGTCATTGACCTCGATAAAGAGAGTCTACCGCTTTGCGACAACGTACGCGCTAGTCTCAAGCTTCCGGATGCTAAACGAGCAGAGCTCATAAAACGACTTGAAAAGGTGTTTGTCGAAGATTGCGCCGAAGGAAGCCCAGAGGAGCTTATAGAGTGGCTGAGCGAAGTTGTGAATGCCTCGCCAGTCGACTTTAACGCTGCTTTCGACCGCTGGAGAAAACTCTATAAATCGGTACAGCTGCAACTTAGCAAAGGCCAGAGTCTCCAGCGGTCTCGCGACACAACGGAACAGGAGCAGGGAAATCGGATTGTGAAAGAAGCTCAGCGTCAGCAGAACCTCCTCCTTCAGCAAGATGTCTCACCCGAGGAAAGCGATTTTTACCCCTATCGCTACCTCGCTAGCGAAGGATTTTTGCCCGGATACAATTTCCCTGCGTTGCCCGTGCGAGCGTGGGTTCCACGTGGCGAAAGGGGAGAGTTCATTTCTCGGCCCCGATTTGTTGCTGTGACGGAGCTGGCGCCTCGAAACTTAGTGTATCACGAGGGATTGACATGGGAGGTCGCAGGCTTCCTTGAGGGGAACCTTAGCGATCGCTTCATGACCATCAAGACATGCACATGCTGTGGAGCCTATGAAACACCTGAACACGATCGATGTCCGTTGTGCGATAGTCTGTGGGATCCCCAAACCAGCAGCTTCCACGAGCTTCTTGAAATGCCCAATGTGAGGCTCAAACGACTCAGACGCATTACCTGTAACGACGAGGAGAGACTCCGTTCCGGCTTCCTGGGATTTTTTACCTACCGCTTCGACAAGAGAGAAGCGCATCGAGCTATAGTGCGTGATAGGCTCACGCTCGAATACGCACCCTCGGCAGAGATCATGATAGTCAACGCTGGGTGGGAAGTAGAAGGCGCCAAGGGATTTGCCGTCAAGTTGTCAACGGGGGAGGTTCCCAGAAAGGAGGCGACTAAGGGAGGCAATGAAATTCTGACAAAGGGTGATTCTTCGGATATAAAGACAGTGGAACTCGCTGTGAAAGACTATCAGAATCTTTTGCGCCTCCACCTTCTTGACGCGAAACTTCGGAACGATCAGACTTTTGAGACCACTCTCAAGTACGCGCTCGAACGAAGTTTTGAGCACATGTTTCAGCTTGAGGATGCGGAGCTAAAAGCCGAGTGCGTCGGAACCGACGAAAACCGAATGCTCATTTTCTACGAAACAGCAGAGGGTGGTGCAGGCGCGCTGAAAAGGTTGATCGAGCTGCCCGATGCGCTTGCAGAAGCTGCACGCGAGGCGTTGAGGCTCCTTCACTTCGATCCAGAAACCGGGGATGACTGCGCAGGTGATGCACACCGTGCCTGCTATGAATGTCTTCTAAACTTTTCCAATCAGAGAGAAGCCCGCTTCCTCGACCGCCATGCCGTAAAAGACTTTCTTCTTGGCCTGACGGGCTGCATAGTTGAACAGCAATACGCCAAACGTTCGCGAAAAGAACACTACGAATGGCTCTTGTCTCGCATAGATCCGAACTCACAGCTCGAAAAGCGACTTCTCGAGTACCTTTACCAGTACGGGCATAAGCTGCCAGACGAATGCCAGTATGGTCTCCCAGAGCCCCGGTGTGTTGTGGACTTTTTCTACAAGCCGAATGTTTGCGTTTTTTGCGATGGCTCGGTGCATGATGCGCTTTACCAGCAGAAGCGCGATCAGGAAATACGTAGTGCACTGCAGGTGCGCGGGCTGCGGGTGATTGCGATTCGCTACGACAGCGATCTGCAAGAACAGATCGCCAAGTATCCCGAGGTGTTTGGCGAAGGGAAACGGGGCTGTCGCACGGAGTGATTCAAAAGGGAGAGTGTGGTTCCCCTAATGGCCTGTGCTGCGAACCACGTGGGAGGGAGCTATCGCGCCTTGTCGGGGCAGGCGCAGGTTCACACTTTGCACGAGGGCGGTCGGCTTTGCTGTCCGTAGCTGGGAGGAGGTGGCTACAGACAGGGGTCAGGTGGGAGCATCCGAGCCGCTTTTTCTTACCCCCGGAAGGAGGTCCTTCCCCCTCCTCAGCGATTCCGCTTCGCGCTTAACCACCGCGCGCAACGACAACGCTGTCGGGAGATCCTCTCGGGGGACTCATGGAAAAAGATCTCCGGCGACGCCTCGCTCCGAAAGACGCTCACGCCACTTCGAGAATGGCAAAGAGCTGGCTGTTTTTCGCACCAGTAACAAAGCTCTCTTCAAAAGGAACACATGGTGTGGATCAATGCGTGCCTCCGGAGGCGAAAGTGACCGTTCACTTTCGTGGTTGGAGGAATGGCGATTCTCGTGCAAAGAATTCAAAGTAGCGGCGCGCGGCGATCACGTCGTTGTGGCTGAGGCTGGTGTAGATAAAGAGCAGCGGCTCGCGCTGAAGTAAGGTCACTATTTCGTCGGACCCGGCTTTTGCCGTTACACTCCGAAATTTGCGATTCTTTATTGAGTCGGCTGAAGTGCCAGCGGTTGTGAGGAGATCGTCGAACACAATCATCGGTTTGTGTCCCGCCAGCGCTATTCTGCTCATAATCTGGATATTCTCGGTCGCGAGGTGATCCGTGAAGATGCTGCGCAGCTGACGCTCGAGTTTTGCGGATGTGAACGGCGCCGCTAGTTCGTCGAAAAAGCCGTAGGCTGCGTCGAAGAGCCACACTTCGCGAATTTTATCGAGCTCTCCGCCGTGGTCGAGAATTTGCGCCATCACTCGATATGCACCACTGTGGCCACTCAAAACAATGTGACGCACGCGGGTTCCTGTGGTGATCACTCCATTGCGGGCGAGGACGTCGAGAGCCTCTTTGACAAAAGCAGAGAAGGCGCCTGGCTTTTCGAGCTTGCCGCCCCCGCTGTCTGGGACGTTTTTCGGCCCTTGGGGCACGATGACAAGTGCGTTACGGCCGCTCGCCTCGAGAAGCTCGCCAAGCTTGAATTCGCGGACAACCCTCACGCATTCGTTGAGGTGCCCGTGGAAATGGACAATGATGTCGATGGAGCGGTGGGGTTGGAAGCCACGTGGGATAACGAAGGCAACGCGGTTGTCGTCGTAATGCCCCTCCCGCGGGAAGACGCCGCGCTTCGAGACAAAGCCGGTTGTGCGGCTGTCGTCGGGAAAGGGCGCCGTTGCCATTCTTGCGACGCCGAGGCGTCCCCAGTCCGTCGTTGCCCATTCCGAGCCATCAGCAGCTCGGGCAAACGCGTAGGAGACGCTCTGCGTCGTCGTTTCTTCAGCCCTGAGATCTGCCACCGTTGCACCCACAAATAACGCGACGAAAATTGCCCACAGACACAGCGATTTCATTCGTAGTGAACCTTCTTTCCAAACACACGGTTCTGGAGAATAGTGAGGATGAGTATGATGACGAAGAGCACATACGCTACAGCTGCCGCATAGCCAAGCTCCTTGTACCCCTGGAAACCTGTCTGGTAAAGGTAGAAGACAAGTGTCTGCGTGGTACGGCCTGGCCCGCCCGTGGGGGTCATGATGTACATGGGAACGAAGACCTTGAAGGCGGCTATCATCGAGATAATGGCGATAAAGAAAGTCGTAGGACTGAGAAGAGGCCACGTGATATTGCGGAACTTCTGCCAGGGACTCGCTCCATCTATTTCTGCTGCTTCGTAATAGGTCTTGTCGATGTTCTGGAGCCCCGCGAGGAAAATCACCATGAAATAGCCTGTGTCGCGCCATACGCTTGTGAGAATGATGGCGAACATCGCCAACGACGGACCCGCGAGCAATGGATGCATTTGCTCAGGAAGAGGAAGCCCCAGCCCATCGCGTAGGAACATCTCGATGATCCCACGCGATTCGTTGAGCCAGCCAAACGTCGGTAACCCCAATTCCGAGAGGAAATAATTCAGCAAGCCAAACTGCTCGTTGAAGATGTATTTGAAGACAATCGAAATGGCTACCCACGTCGTCACATACGGCAAAAAGTAAATCGTCCGAAATACGCCTTGGGCGCGCAAACGCGAATTCATCATCATCGCCACGATAAGCGACGTGACAATCGTGAGCGGTACGCTATAGACGACGTAATTAATCGTGTTGTAGAGAACCTGGCGAAAGTCGGGGTCAGTGAGTGCCCGCTTGTAGTTTTCGAATCTGACCCAGTGCACATCGCTCAGCTTCGCTGCTCCTACCCAGTCAGTGAACGAGATGAGGATAGAGAAGATAACGGGGAAGAACCAGAAAGTGAGGAGGATGACACCCGCGGGCAACAGGTACAGATAGGCCTCGATGTTTTCCCTGGTCCGTGGTTTGCGTATATAGCGGATCGCATACATGGCGCAAGCCCACAGCGCCAGCGCTACGAGCGATAGAACAGTCGCTTTCACCTTCGCCTCTCTTCTCCTTCATTCACTCATAGATTATGAAAAATGGATGAGACGCCATAGGAATTTCAATCGAGAAAAACAGGAAAGGATGAATCGCACGGGGTTTTGCTGAGTTCACTCAGTGAAAAATGCGCCACAGAGCAGCACACACGATCACGAAAGCGCTTACCCCGCCAGCGACAAGGAGAGCTTTTTGCACGTCAGGTGAGGCAAGTCTTGTCTGCACCAGACGATGGAATTTAGGGGTGAGCCACAGGGGACGAAAGAGCTTTTCGCTGCGCGCCACAGTTGCCAAGGATTCGTCGGCGGCAATTGCGCGCGTGAGATACTCAAGTGATATGCGCCAAGACCGAAGGCGAGCTGACACGCGTGCACAGCGGTAGAGAACGGGAGCATAGCTAGGCTGCATACCGAGAGCACGCTCGTAAAGCGCGAGAGCCCTTCCGTAAATGCCTGCAAATTCGTTGAGCTCACCGAGAGCTTCCAGATATTCCACCTCTCGGTTGCCATATCTTCCGCCCGCCTGCTCGAGGAGCTGAATTCCCTGGGTCGTACGTCCCAGATGGTGAAGGGTATAAGCTTCGGCAATGAGGCATTGAAAATTTGGTGCAATGTTTCTGTGGGGGGCGCAATCAAGTTGACGCGCTTCGCGGAACGCCTCGAGCGCTTGGACGTAATTTCCCAGCATGTAGTAGGCGCGCCCAAGGAGCCAGAGTATCTCGCTCGAAGCCTCGCCCACACGAATAAAATCTTCGAGGTAGGTTCGCGATTCCGCCGCCCTCCCAAGGTTCTGAAGGGCAGCAGCTCGACATGCCTGCAAACTTGCATCGCGAGGATGAACGGCAGCACCAGCAGAGAGCACGTCGGCTGCCAGCTCCAGGCGCTTGTGGCGAACAAGGAAGGCAGCGTACGCGAGATATCCCGCAGCCGGAACCTTGCCAATACCGATCATGCGCCGATATGCCCGCCATGCAGCTCCATCATTGCCCGACTTCTCAGCAACTTCCGCATAGAGAAGCCATGCAGCGTGATTGGCTGACTGATGATGCAGATATTGATCAAGTGTAATGAGAGCCTCGTCAAACTGCCCCAGCTGCACGAGGTTTTGTACTTTACGCTGAACGAGATGGAACTCGCGCGGAGAATTGGCGAGGAGGATGGTCAAGCACTCGGTTTCGCCCGCCAGATCACCAAGTGCCCGGTGAAGCTCCGCCTTGAGAAGGAGAGCCAGCCTATCGTGTGGACGCAGGTCGACTGCCCGCGAGGCGTGCTTGAGAGCCTGACGTACTCGTCCCTGAGCTCCAAGAGCGTGCGCCAGAAGAAAATGTGCCTCAAAGTTCTTGTCGGCGAGAAGCACTGCGTGTTCGAGGTCAGAAATGGCTTCCCGCGTTTTCCCGCCGGCGAGATAATGTTTGCCACGCATGACGTAAATGCGTGGCTCCTCCACGCCGTTCTCTATTGCATCGCTCGCCATCGCGATGACAGCATCCGAACGGTCCAACATCTCATACGCAGAGAGCAGGTTTATCCACGCGCCGACGTGATGGGGGGCAAGGCTGGTGACTTGCCGCAGATAAGTTACGGCCTTAGCATAATCCTGCCGGCGCATCCACACGCCACCACATGCTCCCAATGCATCAACGTGATTGGGGTTCTTGCGCAGGAGCTTTTCCCACTGACTCAGTGCATCATCCTCGCGGCCGAGATGGCGCAGGACTGCCCCATAATGAAAAAGGAGGTCAGCGTTATCGGGTTCCAGGTCGAGCGCGCGCTCAAGCTCCTCCCGCGCTCGGTCGATGTTGCCGACTCCCTTGAGTGCCAGCGCGTAAAAAGCACGGCTCTGAACATTGTCGGGAGCGAGAGCGATGGAACGCTCGAGCGGTTCAAGCGCGCTCCTGGGCTTCCCGCTGACAAGATAAGCATAGCCAAGATGGGAGAGATAGGAAGTGTCAGTCGGTGCAAGCTCGACTGCTCGTTGAAGAGAATGTACGGCTTCCTGACTGCGATTGAGATTCAGCAAAGCGACGCCACGGTAAAAATATGCCTCAGCATATTCTGGGCTGCGGTTGATCACCCAGTCGAATGCTTCCAGCGCTTCCTCGCAGTGATCTGCCTCGAGAAGGTCAAGCCCCTCGCGGAAAGTCGCTTCGATGGAATTCGCTTCGTAGTCGCTAAACCCGTACATCTGATAGTATTTACGTCTCGAGTGGCGTCCTAATCATCGCATAATCCCCTCCGATGCGCCGTTGGGTCTTTTTTGTGTGAGCAACGGTGGGAGAGCACCACAAATATTTAACCTAAATGTTACATGTGCGGCGGATTCTCTGCATTCAACCCACAGCCGTCAACCCCCCTGAGGCAATCGCGTATCATACCAGCTGACCCACTCCTGCGTGCCCCACGCCGCTCTCCTATGACAAAAGACGACATTCTGTGCCGATCGTCGCGAATGAACTCGAGAAGAGAAAACTAGTTGAGTTCATCACAGAACTGAGACTCAGTGAAAAGCTTCGGGAGGCTAAGCATGGAGGTTGGCATTACGGGGTGGATTGTCTTCAATGCCGCAATTCTTTGCCTACTGGCGTTGGATCTCGGTGTAGTGCAACGAAAAGCTCACGCTCCGTCGCTTCGAGAAGCCACTTTATGGAGTATTGTCTGGATTGCCCTCGGGCTTGGCTTTGGAGCTTTCATCTACGCAACGTCGGGGGCTGAGAGTTTCCAACAGTATCTCGCCGGCTATATCATCGAAAAGAGCCTCAGTGTGGATAATATATTTGTTTTCTATGTAGTTTTTTCATATTTTAATGTTCCACTTCATCTGAGGCACAAAGTTCTCTTTTTTGGGATACTCGGAGCGCTCATCATGCGCGGACTTATGATCGCACTGGGGGTTTTTCTCATCGCCAAGTTTCATTGGATTCTTTACGTCTTTGGCATTCTCCTCATTGTGACGGGGATCCGCATGGCTTTTCACCGCGAGGAAACCCTTGAGGTTGATGAATTGTGGATAGTGCGCTTAGTGAGACGATTCATTCCGCTCACCGAGGGATGGCGAAACGGGCGATTCTTTGTGAAGGAAAGCGGCAGATGGTTGGCAACACCCTTGCTTCTTGTCGTCGCAGTGATTGAAGCGACAGATGTCGTCTTTGCGATCGACTCAATTCCCGCTGTTTTCGCTGTGACGCGAGACCCCTTTATCGTCTACACCTCGAACGTCTTCGCTATCCTGGGGCTTCGCGCACTATTCTTCCTCATAGCTGGGATAATCCCCCTCTTTCACTATCTTAAAGTTGCACTTTCGTTTATCCTCAGTTTTGTAGGAGTGAAGATGCTCGTGGCGGACACTGCATGGAAAATTCCAACAGCCGTCTCGCTGTGGGTTATCCTTCTCACACTTGCCGTCGCTGTGATAGCATCGTGGCTTCGAGCGCGCATGCGGAAGGATGCACCTCCTGCCTAAGGTGTGGTGACACGTTCTCTGTGTGACGGGCGGCGTTGAGAGAGGCACCTTGCCTACACCGCAGCGTATCCGAGAGGAGCGCACCTTCCGAAAGAATGCAACGTATAAAAACAAGTGAGCCAAGAGGCAGCAACGCTGTCGAAACTTCCCCCAATAAGCCCAGCTTCAGGAAAAGCATCCTGCATCAGCCGCGGCGATAACGCGAGTGGTGAGAAGCCGGCGGTATTCCTTCGCCGGAAACGATTCTTCTCTCGTTTGGAGAGCGCGTGTGAGGAAACGCGAGTATTGGATTATTCTATCTGCGTTTGAGGTGTGGCGCGTTGGATGAATTCTTCGTCGCTCACGACCTGCCATCCAAGACTTCGCAGAAGAGCGGTTGTTACCCCACAGCCTGGGCGAAGAGTGTTCGAGAACGTCCCGTCGTAAATGAATCTCACACCGCATGAGGGGCTCCTCTCTTTGAGGATGACGAGTTCTGGTTTCACAAGCTGAACGATGCGCGCAACTTCCTCAGCGCCCTTCAGGAAGTTTGTCGTGACGTCAGTCCCTTCTCGCGTGACGACACGTGCGCGACCGGCGAGGACGTCCTCGCCACTTCCTCCCAGAATTTCGGAAGGCGGACGCGGAGTGGGGAGTCCACCCATTTGCTCGGGACAAACGGGAACTGCGAGATGGCGCGAGACCAGATTAGCGAACACCTCACGATAGTTGGCGCCTCCACGCCATGTCACAACACAGCCGATGAGGCACGACGAGATCACATACATCGTTGGGGTTCCTTGTGGGGCGACAAGTTTCCCGACGGAATGCAGAGCGCTCGCTCTTGTGCGAGAACAGCAAGCAATCTTGCTTCGCGTAGGATGCGAGGATGAGAGCATCTCTGTGATAAGCCGCGCCTGGGCGACAGACAGCGACGGTGCTTCCATCGTGGAGAGGGAGACAAAGTTGAAAGGAGGAGGCAATAGGCCTGTCTTCCTGCGCGGCGCACAGCTGCTGGCAGGAGGATTTCCTCACATCGGTCCATAGGCATTTTTGTACTGGTTGTCGAAAACAAGATATGTTGTTTCGTTGAGACCGCGTTCGTACTCCGAGAGTATGCGCATCGCCTCGTTCGGTTTGATAACATCGGCGCGGATTGCCGCATCTACCCACGCTTTCATTCGTCGTGCGAGATCGACGGTGTGGTACTGCGTCAGCTCGAGCACTTGTGCCACACTATGTCCCGGGATCGTCTCTTCCACATAGAAGCCGCGCTCTTCGTCAGGATCGAGGAAGACATGGGCTTCGTTCACTCGCCCGAAGAGGTTGTGAAGGTCTCCCATGATATCCTGATAAGCGCCCGTGAGGAAGAAGCCGAGGTAATAGGGATCACCATTGCGCAAGGGGTGGAGCGGCAGAGCATCACGCTCCTCGCGCAGATCCGTGTACTTTTTCACTTTGCCGTCCGAGTCGCAGGTAATATCGACGAGCACGCCTTGGCACGTGGGCTTTTCCGTGAGTCGATGAATGGGCATAATGGGGAACAACTGTCCCAACGCCCAATGATCGAGTAATGATTGGAAGACACTGAAATTGCAGACGTACTGATCGGCTATGTGCGACGTGAGGTCGAGAATTTCCTCCGGAATTTCCTCTTCCGACTCACGCTGGCGCTGCCGATAATACTCGACGATTTCCTCGACGAGATGCCAATAGAAAGTCTCGATCTTCGCCTTTGTGCGCAAGTCGAGAATGCCGAGGTCGAAAGCGTTTTGGCTTTCCTCTTTGATCTGCTGCGTATCGTGGAGCGCCTCGAGAGGATTCTCGTACATCCGCTCTTTGATGGCAGCGAGCTGCTTAACCCACTTGTGGTCACTCCGCGTGACGCTAAGGTCGTACTCAGCTTTCGTTTTCTCAATAACGCCAATGACGCGCACGACCAAAAGCGCATGGTGCGCTACCACCGCGCGACCGCTCTCGCTCACAATGTCCGGATGTGGCACCTGTTCCTCTTCGCATACGTCCATGACGTTGTCCACGATGTCAGCGGCGTATTCTTCGAGAGTGTAATTCGTGCTCGAATGATAGTTCGTTCTGCTTCCGTCGTAATCCACACCCAGACCGCCACCGACATCGAGATACTGAAGGCCGTTGCAGCCGAGTTTCTTCAGCTTTGCATAGTAGCGAGCGCCCTCGCGTGTTGCACGTTTGATGGAGAGGATATCGGGAATCTGCGAACCGACGTGGAAATGAACAAGGCGCAGCGTATGGAGCATTCCCGCTTTCTCGAGGATCGAGACGGCCTCCATGAGGTCCATCGTTGAGAGCCCGAATTTCGCATCTTCGCCGCTGGAGGTTGCCCAGATTCCAGAACTTTTTGTGACGAGGCGAATGCGTACGCCGATCATGGGCTCAACGCCCAATTCGCGCGCAACCTCGATGATCATGCGCACTTCTTCGACTTTTTCAGCTACAATGATAACTTTTTTGCCAAGCCTCACACCCAAAAGCGCAAGCCGCACAAACGCAGGATCCTTGTATCCATTGCACACAATGAGAGATTCGGGGTCTTCGTGCAGAGCCAAGGCAGCGTAAAGCTCTGGCTTCGAACCGGCTTCAATTCCGTAGTGGTATGGGCGTCCCGCGTCGAGAATCTCTTCCACAACTTCGCGCAGTTGATTCACTTTTATCGGATAAACGCCCCTGTACGAGCCGCGGTAACCCATCTCAGAAATTGCGTCAGCAAACGCTTCGTTGAGTGCCCTCACACGGTCGTGGAGAATGTCTTGAAAGCGGATGACGAGCGGTAGTTTCATCCCCTGCGCCAAAGCTTCTTCGAGAACGTGCATGACATTAACACTCGCTCCCTTCTCGCGCAGAGGTGACGCGACGACGCATCCCGCCTCGTTAATCGAGAAGTAGCCTGCACCCCACCGATCGATATTGTAAAGCCTTACGGCGTCGGATACACTCCACTGATTTTCATCGTCCTGGGCAATGCCTGCCGCCTGAGGTTCCTCCATCGCGTTCAGCAATCTACCTCGCTTGATCGAGATTGACGCGCGCACGTGCTCGCGAAAGAATCACTACAACTTTGCAGAAAAAGTGCAATACCCCGTTGCGAAAAAAATGCATTTTCTTTCGAGCTCGTCTCGAGTACTCTCAGTGACACTGTCTTCAAAAAGAATTGAGGCTCACTCAATATCATTCTTTCGGTGCGTGAAAAAGAAGATTTCTACTTGCAGCGGCCTTTTTGAGCGGAAATTGTTTGGGTTCGTTGAACGTTGAAAAGCTACCTGTAGCGACTCGATCCTGTGGAAGCAGCGTTACTATGATGCGAAAAAAAGAAGTTGTTGTCATGGCTGGTGGAGCTTTCGCCGAGCAGACGCAAGCTCTCTGCAATCAGCTCACCGAAATCCTCACGGATTCCATCCATTTGCGCATCTACAACGGGGGGGAAGCTTTTCGCCACCTCGCTCGCTGCGATGCTCTTCTGTTGCTTGGTTGCCACACGCCCCAGGCAATGGGTATGGCGTACACCCCTCTCCAGAGACAGGAAAAACAGCTCTTTGGCACTTTTGTCGGACTGGGATTTCCGCTTCTTGTGTCACCGGAGGGGGGCGCAAGTTTTCCCGACTGGCCGCGCTATAGTGAGTTGCTCGGCTATGAGACCCAGTGGAACGGCGCTTCAGGCGGCTGCAAGGAATTCGCCAGTGCGACAATTCGCTGCTCGTCGCTCGGTGGGTTCTGCAAGAAGCTCGATGGCGTCACCCTCTCGAGTGTTTCCCTGCCGAAAATCCGGCCTCGTGCCTCAATGAAGTATGACGTTCTTGCTTGGATCGAAAACGGCGAGCCAGTGGATGAGTGCCTCGTCGTGACAGCTACAGGAGGACCTCGACCAGGAGCGGGGCGGAGTGTTTATGTGGGGCTAGGGCCTTCTCTCCTTGGCGCAGTGGACCAAGACCTTCTTCTCGATCTCTGGGCGAGTGCCCTCATGTGGGCGGTCGGGGAGCAGGAAAACAGTTTTGCTTCGAGTGGAGGATAGAGGGCTGCTCTCAGCTAGCCTAGCACCCCTCGAGCGTGCGGATAATCTGGGCGATAGCCCGAACCGCGTCCGAGATGGTGGGTCCCAGTTCGGGAGAAACCTCCTCAGAGAATCCGAAATCTTTTCCTCCAATCGTGAGAAGCCACGCCCGTGGCGCGCGCCCATGAAGCTCCGCGCACATGGTGAGAAGAGCTTCGGGCGTCACGTGGTGCGAAAAGACTTGCAAACCCGCCGCCGCCACGGGTGCCAGCTCGCGGATTGCGAGTGTGCCAGCTTCTTGCTCGGCACTTGCATCGATGAGGATGACTGCCCCAAACTCGGCAAAATCAGCTGCCAGCTCGGGCATCAGTTGGTGGCAGGTTCGAATTTCACATTTCGATGCGACATCTAATAAACGAAGCTGCGCGGCGACAGCCCATCCGGCACCATCATCGCCGCGCAGCGGATTTCCATAACCAATGACGAGAACGTCCGCCATTAGTCTCGACGAACTTCGTCCAGCAGAGTCCCGTCGCGAGCCACCAGCTGCACGCGCAGGGGCATCTGTCCTATCGCGTGAGTCGAGCAGCTCAGGCACGGGTCATAGCAGCGGATCACTGCTTCAACACGATTGAGCATGCCCTCTTCGATTTTGTCGCCACGGATGAAATGTTTTGCCGCCTGGAATACACCGCGGTTCATCGCAAGGTTATTGTGTCCTGTGGCAATGATAAGGTTTGCCCATGTGATGAGTCCGTTGCGATCAATGCGATAGTGGTGAAGAAGCATGCCCCGAGGAGCCTCCGACACACCCACGCCCTCGAATGCATTTGGCTCGGCGTGCGCACGCACATGCGTGTCGAGAATCTCCGGATCGCGCAAGATCTGCTCCATCTGCTCCAGACACGCTATAATCTCAATAAGGCGTGCATAGTGGTAATGGAACGAGCTGAGAACTGCGCGACGATCGAGCTCGCAGAATTCGGCCCACTCCTCGTCGGCTCGTGGGGTGTTGCAACGATCGACGATGTTCAAGCGTGCTAGCGGCCCGACACGGTACATCCCGTCGGGATAGCCCATCGGCTTGTAGTATGGTGATTTGAGGTAGCTGTAGGGCTCCACAGCCTCGCCGATGAAACTCTGATAGTCCGAGGGATCAAGCTGGTCAGCGATGACATTGCCCGCGCTGTCCACGACGCGGATGTTTCCTTCGGTAAACTCCAGATTCCCATCTTCGTCCACAAGTCCCATGAAGAGCGACGGGAAGTTGGCAAATGTCGCGATCTCTTCCGTAAATTGGCGGAAGGTCTTCTTGTACCACTCGAGCGTTCGTGTTGCGATTGCCATCGCCTGGGGAATCTGCCCGAGAATCGAATCACGACATTCGGGGCTAAGCGGCTCGCTTACGCCGCCCGGCACGCACCACGCTGGGTGGATGCGCTTGCCGGCCAGGCACTCGATCACCTGCTGACCGAACTTGCGCAGTGCAATGCCATCGCGGGCAATCTGGGGGTGCGATTCCACCATCGCGAAAAGATTCCGTTTCTGGGGTTCGGCATCCATCCCCAACAGAAAGTCCGGCGAGGAGAGATGGAAAAAGCTCAGTGCGTGCGACTGCACGATCTGCCCGAGGTTGAGAACGCGACGGAGCAGTCGACCGGTTCGCGGTACCTTCACAGCCAGAAGCGCATCGCACGCTTTCGACGAGGCGATGAGATGGCTCACCGGGCAAATGCCGCAGGTGCGCGCCATAAGCGAGGGCATCTCGGTGAATGGGCGCCCCTCGCAAAGCTTCTCAAAACCACGATACTGAGTGACGTGGAACCGAGCGTCTTCGACGACACCATCGTCATTGAGATAGATCGTGATTTTCGCATGCCCCTCGATCCGGGTTACTGGATCAATCGTTATCTGTCTTGCCATGATGGTAGTCTCCTATGCTCCAAACCGCGTTTTGTCGCTCAGGTCAGGGATTCGTCCCGCCAGAAGCTCGCTCACCGCAAAATTAATCGTGTCGGCAGAAGGCGGACAGCCCGGAATGAAAACGTCCACCTTCACAACCTCATGCACAGGGCGTGCATGCGGAAGGAGCTTCGGGATAACCTCTGTGGGAATCTGCTGATTGAGATCGGCATTTTCAATGTACGCCCGCTGAAGAACTTCCTCGAGCTTGAAAGGATTGCGCATCGAGGGAACGTTCGACGTCACGGCGCAGTCGCCAAGAGAAACGAGAATCTTCGTATGTTTGCGGATCTTGCGTATCTTATACAAGTCCTCGACGCTTGCTACTGCTCCCTCGACAATCGTCACGTCCACCATCTCGGGGAATTCTTTCATGTCGACGAGCGGACTATAAACCAGCTCGATCTTCTCTGCTAGGTCGATCAAACGTTCGTCTTGATCCAAAAAGGACATGTGACACCCCGAGCAGCCGTCGAGCCACACCGTTGCAACTTTTATCTTCTCTGATGTCATCCGCGTTCCTCCCGCATCATTGTGAGGTAGGGTAAGAATTGACGCCGTTTGGCCATTTCAGCGACGCTCACGCCCTTTTGAGTGAGCGCGCCCGTGGGACATACGTGCACGCATTTGCCGCAGCCTGTGCAGCTTTCCGACGTGCCCCACGGCTGATTGAGGTCTGTGATCACGCGTGCCTTGATTCCACGGTGATACACATCCCACGTGTGTGCTCCTTCGACCTCATCGCATACACGCACGCATCGCGTGCACAGTACGCATCGGTTGTGGTCCGCAACGAAACGCGGATGCGATGCGTCGACACTCAGTTTCTGATAGAGATAGGGCACCCGCACGTGCGTCATGCCTTGGCGCTGCGCGAGCGCTTGGAGCTCACAGTGACCGTTCGACACGCACACCGCACAAATGTGGTTGCGTTCGGTAAAGAGGAACTCGAGCACCATGCGCCGGTACTTGCGCAGGCGCTCGCTGTTGGTCACCACTTCCATGTTCTCATGAACACGCGTCACGCACGCGGGGAGGAGCTTGTTCACGCCCTTGATCTCGACGAGGCACATGCGGCATGCGCCGACAGGCTTGAGCCCCTGCATGTGGCACAGCGTCGGAATCTCGATTCCGTTTTCGCGGGCGACCTCCAGAATAGTCTGATCGCCACTGGCGCTCACATCTTTGCCGTCAATCTTGAGAGTTTTTACTCGTGCTTGCGTCGTTGCTGTCGTCATGCGTACACCTCCGCTTCAGCCATCTGGCAAACGCCCGCTGGGCATCGCTTATCCTGGATGTGGGCTAAGTACTCATCTCTGAAGTACCGCAGCGTGCTGATTACTGGGTTCGGCGCGGTTTGCCCAAGACCACACAGGCTCGTGTGGCGGACCATCTCGCACAGCTCCTCGAGCAATTCGAGGTCCTCCATGCGCGCCAGTCCTTTCGTCATTCGATCGAGGATATTGTACATGTGTACCGTCCCCACGCGGCACGGCACACACTTGCCGCACGATTCCGTCATGCAGAATTCCATGAAGAACTTTGCGACGTCCACCATGCACGACGTCTCGTCCATGACGATCATGCCGCCCGAGCCCATGATCGAGCCGACACTCGCAAGGGACTCATAGTCCACGGGCATGTCGAGGAATTGCTCCGGAATGCAGCCGCCGGAGGGGCCACCCGTCTGAACCGCCTTGAAGCGCTTCCCATCCGGAATGCCACCGCCGATACCGAAGATGATCTCTCGCAAGGTGATTCCCATGGGAACTTCGATAAGACCGGTATTGACGACGCGGCCAGCGAGGGCGAAAACCTTCGTTCCCTTGCTCTTCTCCGTGCCGATTGACGCGAACCACTCACCACCATTGCGAATGATCGGAGCAATGTTGGCAAACGTCTCGACGTTGTTGATGAGCGTGGGGCATCCCCACAACCCCGATTCTGCCGGATAAGGTGGACGTGGTCGCGGCTGACCTCGGTTGCCCTCTACCGAGGCAATGAGCGCCGTCTCCTCGCCGCACACGAACGCTCCCGCGCCAAGCCGGATGTCGACATTAAAACTGAACGTCGAGCCGCAAATATTGTTGCCCAGAAAACCACTGCGCTCCGCCTGCTTGATCGCTTGTTTGAGGCGCTTGACTGCCAGCGGATATTCTGCCCGAACATAAAGATATCCCATATCGGCGCCAACCGCATAGGCGGCGATCGCCATCCCTTCGAGCACGCGGTGAGGATCGCTCTCGAGCACGCTGCGATCCATGAATGCCCCCGGGTCACCCTCGTCGGCATTGCAGATGACGAACTTGCGAGGACCGCGCGCTTTGGCGACGGTGCTCCACTTCAGACCAGTGGGATAGCCGGCACCGCCACGTCCGCGAAGTCCGCTGCGCGTCACCTCGTCGATCACCTCGGCAGGCGACATTTCCGAGATCACTTTGAAAAGCGCGGCGTAACCATTGTGCGCCACATAATCTTCCAGCGACTCCGGATTAATCTTGCCGGAATTTTCCAGGACGATACGCATCTGGCGCTGGAAAAGCGGCACGTCGGTGTTCATCGTTAGCCGCTTGACCGGTTTCTTATCGAGAGACGCGATGATGTCCTCAGCGTCCTCCGGCTTCACGTCGTGATAAATGACGCCATCGATGTCGATGGTCACAAGAGGACCAGCAGCACACGGACCGAGGCATCCGACCGGCTTGACGAGAATCTCCTTCTCGCTGCCGCGTTCTTTGATAACCCGCTCAAGCGCCTCCTTTACTTTGTCGGCGCCAGAGGAGAGACAACCGGCTGCCATACACACGCAAATGCGGTGGCGGTATTGAGCTTCTTCGTCCCGTCGTGCCTGTGCTATCTGTTCGAGATCTTCAGGATTGAGAGTCATGGCCCTTCACCTTCTTTTCGATACGTTCGATAATCTCTTCTGGGGTGAGTTTGCCGGCGACTTCGCCATCGATAACGGCGGCGGGCGCCAAACCGCAACATCCGAAGCAACGTGCCGTGAGGAGCGAGACTTCGCCGTCGGGGCTTGTCTCTCCCGGCTCAACGTTATACTTTTTCTGGATAGCCGCAATGAGGTTGCCTGCACCTTTGATGTAACATGCTGTTCCCGTGCAGACGACGCATGTATGGCGTCCCTGCGGCTTGAGCGTGAAGAAGTGATAGAACGTTGCCACCCCGTAAACCTTGCTCAGCGGCACGCGCAGCGAGTACGCAATGTAGCGCATCGCTTCCTCGTCGAGGTAGCCGAAGGCTTCCTGGACGGTGTGGAGACACTCGATAAGCGAGCTTGCCTTGTAACCGTGGCGGCGCATGGTCGCTTCGAGCAGTTTCCATCGCGTGTCGGTAGATGGCGGAGTGGGCTTTTTGTATTTGGACATCATGGTCAACATACGATCCAAGCTCCTCGCCTTCGAGCGCTAGCATGCTCTGGCTTGGGTGATGCGCCGGGGCACCACGCCACGCGCTGTCAGGCGCTTTCTTTTTTCTCCCATTACGGGAACGAAATATGACATGCCTACTGCATTGTCTGAAAAAGTCTGTCGGAAGAAAAAACCGGCCAATCAAGAAAAAATTCTCGATAAATTTTTCTCGATTGGGCCGGCTCTTCCACTCCCCCCTCGCCTCTGTTGGCTCCCCCAACGCCTGAATCTCGCCTCAAACGCACCGCGACCTCCCCTACCGTGCTCCCACAAAACGCAATGAGTCTATCCACAGATGTGCCGGCGAATCAGACCAGTTCTGAATGACCACAGCCTCGATTGTCCGACCCGTCGCCTCGAGATGGTCCAACGGGATTCGGACGAGGGTCCACTGCTCATCCTCAATGGGGGTGCCGGCCGTATACCGGCAGTCCTCAAGCGGAATTTTTCGCAAATCGTCGAGCTCGGGGCTGCGGAGAGAGACGCGGAACCCATGGCTTCCAGCTTGCTTGCGGGCATAGAACTCGAGATAAGAGTAGTTATCGACGGCAAAAGCTGGGCAATGGAGGAACAAACCACCCCAGGGTCCAAAACTTGCCGACATCGAATAAGTACCACTCGTCACATAATCCGTCGCCGCAAAGTTGACCGTGGTGTTCCACGACCAGTTTTCCCAGCCTGCTGGCAGCGCATCATCGTAGACAACCAGGCTGCGCGAGGGATCCGGCTCAGGGGGACGGCTGTGGACACGTGGCGGCGCACCGTACCATTGCCTCAAGATATTCTCTGCCGGCTTATTTGCCGGGGTATAATCGGTAGCGCAGGGACCACCCTGCAAAGCCGAGGTATCCCATGACCACCAGTACATTCCCCCAAACCACGGCTGATTCCACACTGCACGAAACGCTGTCTCGTAGCAATCTGCTTGCTCAGTGAGGTCCCAGGTGCCCCCTGCCGTCCAATCCCAGGGGTGCCGGTTTGCTCCGTTCACGCTGCGATAGCCGATCTCTGTAAAGACAATAGGCTTGTGCCACGTGGCAGCCAGGGACGTGAGGCGGCCGATGATTGGAGGCCACGCGGCAGCGAGTTCTGCTGTTGTCGGATCATCCTTTTCTGTGAGTGGATAATAGGCGTCGATGCCAATGAAGTCGAGAGCATCCCACCACGAAATGTCCGAGGGATGCGGTTCGAAGTTTGCGGCGTAGAGCAGGTCGCCGGAATAGCCAGTTCGGACTTTCGCAATAAGCGACCGCCACTGGGAAGCGCGCGCGCGCGTCCCCACAAGTTCCGTTCCGACGCAGAAGCGCTCGACGTGCTCCTCTTTTGCGAGCTCGACGTAATGCATGATAAAGTTCTCGTATGATGCGAACCAAGCGTTCCACTGTGACTCATCGAAACCCGTTCCGATATCGCCGCGCCAGTGTGAAGGGTCGGCACTGAGGTCCAGGTGTGGTTTAAGCATAACGCGCAGTCCTAGTCCGTGGGCCATGCGAATGGCGTGCGTGACATCTTCATCCGTCGGGGTCGAACTCGTAGGCGCGATTGTCAATGAGCTGATCGTCGGCTGGTACTGGGTAACGATGATTGCGACGTCGCGTGCACCCGTTGCCGCGAGCTTCCCAAGCGCAAGGTCGGCATCCCGTGAGCGATACTCACCAGGATACCACGACGCGTACGAAATCCCTTTTATTTTCTCCGTTACAGTCGTTTGTCCATGCGCAGAAAGCGACGCAATGGTAACAGCCGCGCACAGACTGACAACGGCAAGGAAGCTCGTACCACGGGAGCAGGGAGAGAATCCGCCTTTGTTCTTCTGATTGTTCATATTGAAACCTCCTGTATCTTTATTACGCTCCAGACACTTCCCCCGACACACAACCTCACTCCGCAAGATTATCTGTGATGCAAAAAGAACCACACAGAATTTAAGTTAGATCCATGGCGATGCCATTCTTGTTTTCCCCTTTTCGCGTGCATTCGCGTCTATTCGCGGTTCCAAAATCAAAAACATCAACCACGAATGGACGCAAATGGACACGAATGAAAGCAAACTTCCAAACAGAGTCTCCTGGGGTTTGGTGTGCGTCCTTCTCTGAGATTCGTATTTTGTTTCCCCCCTTTTCGCGTGCCTTCGCGTTCATTCGCGGTTCCTCCTGTTTTTGTCTTTCTTCT
>Ga0078972_1000573_pt1 | contig 151929 bp, 136 predicted proteins | sample YelNatPaOPGAMG01_FD_67568 | JGI IMG/M metagenome (GOLD analysis project Ga0078972, IMG submission 67568) | Hot spring thermophilic microbial communities from Obsidian Pool, Yellowstone National Park, USA - OP-RAMG-01 (SPADES assembly) (version 2) | ecosystem: Environmental > Aquatic > Thermal... | reverse complement strand
TCGGCGCTCGATAGAGCATAAGAATCGACCATTACATCCGAAAAGGTTTATGGGTCATGTAGCTTGAGGGTAAGTGCATCATGATGGATGCTTTCCCGAAACCCAACATCCATCCATCCATCCATTCTGCAATCTGGGATCCATGGTCCACGTAAACGTTTTGTATAAAAAATTCTCATCAGCAGCAGCGACGGCGCTAGGCCCCAGCCGTCATCCTGGCGCCCGCTGAAGGCTCGCTGCGAAGCCTCGGCTGCATCGCAAGCCCAGGTGTCGTTCCGTTGTCAACCGAAAACACTTGTAGATCGAGTTGGTGCTGAACAACGTGGGCTCTGTGACTCCTCCCTAAACTCTTGCTCGCTTCTGATTGGGAAAAGGTTTGCAGCCTCAAACAGTGTGTGGAGAACACTAGAACTTAACCAACACCACACCGCCCACGACACAGTTACCCATGGACCTGGTGCCAGTCGCTGGCGTTACAGGCCAGACGCTGCAGGTGCACGCTTCGCCCACGGTTATTCTTGAGATTCTTGAACAATTCTTTCTGAAGAAACCAGACCAGGAACGGGTGATCGGCGCACTGCTCGGCGAAGTGAACGTGCTCGACGATGAGCACTCCACAAGTGCAGGCACCGACGCAGCGGTGCGTCGGCAAATCGAGGTCTGGGGGAGTTTTTACGTCCCACATAGCGAGACGGACACGGAAATCGCTTTAGATATCGATTACTTTGGACAAATGCGTGCACTGAGTTTACAGGATGGGAGCACGGGCCCGACCGTCGACATCATCGGCTGGTACACGACCGGCGGGATCGACAAGCCCACGTCGATCATCATTCACGAGTTCTTTGCACGTCAGTGTAACCTTCCCGTTGACCAGGTCGTCTGCTTGCTGGTGCGTCCGGATATACGCGAGAGCAATGCTTCCAAACGCGTGGTCCATCCACCGCTGATCCAAGCATACTCAGGATTTGCTTCCGTTCTTGGCCGTCAGAACATGAGCACGGACTTGGAACCCGTGCCTCTGGAAGTAACCGCATCAGACGCAGAGCAGTTGATGCTGAATGGTGTCGTTCAGGCGCTCGCAGCACAGAGCAATGTGCATTCGCGCTTCGGGCGGATAACACGGGCGACGGCGCTCGGCGGGGCGACGCACGAGCTCGTCAACCTGACGCGTAGCCTGCGCAAACTGGTTGACGCCTTGGACACTGTCCTCGAGTACCTACGAGATGTGGTATCTGGTGAAAAAGCTGGCGATCCCGCTGTGTTGGAGCTGTTGAACTTGGTAGAGGCTGAGCTGAGTGCCTGCGGCGACGACGCGCTCATGCACGCGCTGGATACGAATCTGAAAGACCAGCTCATGACCCTGTACCTCAGTAGACTCACGAGTGCGAATCTCGTTCTGGGCGAACGCCTGCTCACTCTGGAGAAATAGGGAACCTGACCTCGCAGACCCAACGAGCGAACGAACGATAGGGACCCAGGGAAGCGACGCGCGCGCAACGCAGCTGCAGCACTTGCCTCTGCCGAGAACTGTGGAGGTGGCATCGCTCGGCAAGAGGCATCTGTTCGAATCGCTTTGTTGTTGCACAGATCAGTGCGTGGATGCGCGAGACTCACCAGGTATGGCAATGGCTTTACAGGCGACAATGAATACCACGATGCAATCATCCACGCATGCGTGCATCTATCAAGCGTGCACAGGCAGGACACGTGTAGCACACGTGTCCCCGAGTCAAGCGCCGCTGCGGCGGCATCGACGGCACCACCGCCGCACGGCAGCCCTGATGGACTGGCAAGCGCGTGCAGTGCCCGGCTATCCCACAGGTTTGGGCGACTTGCTAGCCACAGGCATGACATGGGAAGTTTGATCCGCAGTATACCCACTGCGCCTTCTCTGTGCATACTGCCTGGATGCGTCCGTGCAGGAACCGCTGGTAACCGTACTGGTAGTCCCGATGACCTCGCACTGGCCTCAACAACGCTGCAGGTGAATCGGAGGGACCGGTGCGGCTCTTTTCACACGGATGCAGGGCGCTGGTCATCGTCTTCGCTTGAGTAAAACGATTCCGATGTGCGCATCGTGTCACTCATCGCACCAACTGGATCCGAGTCCACTGCAGCCGCTGTTCCGATAGGGGTCTCTGCGCGCAGGCCGTCGAGCCGTGTCATAAACGCCGACCGCACCGTCGGATACGCAGCAGACAGACGATTGGAAGGCGGCACAGACTGGTGCACCACTGCAGGGTGCTCGGGTGCTGCCTGTGCCCGCTCGGCGTCGTCCTTTGTGAGGTCGCCGCCTGCTTGCTGCGGAACGGCCGTCGAGACGCCACATAACATCGTTGGCATGCCGTCGCGTGCCTGCCCGTCGTCGTTACCATGTGGAGGCGTTGCGACTACCGAGCGCTCGAACTTGTTGTCGGCGGCAAGGCGCTTTTCCGACGCATCCAGTAGTGCTGTGCCGGGTGCGTACGACGCGTATGGCAGCGCTGGATCCAACGCTGCCGCTGTACCCGATATGGACGCAGCGCGATCATCACGAATCGATGCAGCGGTGTTTGCATTGGACTCTGCTCGAGCGGCTCTTGTCGTATGCCCGTTGCTGGCTTCTGACTCGGGCTGCACCAGACCCGATGCGGGTGACGGGCTTGCCGGCCCCGGGCAGACCGTCGGGCAAGGCGTTGCTCCTTGTGCCCTGCTTTGTGACTGGTGCTTATGCGCTTTCCCAATGCGCGGACTCGTTGCGACGGATTTTTGGTGCTGTCGCTCCAGTTGCTGTCGCAGAATATACTGGATAATAAAATAGGCCACATCTCGCGACCGCCAGTAATTCAAATGCGCCGACAAGCCCCACAGATCTTCCATAAAATTTGGTCGCATCACATAATCGATCCGAAACTGGCAGACCAACTTGCGAACAGTTTCGAGCTGGGGGAACCATCCATGAGGCTGCGGCGATCGTGTCCAGTGCAGGGGCTGCGTAGTCGCGGGGTCTCCCGTCGACGACTCTTCGGGGAGCTCGCGTTGCACCGGCGAAGTGCCATTTCTTGGTTTGAACGCTGCGCTGCCCAGTTGCTCGCCTGCTGTTGACGCCGCAACCGGTGCGCAGGACAAGGTCCCTGAATCGTGGTCGCTGACAAAGTCGCCGCTGCCGCTACCGTCTGCATTACCATCCTTGGCGTTAGCGGTGCGCGCCCTGCCAGAGCGACCAGTGGACTGGAACGATAACCACGAGCTCGCACCACCAGCCATCGCAGGGATCTCCACCGGTGGAATATCGGCAAAGAACGGGTCCAGAATCGGTTCAATTCGACAGGCGGCCGGGTCGCTGGGATTGATAATGTTCACCAGTCGGAACGGCCAGTATCCTATAGTGGATCGAAGATGATCATCGACATTGAGCACGTGCCCGAGCGGCGATCCGGTTAGAAACAGGTTGTGCACGGGAAAACGTAGGCGCAGGCCTTCACGTTCCAACATAATAGGGTCACTGAGCACTTGCTGAACCAGCAGCTCGTACGAAATGACGCTTCCAAGCGAGTGACCTAGAATAGAAATATCGCCGCGAAATTCCGGATACTTCTGGCGGAACCGCTCGTACTCTTCGTTGAGTTGCGCGACCACTTCGCACTGAATAAAGCGTTTGATTCGAGGCGTCAAGTAAAACAGTATATCCATCAACTTGTTGTTGACGAGTGTGCGCCAGCGCGACGGTGTTTGGTCGCCCAGTGGATTGAGCTGCAGCATCCGTTGGTATACATCGAGCTTTCGCAGCGCTGCACGCCAATGGCAGTATATTGTCTTAATCCCAAAGTGCGTTAGCGCATCGGGAAGCGTGTTCTGCATAACCTCATCGAGCGCATCATGAAAGTTTTTCAGGTTCTCGCGCAGCCGCTGTTCATCAGATCCAATGCCGTGAACGATACAGATCAAATGTTGCGGTGGGGTCACTTCCGCCAACATGCCGCGAATACTACGACGATGGGTCACCGCATCGTTCGTTTGTTGGCCCTTCTGGATATTTGTTTTGGCGACAACCGAGGCCGCTTCGGCCATGGAGGGAATCGCATGTGCGGGTGGTGCAACCGAGCGTGCGCGGAAGAATGCCTCCTTCCAGCATATCAGATCCTCCTCGGAGTCTGCCGCGAAATAGTGCACAACGCCCTTGGCATCTTTCACTTCCAAAATATAGGGACGTCGTGGATCGCTATAACTTGGCGTTCGAATATAGTCCCAGTAGAAGAGAGAGATGGTGTGAATGAGCCGGCCACGCCGTCCCGTTCGTGGGTCGTGTTCGAAGAATCGCAGCAGCGAACCGTCCAGGGACAACCAACATCGCTGCCAACGCATGCGCCAGCGATAATAGAGATAGCCGGCCATGTCCGGCTTTACGAGTTTGTGCAGCATCTCCGGGGACAGCAGCACAGCGGACGCGTCGATGGTGATCTGTCCAACACTCCGTCGCTTGAGGTTCGGGCTAGAGGAGGCAGCGGTCTGCGTTGCAGGTACACCAGCGTGAACCAGTTTCCGAGGAGGGCTATCAGCTGGCGAGCGCTGCTGCACCGCAGGTTCCCCTGTGGCACCTTGAGCGTTTGAGGAGCGCGCTCGTTCCGCTGCTCGCGCTGCTGGTTCAGGAGCCACCAGCGCCGAGCTCCATCCCGTTGCAGTTGAAGTGCCTACTTGCTCACCAGGTAACTCGTTCACGTGACGCTCTGCATGATTTGTGTTTTTCTGTGATGCCGAACGATACCACCAGCGGGCGAGCGCGGAAAGCGACGACTCGGACGTAATACGAGCCCATTTGTCGGGAGCTGCCCCACTGTCGTCGTTTTCACTCTCCATGTTTTTTAGCATGACGCGCAGAACAACGCGGACTTGGAAGCGAAGTCGCTGATGCCCACTGCACTACCCGTACGAGTCCAGGGGTCTAAGCTGTGACTGTCCGGCGTCCAGCACGAGCAGCGAGAATCGCGAAAGCGTTTTGGCTTGACGCTGGGCGCTGTGTCCAGTGTGACTGGATCCGCCAACGTTGACGACGCGTGCGCCGCACGTGGCATTCCTGGAGCGGGCGTATGCGAACCCTGAACCTACGGAAGCGAGGTGCTCTCAGAGCGGGCGTGTGCGAACCCTGAACCTACGGAAGCGAGTTGCTCTCAGAGCGGGCGTATGCGAACCCTGAACCTACGGAGGCGAGTTGCTCTCAGAGCGGGCGTATGCGAACCCTGAACTTACGGAAGCGAGTTGCTCCCGGAACGAGCTTCGGATTCTGGAAAAGCGTTCGCAGTCTATGGAAGCGATGAAATCCTGTAGATGCGTTGAGATTGTATGGAGGCTCCCGCACCTGTAGTGGCGTTTGCTCAGTATTCAAGCTTCCGCTGAAGATGCGCTTGACCATTTACCGAAGCATCGATGCTCTTCGGTACGTGACTGCTCGAATCCGAATTGATTTCCGCTACACAGACAAATTTGAAGGTGTCGGGTTTCGCTCCTTCTCCTAATCGTATTTTCGACGGTATTCCCGGTACCGAGCCTGACGGTTCACAGACTCGATCCTGTGGCGATCTGGAGGCCCCGAAAGCGTCTAGCAGAATAGTAGTTGCGCGGAGCACTTGGTGGCCTATGATTATCCATCTAGTCTGCAGCAAGTATGTGTTTTTAAATGCTCGGCGTTTTTTTGGCGTCTGCGACCCCAAAACGTTCTCTTGTATTTAATGAAGAACAAGCTCGACGGCCGAGTCTGCGCACACGGATACGGAACACGTGCTGAACGTCGATGCACTGGCAACGCGCGAAGCACGCTGCACTTTCAGAACAGCAGCGTGTGCGGCTCGCTCGATTTCATGCATCCGCAGCAAGTCACCAGCAAAGCGACGAGCTGCGCGACTCTCGTATTCTCGCTAACAGGTCGCTGGCGACTTGCTCAGGTTTCCATACAGCCGAGGCACCATGGGTATATGCTCCAAACGACCCCGCTCGCTGCTTGTTGAAGTTCACGCGAAACGTTTGGGCCGCAAATGTGCGGACCCGCCCCAAGGATCTGGAGAAACGTTCCATGCGATGCGTCGCTGCTTGCTCGCAAGACTCAAACCCGTTTTCAATCGATGCTCTGTGCCAAGAACAGAGCGCCATCCCGGTTCGGCGGCTGGGCCTCAGATCGAGCACGGGTGTACTACCTCTTATGGGGCGGGCATCTTTATCCTATTCGTCTTTTTATGATAGGCTCGGACACGTGTCCGCGACACGCATATCGGGATCGCCTGCCCTGAGCGCCCCCCGGACACGTAGCGCTCAGATGCGTGCGTGTCTGAGTACCTAGACATGAATGTACAATTAGGACGATGCAGGGTGAATTCTCCACAACGCCTCTTTACCTCTCGTGTGATCCCAGGAGCGAAGCGCATGCGTCCCAGCAATATGCATCCTGCATATAGCGCAAAGGCAATGAAATGATGTCCAGTTCAGTTGCTTCGGGATACTAATCGGAGCGAACGGACCTGGACTTGTGGTTGTGCAGGTTGTCGTCTTCTAGACCGCACGTGGTTCTGGGCCCGAGTCCAATCGGCATTCCAGGAGGACGCTAGCAGCTGGCATGCCATGAGCATGAGCGAGCGACGGAAGCGGGTAATGGACGAGTCGATCGCCGGCTACAGGCCCAGCAAACCAGCGCTCGGTTTCGCAGCTCGTTCTTTCACGATATCCTCTTAGCGGTGGCTGCAAAGCGCGTTGGATAAGTACAGTCCAGGCACTGGAGCGAGCTTTAACGGAACTGCGAACAATATCCATTCCAGACGCTGTTCAGCTTGCGTACGTACAGCGTTGCCATAGGAAGCAACCAGGCCCCTTGAAAAGAAAGGGTTGTTCTGGGCTCCCGTCCCGCTGATGAAGCGTACCTCCATCTATCAAACGCTCACCTCAAGAACGTCGCAAGTTCGGCGACAAGACAACCAAGTGTGGGATCAGACGGGCCTCAGCGGCTGGCGTCATGTTGGCGTCGGAGTAGTTCTCAAAGGGCGTGTGTGTGTGTGTGCCGCCGCCCCAGCTTTTTCTTATGGCTCGCACTCGTTGCGTCCCCGAACCAGGTTCCCCGGAAGCGGGGGTACGGCAGGTACGTCAGGACGATGAACAGAGCTCGTCCGCAGTCGATTCCATATACGCACTGCTTCTGCACCAGACAGGAACTCGTTGCTGACAACTGGCCTCAGCCGCACGAAGCGAGCCGTGCTGAGCGATGATTCGGGGGCGTCCAGAGATCCAGCGCAGTCGAGTCGTTCTGGGGCCCGAGGTGCACTGAACTCAATACCCGCTGTTACTCGCTCTCATTCCTATTCATCAAAGTTCGAATCGGCCGACATATGCGTGCCATTGGGTCACTGAACGTCCATGTCAACCGAAGAGAGCCGTGTAAAGCGCCTTGAACTTGTGCTCAGCGGCGTCGAAGACGAGCGAGAACGCGAGCGAGCGCACGCAGTTCGGACTTTGCAGTCGCTGCTCCCGTTACAACCACTGGAAGTTTTGCTGATTGTCAAAAGAATCGACGCAGCTTTACGAGCAGAGCGGCCACCTCACTGGAAGTACACAACGGGGGCTTTAACGGTCGCTGCTGCACTCTTGTCAGCCGAACGTGGAGAGGCGCTGGAGCAGCTCACGACCACAGCCCGGGTCAGTAGAAGAAACGTTGCACCGGGGGTTGCTGAGAGACATTGTTTCCAGGAAACCCCGCAAAGGATGGCACTGGTTCAATCCGTTGACCACGAAACACTCGAAGCACTCCTTGAGCTCTTAACCGCAACCTTACCCATGTTTCTGGGGCGGTCGGAGGCAGCGCTTCGGGTAGCTGCCGTCGAAGCCTTGCGCCAAGTTGTCTCGCACCGGAGTCTTGCGGCCTGGACTTACCTTGTCCCTACACTTTTATGTCTACTGGAAGAACAACTGGTGCGCTCGCGCTCCTCTGAGTCTATCACACTAACACAGGACAAAGCGAAGGCCACGATTTCCGAGACTTTTGCAGTTTCCGACAAACCAGTAACCACAGCGCAGGAGACTTTCGCACTAGAAAGCACACTAGATGCGATTGCAGCGGGTTTGAGTGCCCTCGCACCGCTCGATCTGGTTCCCAGTCTCGTACTTGCGCATCATGCCTTCTTGGAAAGCAACGTTCTATCCCGCTGTTTACAACATCGCAACCGTTTTGTTCGTGAATCGCTTCTGCATCTTGTATGCGAGTTGATAAGACGTTGTCAGGATTTGCTGGATCGTTGCGAAGGCCAAGTTCAGGATAATCGACAGCTCGTCCGAGCGACTGCGCTGGCATGTGCGCCGCTGATCGCCCGGGGCCTCGACGACAACTGGAGCCAGGTTCGCTTCGCGGGCATGCTCGCTGCGCACCGTCTCTACCTGGTGTTCGAACAGCTTCCACTACAGCTTCGTTTCAGCGTTGATCGCCTCCTGTTACCTCGCTTGTGTCTGAATCGACACTACTTGGCTGAAGGCGTTCGAGAGTATGCCCGTAAGACCTGGCTTGCGTTGTTTGGTGCGCATGGACGAGAGCTGGTGGCCACCAACTTGGCGGATGTCATTCCGTATGTATTGAAAGAGTCGCAGGCTGAGAACCATGCCGTGCGAGAGGCCGCTTGCCATTTGATGGCGGAGATCGCGGATCGCCTGGATCCTTGTCTGGTGAAGCCGTACGTCGATGCGCTGCTTACGGCGCTTATCGACTGCTTTCACGACGAGAGCTGGCCCGTTCGGGATTGTGCGAGCAGTGCTTGTGCAGCGCTCGCGATGGTGTTTGATCTCCACGAGCAGCCTCCAGAACGTGTTGATGAACTCTTTACCCTATGGTTCAGACATTGCGCGGATAACATCCCTTCGGTACGCCAGCACGCTGCGGAGGCGCTGGCGAAAGTGAGCGCTCGACTGCAGGGCGCCTACCTGGAACGCGTCTTCGAGTACCTGGGTTCGGCGCTCGCTCGAGCAACGGAGCAGCCTCCAGACCTTGTCGCTGGCGAGAGTGCCTCCACGGAAGTGACGGAAACCACATTTCAATCGATGAAACAAGTTCGCGACAATGATGTGCGTCTGCATAGCAATCAAACCATGTATAGCTGCGGCTCCTTGGCCCCGAAAATGCGCGCTCGCCATCAGCGAGTGGGCTGTATGGATTGCGCGTACCTGCGTGAACCAGAACCCTGGGAGTATACTGATGGAGCGCTTTATGTATGGCGGCATCTCTCAGAGCTAGGATATGGCGAGCGTTGCGCTTCGAGTCCGTATCTGGAGCTTATTGTTGAGCGCCTGATCCAGCTGCCCATGTTTCATCGCTTGCCCACACTCTGGGCTACGTTATGGACCCAGTTTGCGCTGGCTTTGCCTTTTTTGCCACCGCAACGAATCGCAGAGATGCTGCCCAGGATCCGTGCAGCCATGGGGCGTGTTGCAGACTGCGGACAAGCGCATGTCCTCAGAGCACTCGAAGAGATGCGGCAGGCACTGAAGCCATGGGAAACGACCGACGATTCCAAGTGAAGCTCGCGCACCCATGTGATATCAGCATGCTCAAGTTCGCAAAGCAGGTACACTGGAGCGATGGAGAGATCCGTTGCTGCGACAGGGGCTCAATGCTCCTGTCTGCGTTAACGCACCACTTGATTCGTACCGGCTGCGTGCCAGCGACGCTGCAGCCGTGGCGGCGCCCACTGCTGCCTTAGTATGGCGGTTTGGCCCGGCGCAGTGCATCCGAGCGAGCCGGCCTGCAGCCAGGCACCTTGTCGGGTTCATGGCGCATACGCCACCGTGAAACCCGATACACCAATACGGGCAAACTGGGCTAAAGCAGCCGAGGTGTTCGTGCGCAGCCACAAGCTTCACTTGCCCTGCTGCATGTGCGAACGGTTCGCGTTATCATCCCTATTTCCCGCTGAAAGTCCTGTTCATGCGCACGTGGTATACCTGCTCTGCATCGGAGCTTGAGTTGCTCACCGATAGGTAGGGGCGCGCTAGACCTCGTGTTTTTGCGGGCCTGCCCCACAGCCAGTCAACGTGGCGGACCCACATGGCCAGCGCCAACGCACTCGGGGCAGAACAGTTCTTATGCAAGTTTCACAGCAGACCCTGAGGAGGCCGCCGCTTCGTCTTCCTGACGATCTTGAGCAAAGATAACACGCTGCTTGTCTGTCTGCCTTTCTGCCTGTCTGTGTCCGTTGAACAAGCATTCGGCAATACAACGCGCTGGCGTCAACGCCGTGCCGCTGCTCATGGCTTCTCATGTTGAAACCGAATATCGTTCACTCTATCATGTTGAAGCATGGATCCTGGTCGTAAACTTGGATGTTTCCATGGACATGGTCCAAGCATAAGACGCACAATTCACTGATCTAGATACACGTATGCATGGTTGGAACGGGGCGGTACCTCCGCATGCACTGCAGCTGTGTTGCGTGCACAGGACGTCGGCAAGCGCACACACGTGAGAATGCAGAAGCAGCGCTCAGTCACCTGCAATTCAAACGGTACAGGTGCACTTGACATCGGCGAGTCGAGCAAGCGCCACCTCCCGTGAATGAAGACAATCAGAGCTCTGACGCTGCGAGCATCGTGGTAAGCGTCTCTTCCAGAAGAGAGGTCGTTCCTTCGAAAACCCGCCGAGAAACACGCCGCCCTGAGCGTACCGTGTAGATCTGGCCTAATGAAGACACCGACATCGACAATGCTGACATGTATCTGGATCAGCGACTTGGACCCGGTGGTCGGTGCCGCTGCCCCCTGACCGAGGCTCTCGCTGTAATGGACAGTTTGCCGCTAATGGACCCAGTTTATGCTTGAAGCTCTATCCGGCGTGCACCATCTCGACACAGATTGCCTCGTTGTTAACGCCGGAAAGCGTCAGGTCGATCCCATGCACCACCGGCTGCTAGACGCGATCAATTGCCTGGGCGGCACGATCGACAACACGCATACGATGGATCGTTACACGATAAAGTCACGTTCTGTCCATAAAAATAGATAATTGTATTGCCTCAGATGACGCTGACGTTCCCATAGCACGCAGCGCACCACAAGTACTGCATACACGCATACGATGGATCGTTACACGATGAAGACACGTCCTATCCATAAAAGTATAACTTTGTACTACCCCTCATGCCACCCTCGTTGCCACGGCACGCGCAGCATCGCCGAAGGCACCCCAGGGCATCGCGGCTTTGGCCCGCCTCCAGTCAAGCGCGCGCGCCAATTCGGCAGCGATTCGAAACCGACGCGACGACGCCCGGGCGCTGAGGTGCAATCGTTTTTTCTCGAACGTGAGAAGGCCGTTGCAAGTAACCGCTTCTGTGGGGTGCGCTCGTTCCTCGAACCACATAACTCCTAGACTTGGAATACTTTCAGAAGACAATTTATTCCTAGGAACTGTCTTGCATATAACATCGTGCTTGTGGAGAGGTTGCGGCGCTACATGGGCGTTTTGTATGGAGCAGCAGAGCCAAAGACCAAGCGACGCCAGCGCCTGGGAGCGAGGAACGCCACAACCTGAAACGAGCCCGCGTGCCGATCTGGCGTCATTGAGGCACGCAGAGGGATATGCAGAAGATCCCTTGTTGTCTACGGAGTTCATCGGTGAGATCGACGTGGACCAGTTGGTTGCCGAACTGGAGAGCCAGGCGCCACAGCTTCTATCTCAAGGGGGAGGCTTTTTCGCGGAAAGCTCGTTGGGTGAAAGCACCCGAGGCGCGCCTGAGGCGAGAGAAGTTCCCGGCATACAGCGCGGTACAGTCGCGCCCGCTTATGTGGAAAGGAGCGTTTCTGGTGGCGTCGGTAACGCTGCTGCCTCAACCGGCGCCAGGCGTTACAGCAGTGGCTCCGCAGCAAGCGCCAGCACCAGAGCTGTTGGCCTTGAGACGGCCGAGGTCAGCTCGTTTGAGGCGAGCTCGCTCGGCAAGCGACCTAGTGCGCTGGGCAGCCCATTCTTGCATCGGAGTCGCAGCCTCACGGCAAGTATGGCTGCAGCTGCTGCCGCCGCCGCCGCTGGAGTCGGCTCAAGCGCTGAGTTTCGCCAACAGTTCGAGGAGCGGCTACGCAAGCTTGAGCAAGACTACATGGAACTATGTCGATATGTGAATGAGATCCAGGCCAACGTGGCCATAGAAAGACATGTGGAACTCCATCGTTTACAGCGAGATAATGCCGAGCTCGCGGCGCTGAACCGCCGCCTGGCCGAGGAACTCGCTCGTATGCAGAAGCGCCTCCAGGAGGGTCACGGCGGAGCCCAGTCGTGAACGCGAGCCCCTATTTATACGAACAGGCTGGGATTCCATTGCCGCGGTTGCCGTCATTGCCATACGTGCACGTGTTTGGGCATGGTAATGCGCTGGAAGGCAAACATGCATTTAAAGAGTGTTTGACAAAACATCACTGCAAAGAAAGTACTGCCAAAGGCGATTCAGCCAGAGACTCCATGCGCATTGCAGCGTTCGTGTCTTGAGCGGTATGGAGTGCGCTGCCCGCTTTCCAAGACGAACACGCCTCCGAGTGCGCCGGTGGCTTTCCGCAACTTCAAGCGACACTGTGCTGCCAGAGACGTTGCGCCCAAGATATTAAAAAACAAGGAGCGCAAACGATGTCGAACGCGCCAACGACCAAGTGCAGTAATCCAGCGTTGAGGCGCTACCCTCTCGAAAAACGGCGACTCGTTGGGAAGCCACCAGCAAAACAACCCTTCTTTGCGCTCATCCCCGAGGCAGTACCTTCTTGCCACGTGACCCGAACGTCGTGCACAGGTCTCAGGTTTCGCTATGCGCCGCTGCAGCTCCTCTACACGGGTAGCAGCCGTCGTGCACCAGTGTCGCAACCCAGTCCCCTGGGCGACGTTTTCCGCTCTGTCTCACCGCCGTGTCAGCCGCGTGTCAGCTTCGGTGCGCACAGCAGCTGACCATCACACCCATACATATGCGACTCGAAAGCACTAGGTTGCTTCTATCCCGGGCCCATGAAGCATAACCGCTCTGGCATGCACACCCAGTGCACACTGCCGCTCCAGTAGATGCGGCAATTGCATCGATGATGAGCTTGGACTGCTGCTGCAAGGGCGCGCACGACCTCGACGACGACGACGACAACAACAACAACAACCACGCCCGTCGTGGCGTTCGGCTTAGGGCTTTGGGAGCTACCTGTCGTGAGCACGCTACATGCCTAAAGCTTGCAAGGTTTACCGACACTTTTCAGGTCCTTGATTCGGTGCAACCATGTTCATCTCGTATAGTGTCAGCAGCTTGTGGCGAGTGAGCGATTATGACACGAGCTTCGTGTCATCAACGGGTCCACGCGCCCCAAATAACGAACGGCAACGGCGGGTAAGCACACGTCCATTTGCGCAGAACTTGCGTCTGGCAGAGGAACCAGTCTGGGATCGCAGACAACTTATGAAGCAAGCTGGAGTTCTGCTTGAGTTGCTGGCGATAAGCTCTGTTGCATCAGCCAAGGCAGCACAAGTTGCAGACAATCCGCCGACACAGCACACCAGCTGCCGAGCGGGGACTCCGTTCGCGAAAGTGACCGATAAAGCTCGTTTCGTACTGCAAATAGGTACAACTAGTGGAAGCGAGCGGCTACCTCTTGTTATAGGGCTCTTCGGCACCGAGGCGCCTGAAGCGGTCGAGCGTTTCAAGCAACTCGTGGAACAGCGACTGGTGCATCACGGCCGACAACTCGGTTATTCGTATACAACGGCGTCGCGCATCATACCTAACCAAAGGATTGAACTGGGTCGTATATCACAACTGGAGGACTTGGCAACAGCTGATGGTGTCCCACTTCGCCCGAGGATGCTGCTCTCCCCGGGGACCCGGGATCGTAACGCACTTCGGCATCGATGTGCTGGGACTGTATCGATTCCGCATGAGCCGGGACGCGGTTTCGAGTTTTGCATTCTACCTGTTGATGTATCCGATGAGCATGCATTTGTTCAGGAGCTCGATGCGGAAAATGTTGTCATTGGCTGCGTGATCCAGGGTATGGATACCGTGCGCCAGCTCAACGAGATTCCAGTGAGTCGACCTACCCCGCGTGACATGCTGCGGCGAGTGGGGCAGGCCCTGGGCGACGTGCGTGCTCGCCAGGATCCAACGTGGCGACCGCTGCGTAAAGTACGCATCCTGGAATGCTCCTTAATTCCCTAAGGGATTTGAAGAGGTATGGTGATCTCGATTCACAGTGAGCGCGTCCATGCATCCTGCTCAGCAAGGCACAGAGGATCTGAGCATTCGAATCTGCGCCAAATGATGGGAGAACAGCTCTTTCGGAGAGAGGACGTCCATGCTCTTGTATGCACAGGTTCGATATCTGCTTCCATTTCCCTGAGGAGGGAGGATGCAAATTCAGGAACTTGTCCAAGACGCCGGGTGACGGCTCTATATGAGCGACGGCGTCGTTGTTTTTGCCTGTGTACATGTTGCGTGGGTTCTTCTCCTCTAACGAGTAACAGAGCCTTGGTTGTCCGTCTTCCAAGGTGTTTGTTTAGCAAGCGATACGTCTCGCAGAGGAACAGGAACGCAGTCTATATACAAATATGGGGTCAGTGGGAGTCTTCGTGAACCAGCAAGTCGTAAACATGAGACTCGTTTCATGCTACATGAAACAACGAGTCGATAGTTCGACACAGGGGAAACTTAGATCGTGCATAATTCACTGGAGAACTGAGTGTCAGGAACCGTCCTTTTTCAAGAACCGTCTAGGGCAAGGCGGGAAGCGCAAGGGTGCGCTGCGTCCAAGGGCCTCGCGCAACTGGCGGCTGTCCTCCAGTGCCGACGAGGCAGCGACATGCCCCGATACCATCTCAAAGTATATTGGAGCTCTGAAAACCCTTGCATGTGAAATAGCTCGGGATTCAATCTCTCAACGCCAAGGCGGTATCCAGGTCAACAATGCACCCGTCATCCGATCCGTTTATTGCCGGCAAACTGAAACGCGTCGCTTCGCCTGCGAAACGCTACCGCGAAGCTCGCTATGCACTGTCGGCATCCGACGAGTGACCGACGCGTCAAAAAACGCTCTTCGGGTGACACCTCCTTTTCATGGCACCAACCTGTCCGAGAGAAAGTTTCGGAGTACGGTCGCTTACGGCCTTGTCCTGGACCGCAGTAGACCCGGTGAAGCGGCACAAGTCAACAGCGCGTACTCCTTGCGCTCATCAGTTCTTGCACTATGTATACTTGGACACAGTGAGCGCACCCGCTCCGCCAGGGAACCGCAACGAACGTCCATACCTATTTTATGCAGCAGCTGGAAGCCTATGCGTGGGCTCGAACTGAGCCCACACACATCAGCTGTGAATCCCTCTGGCAGTCGGTCCGCTGACGCTCGTAAGCGGAGACCGCTCCACAGGCATTCAACAGGCCTGATGTCGGCAAATCACAGCCTACCTTTAACCGTGCAAGTGACTAGCGCCACGGAACAATGACGTGCAGTTGGGGACAGGTCGCACCCAGCGGCGCTCTTGCCTCAGCGCGAACGTCTAGCAGGTGCACTCGACTGCCCGTGTTCCAGTGGTGTGCGCAAGAGCCCGCTGCATTGAGCCTAGAGACACCGCCAAAAACCCTCTTTCGTATCACTGGCCCATATCCTGCTTGGGAGAGAGAGCGCATTCCTCTCGTCTGGCGTACGTGCAGCGGCAGCGGAAAGTGCCTATCGCAAAATACTGCTGCCGCCGTGGTTGCTTCCGCGACGCACAACCTCAAGGCCTTCAAACGTTCTGGTTCCCTCGCGCGTCGGCTACGGCTCCTACGACTGTGTCTGCTGACGCAGCCTCTTACGGAAAACGTGCTCTGTCTTCCGCTCATGTCCGTGGAGGATGTGTCGGACATCGTTTTCGAAGAGGAGAAGCTGAAGTTTGTACAACTCGGCCGCCTCGCTGAACCTTCCATCCGAGCAGAGGCGGTGCAAAAACCCCGAGGTGTGCTCGATCTCGGAAAGTCTCTGGAAGCAGCTGCGCCAACAGCACCAACAGATGAGCTCTCGGAACGACACTACCTCTGGCAGAACCATTGTGTAGTTGCAGCACCGTTGAATGTACTCCTTTTGGCCACTGAGGACCGTCTGGTTCGCCTGCCACTGGCAGAGACGCTTGCTGCCGCCCAGCAGTACCAGAAACCAGAGCTACTACGGGAGAACCCGTTTCCCGAATGGGACGAGACCCTACCGGGCAAGAGCGGCCCAGCGAGCACCGTTCGTTCTGCTCCGTTTGATACGAACACGTTCGGTGCAGTCTGCGACTTGCAGGTAAACGTGGACCTGGCTGTTGTCGCTGTGAATACGACTCGGGGGCGGGTTCTCCTGTACACGCTCTCCGACTTGCGCTTGGCACGAGTGCTGCCAGATGCGTTTGATCGCTTATGGTGCTGGATACCGGAGACGCCGGCGGGTGCCGTGCTCACGAGACGAGCGGACCGTTGCGCAGCTGTGGTAGCAGACATCGTCGAAGCATCGACCAAAGCCCAAGTACTCGATGTACCCGCGGTACAGACACTCGTCATGGTTCCGGGTAGCAATGTTGTGCTGTGCCTCGTGTTCAAGAATCATCAGTGGAGCTGCGTTCGTCTCAGGGTGCGTAGCCAGAGCGTATCAGGCGCTACAAACGTCACAGTGGATTCGCTGGACACGACCATCTTGCAGACTGCAGGAAAGTTGCAGGCCATCTGCCGAATGACGCCTTTGAATGCCTCCGAGTTCATCATCGCGTACACGGAGCAGGACAGTCTACTTGTGTCTCCGGATACGATCCAGTTCGCTCTGGTGCGTCTCGCTGGAGTCGAAACGTCCCTGCGCGGCACGCCCGAAGCATCCCAGGTGACATCGTTTCGCGCCCCGCACTGGATCACTTTCGGAGAAGTCTGTCCCATTTTGTTGGATGATGAGGAGGATAGGAGCCGCTGGTTCACTTTCCTGGTGGCGCTCCCCGGATGGGGTCTTTGTGTGTGCGCGTTGGCACCTAGCGATGAACTGGAGCTTTTGGGAGATAGCCGCTTTCAAGAATCCGTGCCAGCTTGGCGTATTTTGCGTCCGCCTGACGCGTACCGAGCACAGTTACCCGCTTTCGAGAACAGTGAGTATGTGCGGATTCTCGGCATGGATGTGTTCTACCGAAAGAGCAGTGCGAGCGGGGACACACCCAGCGCTGAGGTTTTCGAGCCACTCCTTGTCGTCTTTACGAACAACGGACTTGTACATTGGTTTTGTCTCCAGGGACGGGAGCGTTGTGCTGAGCGTCCCCCTCGAGAAAAAACATGGGCTCGTGCACCCTTCTCGAAACGCTTGCTTACGTTGCCGCCGGCCACGACGACGACTTTGGAACTGCGTGAATCTGCATTGGACGATGTTGCGGCATCGCGGCGAGTCCCTGCTGCTGCGGACGTTGCCACGAGTACCGGTACGGCCACTAGGGCTCCTAGAGATGTTGCCACTGCCACCGGAACTGAAGGCGCTACTACCCGGACTGGTACGCATGCGACTGCCGCATGGAACCAAGCACCCCCGCGGATGGAAATGTCGCTATCCGAATCCACGTCAGGAGCGCTCCCTGAGCAAGGCAGACATCAGATAGATCCGGAACGTTCCGTTTTAGGCTCTAGACAAGAGACGGAGTACCTGAAGCATTCAGCGGAACACCGCACGCATTTTTCGAGCGAAGCCAGCCGAGCGGAACAGCACCAGCTCGTGAAATCCATCCTGCAGCTTGGTGTCACGGACACAGAGGCGGTACCAGTTCCCGACGCAGATACCCGTCATGACGATGAACAAAACATATTGAAACAAATTCGTGAACAACAGCGATTCATGCTGCGACAGATGTGGGCGACCGTGGATCAGTTCGCACGGCTGGTTGACTTGTTTTCCGATCAAGTCGAGGAACAATCGTCTCGAATGGACGCTTCGCCACAGCACGCCGCCCAGACGGCGTCGACACGCTCGCTACAGAGCCTCAGTGAACAAATTCATGACATTCTGAAACAGAGCAACGAATGTCTTGATCAGTGTGCGGCATCCATAGGGCTTGTCTGGAAACAGGTGGCACCGCTCGAGCGTCAAGTTCAGCTGATGCAGCGGGAAGCTACCTTATCGGTTGCGTCCACGGACTCGGACCTTGCACTCGATTCCTCGACCAGGCGGTTCCTTCAACACGTGCACCAGATTGAACGTCAGGCGGAACGAGTGCAGGAGATGGTGGACCACCTTGAACGCCTCCTGAGGAGTAGGCACGGGGGCGCGAGTTTGTCATCACACCAACGGACTCTGTCATCAACCGGCGTCACGGAAGCGATGGGACAATTACGATACCAATACGGGGAACGGCTGCGGCAGCTGTACGAGACGCTCTTCCGATGCAGCGTAGCCACTGCGCAAGCGGAGCAAGCATGGGAAGCCCTTGCAGCGCGAGCACAACGCATCTCCGAACTGTTACAGGATGAGAGGTTGCCGGCAGCACGGGCGGCGCTTCAGCGACTACTCTCACAGAACGACGACGAGGAACAGCAGTTTTACTCGGAGTTGTTCGCAGACAAGTTTCTGGTGCCACCAGGTGCACCCCTGTTGAGGAACGCACCCGACACCAGTTCCGACAGCAGAGCGAGCCCGACGTTCCCCAGAGCTGAGACGACGCTTCCGTCGTCGCTGCGATGCAGTCGTAGTGCCTTGCAAAACAGAGTGCGGCAAGCACTGCGTCATCAAGCATTGAAACAAGGTCGTGATGCTATTGGTCTCGCAGGGCTACAAACAATTCAGCACTACGCGAGGAGCTGGAGTGTCTCATCAACCCCGGATCCGTCACCAGGGGCTTCCTTGTCACGTTCGTGTCGTCGCAGCGAGCCTCCTAGCAGCCAGACCAGATCACCGTCGCAGCGTCTCGAGTTGCGACAGACAGCAGATGCGAAAACTTTCCCCGAGGGAGCGTCCATCGCTCATGCATCTGCAGCAGCAGTTACCGTCACTGGAACCCAAGCACGCGATCCGGGTATGCATCCTGATCGGAAAGCAGACGAGATATCTGTGCGAAGGACACTTTCGATCGAGCGACCAGGTGCTGGTGAAATAGGATCGGAGCATCCCAGTGCTTCGTCGTCGATCACGGTGCCATGGCGTTTGAAAACGCCGTCGCAAGCGTCCGCCAGTCAAGCGCCTGCCTCCAATGATGCTCCTGCTACCTCTAATGACGCCCAACGTGTACGGCCTCAGAATGGGATCGCATCGTCGAGAGAGCAAGCGCCGGAGCAGCTCGGTCATGATCTGAACCCTCTGGCGAAGGAGCAACACCGAGGGAAAGCAGCGAACGCTGGTTTCGAAGATGCGCTGCAAGCGGTATCTAGTCTCGAGATGTCCAGCAAAACAGAAAGCAAGACGCCGCGCGATACCTGCCAGCCATCTGCCGATATTGAAGCGAAACCAGCAACAGGCACCGGACTCCAGGAAACAGCACAACGGAAATCTGCAGGTTCACCAGTGCAAGTTTCCTGGACCAGAACACCGCAGAGCTCGCAGCCGCTCGAGGCTTGCCCGAGTACGTCGTTTCGAAGCACTGCTGCTGCTGCTGCTGCTGCTGCCGGCAAGTTTGACGCCAATGAACGCAGCGATACGAATTTGCCTGTATCTCGTTTACCAGAGGAAACGGAACCTGAACAAGCCAAAAGCGAGACTTGGGCATCGAAACACGCGGAACAAACGCTTGCTTCCGATACCCAAACCGCAGCGCAGCGTATAGAAACGACCACATCGCTCATGATGCAGCCAGGCGTTGCATCGACAAAGCCAGAGCCGAGGACGAAAGACATCACCGCAAGCGCCTCCACTGAAGACGACACCAAGCGTCGGATAGATCGTGCATCGGACTCGGTAGCGCTGGCATTGTCGCCATCGTCAGCACCGAGCGCAACGCAAGCGCCAACACCCGTCGTACCCGGGAAGCAGTCCAGTGAAACCGGTGCCGCCAATCTACCAGCGTTACCCGCCTCTACGCCTTTCGAGGGCATACATGCGTCAGAGAACGTACCACAGGTGCCTGAGGGTGCTCGTGCCGCCATCCAGTTCGGGCTGGTGCATCGTGAGCCTCCAGAGCGCCCCGCAGCACAGCATACCACCTCGACGACTGGGTTCTTCGCGGGCCCATCGGTGTTCACGAATCAAGCTCCGAAACCAGTATTCGGTGCACCTTCTACCCTGGGGAGTGGGTTTGGGTTCAATGCACTGACACCGGGGTTTCCAGCTGCAAGCAGCAGCAGCAGCAGCAGCAGCATCCCAAGTACAGCGAGTTCGGTATTCGCCGCGCCTGCTACGACCTCACCTGTGACGTTTGGTCAGTCGCTGGGCACGGGTACCGGAACGCCGCTGTCGTTTGGGGCACTCGCACAGGCACCGCAACCTCCGAGTAACCCGTTTGGAGCACAGCCTGCTACACCAGGTGCGTTCGGAGCCCAGGGGCCAACGAACCCTCGTCCAGTGGGGTTTGGGTTCGCCACTGTTGGCGCCCCGAACGACGCGGTATCCACTGGGAGCCAGCCGCCCCGTGACAACACCAGTTGGTTCGGTAGCGTATCGGCTGCAGCTGGAACGAATCGCCGTCCGCTGCAGTCACCAGCTTTCACCCAACGTCGAGCTTGAGCGGATGCAACGTTTCTTGCTCCTGCTCAGCGGGTACAGCGCACCCCGTCTAGTACGAGGAAACAGTGAGCGCGTCTGTATCCCAGACTGCTGCTGCTGCTGCTGCTGCTGCTTCGGATACGTCCAGGGCAGCATCGGTTATGTTCGCGGGCGCACGATACGTTCTACGTTGAACGACTTGCTTAAAGTCATGTTTCGTTCTCCTCCTTGTTCTGCTTCTTAACCGAGGGCGTGGTGCGTCCGTCCATGTCCGTGCCAAGGGCGGTTCATGCGCCTTTGGCACCGAAATCCAGGTGCATCACATCGTTCCACGCTTGTGACAGTATGCTTGGACGCAACCAAGGTACCGCTACTGAACGAGACACGGTACTGGAACGTGGTCATTTCCTACAGCAGGGGCAGCGTGTCACCCACAAAAGGTCCATCCGCGGTTCGTAGCGACCTTTTTTCGCACGCTCAACCGAGCAAACATCTCCTAGGTTTGTGCTGTGGGTGCCTCTGAGGACAAAAGCTCCAAACGTGAGAAGCTTGAGGCGTTGGCAGTGCCGTTCATCGCCTTATGAGGACCATCTTCGTTTCGCAGCCTCTTGGTCAGGCTGCCAATACCAGCTGGGTGCCTGCAAACGCTCTAATGCGGCCGGGTTGTAACGATAGTTCAGAAACAGTTCTTCATCCTGCAAATCGCGCAAAGCGATGAGAACGACGCCCGGAATTTCGGTTAGAGACATGTTATCCTGGTGCCGAAGCGAATCGAACCAGTGGCGAAACCGAGACCAGAGCATCGACGTAGGTCCTAGTATCCCGGATGACAGCTGCCGATACTTCGTAAATAGTCGATTGGGGATAAAGGAAAGCAGGCTCGGTTCCAGACGCTGCAAATCGAAATTCCATGCACAAGGCATGACGTTCGCTTCCCGTCCTCGAGGCGGGTGGTTAACGCGGTGACCCAGCGCGTACGGGTTGAGGCCCACCCAACACTCATGGAGCGATTCAGTTTGCCGCGTATGTCGGACAACGCTCTCAAGTGCATGATCAAGGATCGGTATATTCATGAGCCCACGTGACACTTCGAGGTTCGGATTTGCGTCGACAATCACACGATCGTAGCGGGCGAATAGGTACGGATTCTGGGCTGTGATGTACGGGTACCCGGGTATCGAGGTCCAGTGCCGGACCCTGTACGCAATGCCCGGATAGAATGCAACAACGGAACCCATGCGGGCGTGCCCGTTCAAGATGACACCATATCCTGCATTGACATTGGATTGGCTCGGGCGCAAACTCAAGGTGAAGGCTGGCCCGCTCGTAGCCGCAGAGGCGCTAGTTGGCATACTCGCTGCTGCTGCAAGTAGATTGTGTACTTGACGTGCATTGACCCGTTCTATCAAGCGTGACTGGGCGCCCTGATCATCAAGTATGTGCTGTGGAGAGTCTGTCTTCATTTCGAGAGAAGCGGAATGCTTCCAAACCGATAAGGCACGGCGAAACATAAGGAGTGGACTGCTTGCGCGCGTTGCCTGCTCCGCCGACGAAACTATTTCCTGAGCGAGCGCCCGCGCCTGTTCGAAGCCTTTTTCATAAGATACTGCGAGAAGAAAGAGCTGCATGTTATCGCGTTGGTGTTGTAGCTCGCGCCAGTTCGTCTGGCGCTCGCTCAGCGTGTCGACGAGACGCGTCCATAGCCGTCGCATGCTATTCGGTGTCGTGGCGATTCAAAGGTTTCGACCGCTCTGTGTTAGCCAACGGGTAAAACGTAAACAATCTGAGGGATCAATGGAAAATCCCACTCTAAGGTTCACGGAGCAGTGACCTGCTCGAACCTCGAACGCCAGGCAGAAGCTACACAAGCACAAGGCCACGGGACGAAGAAGCGCTGCCCAGACCCGCGTATACTTCCGACAGCCAGCGCTCGCGTACAGATCCAAGACTTTTTCATAGAACCATACGTCAAACTAGTGTTATTCTAGAGACGTGCCGTTAGCACTGGCAACGCTTGGTGGAGCGCTAGCGTGCGCTTGTATTGCATGGACGGCAAATGGACTGGAGTGTATTCGGGTGCGGGGTACACGCGCGAACGACGTTGCTTGCGCAGACAATCAGAATGTCCGTCTCTTTCCATAAAATACAGGTATGGCAAGTTTCTACTTGCCGCTTGTCGTCAGAATGTCCGTCTCTTTCCATAAAATACAGGTATGGCAAGTTTCTACTCGCCGCTTGTCGTCAGAATGTCCGTTTATTCAAACAAATTTCATATATGCATCATTTCGAGGAGTCGGTGAAATCGTCCGTAGTTCGCCGCGCACGCATCCTGGCGTTCGGGATGCCCGCGGCGTTCGCGCAATCTTCGGACGGCTCATGTTATGATCGAGTTTCCCCGCTGATGTTCCGGAACAAGTAGTCAGATGTTTCCCATCCCTACCACTGGACCACGTCAAATCAAATGTACTCGTTTATACAGCATAATTTTGATCAAGTTCCATGACACGTGAAACGCAAACTGAGCCGCGTACGCTTCTTGGTTCCGAGGCCTCTGGTATCTATCGGTCCGTGCTGAGCAGCTCACAAGCACATGAAGACCAGTTTCGGTTCGTCGACGCTGTACCGCGTCATGCGGCGGGGCGCGATAGCGCTTCTAGTTCAGCCCTGCAATGAGGTCGGCCTAGCACTTCACGGTTCTTGGGCGTTCTTGGGCATGATTTAAATATTTACGCGACAAATCTAGACGACTCGCTAGGCCTGCGCGTTTGCCTGCTTGTCTAGCGGTTTCCGGGCGACAATAAAAAACGAGGGTGTAAAAATTCCCAGCTTTCCGGCCGCGATAAGGTCTCTAGCTCCATCCATGAGCGTTCGACTCATTTTCGCGCTGCCTTTAGGCGCGATGCGCACCGTCTCCAGTGCGGAGACCAGCGCGTGCGTCATATAGTGCCCCAAACGCGTGTGGCGAAAGCCGCTCCAATGGAAAGCGTTTTCACCACTCAGTGGCGTGTACCAGGGCTTGATGCTGAGCGTCGTGGCATCGTAGGCGTCCTCGATTTGAAACCCAACTTGTCGCATAGCGTTGACGATTTCTTCTGTTTTCATCAAATCCGGAATGCCGTTCCCGATCTCGATACCAAACTTGAGCCGCTGGTGTTCCGAAGCAGCGGCATCGAAGCGATCCGTAAGCGCCCATTCGTAACCGACAAAACGAGCGCCTGGCTTCAGGACCCGGAAGACTTCACCGTAGGTTTTCAGTTTGTCGGGACTGTGACAGGTGGCTTCGATCTGATACGCACCGTCTTTTGAATTTTCTTCAAAGGGAAGGTTATTAAAGTCGGCTTTGATTATCGTGCACTGATCCATGAGACCATCGTCCTCGATATACCGAAGGCCACGAAGAATCTGGTAGTCACAGATATTCACGCCGACAATCTGGCAGCGTGCGAAGCGAGCAATATTCCGAAGCGGGCCCCCGACTCCACAGCCAAGGTCAATCACCGCAGCCCCAGGGTCCAGCTTGAGCCGTAGAGCAATCGTGTACTCGTATCGGCGCGTGGCTTCCCGAAACGTCTCATCTGGTCCGTAGACTGCAAAGTGGAAGCTTGGACCCCAACCCCACTCGTAAAAGTCTGTTGCAATATCGTACATGCCGTTGCTTAACTCTTTATAGCGGCGTTTGCGCAGCGCGATATCCTCTGCGGAGCCAGAGCCGCGCGCAAACAAGGTCAGGTACTCTCTAAGCTCCTCCTCAGTAGATTTTCCAGTCGTTTTCGTGTGCCCTCTGCGACCTACAACTGGCAGGAAACGGAACAAGAACTCCCAAAAGTTCGCCGCAGCGTCCGCGCTCTTCGCCGTAGCCAGCTGCCAAAGGCCGCCGTCCTTTCGAATGGGCACCTTTAGCAACGTGAACCGGCGGTTTCTCGCGCTTTGGCGAGCACCTGTCCCTTTCCTAATGCTCTCGCGTGCTCCAGGTGTACTGTCCTTTGTTCTCTTGGTCATTTTCGTACGTAGCGCTACCAACGCGAAGCCCTGCAGCGCTGTGGGCCACGCCGCACAGAGCGCGTATTGGTGTGCGCCGCTCGCTCAAATCCTGCTCCGCCGATCGCTCTATCAACGTCTGGCGTACAAGCAACGTCCCAAGTTGATCCATCCATCTATGTATTTATACTCAGCAAAACGGATATCTTTCTAGGACCATAGAGTGTGTATAGAAACCTACTGACAGACGCCCCGTAGCATCAATGGACCCATGGGCTGCAATCAGCTTAAGTTTATACCTGCACACTTCGTGCATCAAAGGCTGCTTCGCAAAATTCACTCGTGTCTGCTCCGCGAGTCTCGTCTTCAGCACCGCTTTCCGTCTGACATTGATGGCGGTGTAAAAGTCTCAGTTCACGAATTCCATGCGTTTATCGCCTCTGGTGAAACGGACGTATGCAAGGATGCCTCGAAATCATACCCTCCGTGCCACTAGTCTCGTGGATCTCTCCTCTTCTTCCTCACCTACTCTTCTTCGCACGACGGTCGGCGAGAAAAGGATTTTTTTCGTTATTTTTCCGGGAGCCGGCGACACCGGGCCTCCAGTATCCTCGATTTCCATGTACATAACTTTTCCTTGATTCTTTTATTTCTTCAAATAAATGCAGTTCTTTGTGCCCGTAGGTAAGGAACTTCCCGGAGGGAGTGGGACTTGCGGAAGAGAGCCGAAACGTGTCCCGGTGTGTCATTGTGTGCCGAACGCTTTCGTGATTCGCCCAGTGGAGTGATCGTCACGTTTCACGATACAAAACGCTCCTTCGATGTGGTTGAGTCAAGTCGCGTACTGAGGAGTGAAAGGCGGCTCTACTCCGATAGAATCGGCAATAGCTCGAACACATGGGTAATGGTGAAATGCAACGTCGTCGAATGGACGGACGTCACCAGACTTCAGCGAGAAGTCTTCAATGATTCGACGAACTGTGTTCTGTTGTATATGCCTTCCCCAGGAGCGAAACGGAGACCTCCAAATGAGTCCACATCAGCAAGAACAGATGATGTCCTCGTTCTGTTGGGGATCGATCGGAGATACGACGATCCGCCCCTCCGCGAATACCCATGTACTATCCGACAGTTTCATCCGAATCAGGTCTCATTGACTCAAAAAACAAACCAAAGTCCTTGTGCTTCACATCGATCGTGGCGTTCCAGGAACGCTGTAGGTGCAAATTCTGTGGAAGATGGCGGTGATTGAACTAGGACTCTTTTTTGCGATTAGATTCCAGTGATCTCAGGATCCGCACCATCAAGCTGTTGAGAATCAGAGATGCCGGTTGCGGCTACTATCGTCGCTTTTGTTGCTCGTAAGTTGTTCATGTTGAAACCATTGACCGAAAGCAGTATCTGATGTTACCATTTTTTGGCGCGGACCGCAGATACTTGTTTCACTCAGTATTCCTCAAGCATTTGAGTACTGTGTCAAGACTCACCTGAAGGAAGAATGTTGTCCTTCTTGCACGATTCAGTAAAGAATATATCCTGCAAACAAGTCGTCTACGATGCATACGGCATGTTGCATCATGATGTCGATCTACTGCTACACACTGCGAAGGAGCATTCGATGACACAGACACCAGAGATGGAACGAAACTGAGATGAAAGACGATAATACCGTATTCGATACAGAACTATAACATAAGGGTCAATGTGGACACATTTTCTAAGTAACCTACACGAACTCTGGGGCTGTCGCCTGACTTTCATTACCGCAAACTCTTCGCGTGGTTTCCAGTGCTCGCTGCTGCGTCTCCACCACACTGCCCTGTAACCTGTTAGTTGCAGTGGAGGCTGCCGGTGTGGAGAAGCAAACGGGCTGTATACCGTGAACGTGACAGCGAGCGGCGAGTCTTCCTAGAACGTTCCTGTTCGCTGGCCGGGAGTGTAAACCTGCACCGGGCCTCGCCATCATGTGGTGGAGCGCACTTTCGCGAGCAGCACAGCAGCGAAGCTGTTCGCTGTGGACGCCACTTGCGTGGCATTGGCGTCAGCGCTTCGATAAAAAATTGGACCTGAGTTCGCGCTCTGCGAGCACAGACGTCGGGGCCATCATCGGCAACAACGAGAGTATACAACGCAAGCTTGCTGTCGATCCGACTCGTCCGCGCGTTCGGAAACGCAAACCAACAACGCCGTCAAACCGTGCTACCGCTTTGATCGACTTTTCAGTGCTTTACCGAGGTCCTCCAGTCAAGCGACTTACCGAGGGACTGCGGCGTTCCACCGGGGGGCGGAATAACCAAGGCCGCACGACTGTCTGGCACCGGGGCGGTGGACACCGACGCCTCTACCGGATTCTCGACTTGCATCGACGTCAGTACGCAGGATTGCCGGGCTGTGTTGAACGTGTAGAGTATGATCCAAACCGCAGTGGCCTCATTGCTCTACTGAGATATACGCTGCCCGAGAAGGACGCGTCATCGGATACGACGACGACGACGTCGTCGTCATCAACGACGGTGTTTAGCGATCTGTATCGAAACCTTGCCAACGCACTACAAGGAGCGACGACACCGCTGCCAACGTCGCCTTCTCCGGAGCCGAGACTTGTGTATCTTCCTTACGAGGTAGCGAAATCCGGGGCAGGCACGTCAATATCGGAGACTGGTACCAGTGCCCCGGCGACGATCACGGCAAATTCGCCAACGAATGCCTCGACGGCTTTGCCCAGCAGTGACGCCCCTGTGGAGCCATCGCGACGCCCTGAACCAACAGTTCACATGGAAACCATTCGATCGAATGTGCGAGTTCTGAAAAGGCGCTCCGGATCCAGCCCCAAAACCCATCTATCGTACATTCTATGCCCGCAGGGTATTCGAATCGGGGACTTGCTGCTTTCTCGCACAGATGGCCCCGTAGAACCGAAACCGGGGAATGCGTGCCCCCTGCGTTACTTGCCCATCGGTACCACGGTACACAATATCGAAATGCGACCCCGCTCTGGAGGGCAACTCTGCCGCGCCGCCGGCACCAGTGCTCAGTTGCTCGAAAAGGACGAAAAGCGCAAACGAGCTTTATTAAGATTGCAGAGTCGTGAGGTGCGCTACATCCACTTGGACTGTATGGCCACAGTAGGCGCGGTGAGTAATCCAGAGCATCGCAACCAATCGATTGGCAAAGCAGGTCGAAGTCGCTGGCTAGGCCGTCGACCAGTGACGCGCGGTGTCGCCATGAATCCGGTGGATCACCCGCACGGCGGCGGCGAGGGCAAGACCAGTGGCGGGCGACCGTCAGTGACCCCGTGGGGAAAACCAACCAAAGGGTATCGGACCGTGCGAAAGCCACGCGGTGCGAATTTCATCGTACGAAGGCGTTTCAAAGAGTGACTGTGCACGAGCGGGAAAGCGGCGACGTATCGCGCGTACTGGAGTGGATGGCGACTCCCGGACCCTCGCCGCAGAGGTGCACCCGCAACGGCTTCCGATACGATGGTCTGGTACGCGCGGGACCGTTCGGCATTCTTGGATGCTGCTTGGCGTGGATCGAACGCTCAACCATTTGTACCGTACTGAAGCGGTGACACCAGCTTGACGGCACGTATATGAGGCTACGTCTGGCAAGCACGTTATGCTCGGTAAACATCTCGACGCTTTTTCCGGCTAGACATTACACTGAGCAAAGTGAAACACAACGCTTAGGAGAACAAACTCGTTTAAACGTACTCCACTGGATTACCGCGATGCGTTGGCTGGCATCCAAGCCGGGTGTTCAGCCTCAAGGGCGCACGCTCGCCTGACACCCGCCTTGGATGCCGGCAGATGGTCGCCGTCGGCTCCCCAGTGCGCTGAGGCTCGAACACTTCTCCAGTGCCTCTATGCTTCTGATTTTCCTATCCTAAATGCATTAAAAAATGGTCTGTTTGCCTCGACTAGATACGAAGCACGACTGAGAACGGTTTTGTCGGGCGCACAAGGTTGCTCCCGCGGGCGGAAGCCACGTCAGTCGTAGGCTCGCGCACCTACCTCCACATCTACTGAACCTCCGAGCCAAAGGATGACCCTGCTAACGAGTCCACTTTGGCAATGTACTGACGCATGGCATCGTCAGCACTCATGCCTTTCAGGGAGTTCCAGGCTTCCCATTTGGCGCGTTCCTTGGGGTTAAGTATTCCCGGCTTTCCAGTGTTGCAGTCTCCGACCTTTGCCTGCTTGAAGCGACCATAGAGATACTTTTGATCATCCTGTGAAACAGATGACAGTGTTTTCACGTGTTCCGCAGCTTTGTCGAATACCTGTTTAAGGTTGCTCATACTCGTCACGAAACGCGAGCACAATACGCACAGCTCCGAGTCGGGCATCTGGCAGTGCAGGTGCTCTCGACGGGCATCTGGCGCGGCAGTCGCGATCCGCGGCGCTTTCGTTTGTGACGCTCGGCGATCAATTCGTGACAGCACGACGTGCGTGCGTGCGTGCGTGCGGCAGCGGCTGGAATGCGCACCTAATCGGAGAACGCTGGCCCAAGTAAACGTTTTGTCAATGAAAAAAAAGCTGGAATGCGCACCTAATCGGAGAACGCTGGCCCAAGTAAACGTTTTGTCAATGAAAAAAAAAAGCTGGAATGCGCAGGCGCTCTGCATTCGCCAAATGCGATCGTGCGGTGCCTGCTTCCGCTGCTGCTTCTCGCGCATTCGGGCCCTGGGCAGTGCCTCGTACATTCGTCGATACTGTACCACACGAGTCGATCCGGCTTCATCAGAGAGCAGCAGCTTTAGCGGGATACGAGTTTTGGTCGAAGGTAGGTCGGTTAGATTCAAGGAGCTCATGACGTGGAGTTTTGAAGTGAATAGCGCCCACGACATCATCCGAGTCGACGCAATCTGCTTTCGCTGATGCGGGAGACGGAGTATTTTCGATCACAAAACGTTTACGTTGACCATGTATCCCAGATTGCGGAGTGGTTACCGGTTTTCGGGAAAGCGTTCATTATGACGCAACCTACCTTCAAGTTCTATGGCCTGTTCTCAGATATTCTGGTCGTTTTGTTCGTTCTATTATGCGCCGAGTTCCTGTCTTACTGCACCCGCCGTGGCGCTTATGCCGTTGAAGCAGATGCTTCACGGAGCTGAATAGCGTTGCCATATCACTAGCGGCGTCGGTTCGAGGCATGATTCATTCGACATGGAGTCGGGCTATATGATTATCCTGGGAGCCTGCAAGCTGTGCAAAGAGGCCGACAGTCTGCGACAGCGTGAAGCGATAAGCTGGGAGTCCATTGCGACCAGGGCGACGCCCAGATGTAGCGTTCCAGTCCCAGTTCCAGAATGAACTGCATTGCGGGCGAGTTGCTTGGATCTCCCTACAGCTTTAGCTACTGAGGGGTGAATGAAGCACGAGCCTAGGGGACATTCTTGGACATATCAAGGATCCGTACGAGCAGGAATTTCGAGAGGCCATCAGAGACCGTTTCGCGTCCCACTCCATGAGTATTAAAAAGGCTTCTTCAGAATTAATGCATATGGTGAAGGAGATTTATCGCGACATGACTGACATCATAACAGTGGAGGTTCCGGAAGAATTTTGGAACAGGAACTTTATTCGTCACCTGATGCCTGGCACATGGGAAACGTCAAAGAGAGATGAACTCGTGCGTGCGTTCCACGAGGGTCGCGCCGAATTCCGCTTCGAGGGTACTCGATACAGGGTGATAGGGATATTTACGACTATGGGGCTATGAAGTATCTCACGAACCTGAAGAACCATTTGACAACCAACCTCGAACGTTTCATAATAAGAGCCGTATTTGCGCTCTGCCCGGGCATCTCTCGCAAAGGGATATGGGCGATTATCAATGACATCACGAACGATCGCAAGCATGAAGATGGGGTCGAATTCGTCGACAAGAAGGAGTCAAACGAGAGCACGAATGAAGCTTCTGTGATCCGTGCGGTTGTACAAGAGCACCGTGCAGTTTCGGGGCTGGCGAATCCGCCAGAAAAGATATCAGAGTTGAAAAAAGATAAGGAAAGATACGATCGCCTCGTCCTGCGCTATTTCCTGTTTTTGGACCGAGAACTCGAACGCAAGGCGGAGATGAAACTGAGTGAGGAAAGCAATGAAGAATGGGAGAGACGGAAGGCTTTCCTAGTGGGTAAGCGCTTCAATGGCGTTCTGTTGTGCAACATCAAGTCACATTTCGTGAGTATCGACTCCGGAGTCCTCTAAGGCATCATGAAGGAGATCTGTCCGGAGTTCGATGTCAGCAGGGAGGAATTCACCGGCGAAACCCGTCCGACGTACTGGAAGAATATCTTCGATTTCAAACGTCTCAAAGTGAGCAAGCAAAAGTTGTTCACTGGGATGATCGAAACCGATGGAGTAGCCATGTGTGTAAACTATCGGCTGTTGAAGAAAGATCGTCCAGTTCCGCCCTCAGCTTCGCCAGTGACGAAGGATGAAGAAAAGGAGGAGGCTGGTCCTGCGACACAGGATATGCAGGATAACGACCTTGTCGTTGGCGCGGCGAAGGATCAAGATGAGGGGGAGGCGGGTCCTGCGACGCACAAAGTGCAAGATAACGACTTTGCCGTTGGCGCGGACCCCGGAAACACAAATATCATCACCATCGCAGTACCCAAGCGTGTGGAAGATGGCACTGAAGGCAACTTACGTCAGAAAGACATGCGTCTGTTGAGATTCTCGAGAGCGAGACACTATCGAGAATCGGGAATCATGAATGCGAGGAAGAAAATCGAGACTTGGAATGCAGGAATAAAGGACCACTTGGAAGCTATGAGCGAGGTGACGAGCCGAGGAGCGGGCTTTCAAGCTTTCCGGAAATTTATGAAAGTTCGCGTTGCTCACTGGGATGCGCTGTGGGAAGAATATGCAAAGCCCCGGTGGGCTCATTTGCGAATGAATCTATACGGTGGGAAACAGCGGGCGTTCGCGAACTTTTTCAATCAGTTGAGCGCCTTGGAGGAGGATGAGAGTCAGAGGCTCGTCGTAGCGTACGGAGCAGGGCGATGGAAGACCTAAGAAGGGTGTGCACCAGCTCCAACGACAAGAACGTACAAGGAGTGTGCACGGCGTTATGTAACGATACCGATAGATGAGTTTCGGACATCATACACATACCACGAGTTGGGGTGTACACTTCAGAGGGTCGATATCGAAAAGTGCCAGCGGAGCCCTGAAGATCTAAAAAAGTACGGACCGCTGACGGAGGAGCAAATGGAACGGAGAGCGAAAGGTCGACGACTACTTGCATTACTTTGTACAACCAATGATAGCAAGAAACGTATGGAGTTCGTGAACCGAAACTTTAACGCCGCTATCAATATAAGGAGATGTGCGGCGCTGTAGAAAAGACCCTCCAGAGTTGAGAGAATTTCGTGGGACAACCTCTCAAAGTGGAACTATATGAGAAAAAGTTGTGAGAAGTAGTAGGTGGCCGGTCCAAGAAACGGGGAGGCGTCTGCACGTCAGTTGGCGACTTCGTGTCTAGGGCGCATTCGCCGCCACTACTGTACACCGCTGGCGACTGCTTTCGACTTTTGAAAGGCGTTCGCTGTCGCTGCCATGTGCTTCCGCAAAACCGCCTCCTCTGAACGGCCTCGACATCCGCTTTCGTAATAAAAGGCTCCGCGGGGTTTCCAATTGCTAAAACGCGAGCTTAAAGACGTCGGTGTCTTTGAAAGATAAACACCGACTTGTCCCCGAGATCGTCCCGGATATTCTGCACAAATTTCCGTAAGGAAAATACCGTCATGAAAATGGCGACTACTGTGCTCAACGCGAGTCCCGAGTTTCCGGACGCGGTGCTCCACCAACCCAAGAAGTGTCCACCAACGAGTACCGGGACCAGCATGGCAAGCACCGACGCTTCTGCGCGTCGGAAACAGAACGCTTCCTTGAAGAACACGCCTGTCAGCGCCGCCGCCACCCAGCCGGCTCCCGTTAGAACGCCAACTGGATGCTGTATCAACCAGTGCACATACAAGTCGTGCGTGTTTGTCCATACCATCCACTCACTCAGTGCCGAGGTGAGTATTCCAAAGCCCAGCAAATACTGCAGCGCTCGATGAAGCGGCTTCAAGTAGATGTGGATGTAGTGTAGTGCGATACCCAGCCCGGCGACGCCACTCCAGTAGAGCGCCTCCACGAACGCAGTCGACCTGAATTGAGCCAAGTCCAGTGGGAGCTCTCCGTTCCCACTCGTTAACCAGGCCGCTCCAACAGCTGTCACAGCAGCTAAGGTAACCAACGCCATGCCCGCACGGTAAGCGCGCACCTCGCGAACGTCGGCCTCGGTTAGGAACCACTCACCAAAGGCGCCGGCGTACGGACCACCGAGAACTTTATCTTCGTTTTGGCTAGACTTGAACGAGTTTGGTGAGAGCGACAGGCGCCAGCAGCGCTCCATACCACCATTACAACGCCGGCGACCTTGTCGTCGCTGCTGAACGCACCTGCTGTTCCGTGCTCTGAGCAAGGCGCGCATCTCAAATTGACGAGACGCTTGCCGACAGCACGTCTTGCTCCCATGTGTGCTAGGTAATAAAACCGTTCGAGAAAATGACGAGTAAACAAAGTTGAAAGTCATGACGAACGGACCGTCGACGAGAGCGAAAAGCGCGTCTCGAAACCCAAGGAGATTATCGTTCCAGTGTTTCCGCCACTGCACGGCGGCCGATGACGACTTCGAGCTGCATACGCGGCACAACGCTGGACTTGGATACGAAACCCCGTACCTGATTCAAATCGAAGTTTGAACGGGTAGCTGTGTATCTCGAAAATCGAGGCTGTATATATACAAGAACGAAAGAGTGCAACATAGCGAGCAGTTGTTTGTGGCACTTTACATATCGTGAGTAAACCAGAAAATGTTCCACGGATACTGGGGGTAGATTCATACCCACCAATAGAAACATCCGAGCATTTATGGACTGGCCGCCTGCTTTCGGCATCAGCTTCTCCTTATAAAAGCATCAGAGGCTGCATCATGATTTTAGATCGCCTCAGGTCTTCAAGTCTGTTCTTCAGTGCCGCAAATCGTCTGATATCTATGCTCGCGTTACAGTCTCGTTTCACAAACTCTAGGCGTTTATTGCCACTGGTTGAACTCATGATTGCAAGAATTGCTAGCACTGGTGCCGTCAACCACTCTACAGTTTCGTCTGTCGCTCATCTTCTCCTTTTCCCATTTCTTCGTTATTTGCTCTTCTTCGCTCCATGTTCGGCGAGAAGAGCTATTTGCCCGACGACACAATGATGAGCCTGTCGTGGCACTGAGGTCGCGAGTTCTAGCAATCCTTGCATATCTGCGTTCAACCAGAGGCAATAAACGCATGAATTCAGTGAACCGAGGCGTCGACGCCAGCATCAATATCAGACGAGTTGCAGTGCTAAAGACGAGCCCCGAGGAGCTGACGCGAGCCAACGCTGTCCGGCAACCTCTGATACTCCAGGTATTCCGGGAGAAACGGAAGCCGATAGCATTCGACCGCTCCATAAATGCCACGAGACGTCTCCAAGTGGATATACCATGCATCCCCATGATTGGGGAATGTTTTTCGTTTTATCGTTATTGCCCGCGGCGGCTTCAGAGGCGTTGTCGCTCCGCAGGGTTTCCAGCCAAATAGCTTCAACGCACTACGCTGGCACGTTTTCGGCACTACCGCCACCAGCTTGTCTGTGTGTTGGTGTATTTATCTGATCCATGCGTCGTTCCGAGAGGCCGTGGTCACCGGTGACGCCTTTCTTGGGCGCCTTTCAGTGTTTGCGGCGATCAGTTGATCCTGAAGCTGCAAGCTCCCGGAAGACGCCTGTCGACGGGGTACGGACGACGACTCGAAGTCACTCGGTAACCGCTGTCGGAATAGAACGCGCTAGCTCGCTCGTGTCAAACGTTACTGAGGATGAGCTTCTTGATCAGTCGATACGCCCAGAACTTGTGCGACTCTTATCGAAAGGCGAGGGTGCACTCAAGTCCGAAAAGGAACCAGCAGCGCCCGTTACGGTACGTCTGCAGCTGAAACGCTGGCGACGACGAGAGGCGTCCTCGGTAGAACACTGGAATCCAGCGGTTACGTGCCATGTAAGGCAAGGTCCCGACTGGGAGACCGCCTACGGTTCATGCCCAGCATCTGTCTACCTTGATGAGTTGGACTCGCTCTGGAGTATTTGTCAACGAAGTGCGCTGGATTCATCGAACACGGAGCAACCACAGCGCGTTGCATTAGCCGATCGGTTGTGGTCTCTGTCGCTTCAACTACAAAGCATCGTGCATACTGGACGAATCAACTGGGCCAAACTTGCAGGTGCATGCGAGAGCGGCTGCCTGAATGCTTCCGGGCCTCGTCACGATACCGTTTCGGACTTGGGCGGTTCATCGACGACGCGTCTCATGACGGATGACGGACAAAACCTCCTGAATCATTCGTCCGAATCTCCTTCATGTTACCAAGCGCCCGCTCAGGAGACGCATCATGACGATTCACCATCGTGGGTGTCGTCCAAGACGAGTCAAGGCAGTGCGGAGCTACCATCGGTGCCGCTTTCACCTCAGATACGCCCGAAAGCAGCATTCGTATCCGCTGATATGGAACTAGTGGCTATTGCCGATGATCAGGGGCGGGCGGCATCGTACGCTGACGGTGAGCATGCCACAGCAGTGTGTGCAAAGCTCGTTTCATGGCCCAGCGACGACGACGACGACGACGACGACGACTCGCAAGTATGGGATGCCTCTGCAGACGAGACGATGCGACGCTCACGAAGAAAGCACGTGCTCCGGATCCCGAAAGCAAAGCAGGAATACCTCGTGTCGGTACCTGCGTCATGTCCACACTGGGGCATCTGGTGGCTGCCTGGAACCGCAATCCTCGAACCGCTCCTGGAGATACTGGAGAGCCCTACCGCCTCGATCGCCGTTGTTACCGCGACGCTGGAAACACTAGAGCGCCTCCTGCGGCGAGGAGCTGCTCGTGGCCTTGTGCTCGATGAACAGCGGGATGTTGTTGTCACAGTGGCGACAAGTAGCGTAGCAACCGACGCAGGTTGCACCCAGGGATCAGCGACTGCCTCTATAGAAAGGTTTCGCGTACTCGGCCGCCGCTGGCTTGACCTCTACGCCCGGGAACGGGTGCTCGCGAGACTCGTGGTGGTTGCCCTCACGCGCTGGTATCAGCAGCAAGTTCGCGTAGCCGGCGCCGAGTCCGCTCTACTTTGCTTTCTTCATTTGGTGCAGACCATTGTGGACGCTGGCGTTCCCAGTCTCGATGGAGACGCTGTCGCGTCTTCTACCGCTCCGAATAGAGACACCGGTGCCGCCTCGAGTTGCGGAGCATTGCCAGTCAGCGCGCTCGAGTCGCTCTGCCTGATGTGTCTGCACTGTGCCGCGGGACGTCATCGACTTCGTTCACCGCTGTTACGACGTCGCGGGGAAGAGGTGCTGGTGAAGATCAGTGAACTGCTCTTCCGTCGTGCGTCTGGAGCAGCAATTCGCAAGTGGATGCTTCGGCTGATTGCAGCGATGATAGACCCCACGGTTGCGGATGCTGCGCTTGTCATTTGTGGTGAAGACGCAGCGTCGATCACCGCGGAATCGTCATCTCCGGGGGAAACGGTGAACGATGATCACGTTGCAAACCCCGTTTCTGAACTCCGTCGCATCCTCTGGGAGGACAAGTCCACTGGACGCGCTGCCACGGAATGGCTCGGCCTCGGCCTGCTGAACAGTTCCGTGGATGCCAACCGTCGACGAAAAGAGACACAATTACTGGGATTACGCATGCTGCATCCAGTTCTGGATGCCCTGATCCAGGCTCAGACGCCCATCTCCGAGCAGGTGCTGGGCGTGGATGCAACGCTTCGAGCGCTGGTGCTGGGTCCACTCAGCCTGGCCTTGTTGCGCTGTTTAGCCCAGAGCGATGACGCCTTGTGCGCAGAGGTACATGCGTTAGCGTTTCCACTCGCGCTCAAGCTCGTGGAATGCCTGGGACCGGAGGCGCTCACCTTTTTTCATACCCTGTTGACTGTGATCCTGCCGAGCGCCCTGGAGGGTGTCCGCGAAGCCGCGATGCGCTCGAACGGCTCCGTTGTTCAAGAGCTGTGTTTCCCGCTGCTGCGTCAGCTGCTGTCGCGTCTGGATCTACTCTGGAGCGCCTACCTCGCCTATGACTGCAGCCTGCAGTTTGCCGACGCTCTCGGACCGCTGTTCCAGGTCATCGCGAACGCATCGCACCCGTTTGCGGTACCGCTCATGGCTACGCTGCTGGAGAGCCTCCAGCAACGCGACTGGGGTCCACGGCCGCTGCGGCTAAAGCCCTGCACTGCCGCGGACTGGGACACTTTGTACCAGCAGCGAGCACAGAAGCAGCGACGTCAACAAGTGCTGGATACATTGGCGGGAAACGGGGCCTCCCAGCGAGACTGGAATGCCACTGACTTGTGGAAGAGTCTCCAGAAAAGTCAGCTGCTCGGCGAGGGCACTCCACCAGAGCCAGCAGCAACACCATCTGCAGCGTCTTTGCTGGCGCAGTTTCTCCGCGCTACACCCGAACTTGACAAAGTCCTCATTGGCCAAGTGATCGGCAGTCCAGACCCGTTCAGTCAACAAGTGTTGGCTGCTTACGCGCAGACCTTTGACCTGCACCAGCTTCCCATTGATGCAGCGCTGCGTCTCTTTCTCGAGTCGTTCCGCTTGCCAGGAGAGAGTCAGAAAATCGATCGCATCATGCAGGCATTTGCCACCCATTACTTTAACCAGAATCAGGGACCATCGTTGCCGCTGGCTTCAGCAGACGCTGCTCATGTACTCAGTTTCGCGATGATTATGTTGAATACGGATCAACATCATGGACAGGTGAAGCAGCGCATGACTCTCGCAGATTTTACGCACAACAATCGAGGTATCAATGACGGTGACGATCTCCCTGCGGCCTATTTGCAGGGCATCTATGAGCGCATTCGTCAACAGGAGATACGACTCAGCGATGATCACGGTGTTGCTGCGCTCGACCGTGTCCACTGGGAGGCACTGCTGCGGAACCAGCAGCATGCCCTGCAGGTAGGCAGCGGGCATGCCGAGCAGCTCTGGACGTCCCCAAGACGTGCTGCAGCGTGTTTGCTCGGTTTCATCTGGCCTACGCTGCTCGAGGCGTTTGGATCACGACTCGTGCTGTTACTGTTTCCACCGGGAGTCGCCAGTGCAGAGGCCGGTGCCACGACTGCACATTCGTCGTTGACGACGACGTCGACGCTGTCCAGCGCCCTGACAGAGCGACCCCAGTCCACGGAGCACCGGAGCATGCGGCGTGCTGGGCGTTTGCTTAGCCAGGGCACCAGCAGTGGTAGCGGTAGCGGCTCTGAGCATCCTGCCGAGCCGCTTCTATTACCGGTGCTTGGTGCCGCTGACCCGTCATGGGATCAGGTCGAAGAGGACGCTTTGCCGTCGGGCGATGAGTCACGTGTCCAGTTGCAGGAACGCTGGCTCACACGTTGGGATCACTGGAGACGTACCATTGTTGAGGATCAAGGCCCGTGGCTCGTTCGCTATCGAACCCGAGCTGCGCTCCGCGAGGCCGTTCTCCGTCTCTTTTGTCGACTGGGCTGGACTGCGCATCTGCTGGCGATGCCTACGATTCTTGGGCAGGTGCTCGAGCTTCTCACGCTGCTCACGGGTCTCGTCGATGATCGTTGGCCAGAGCCGACTCCGGAAACCGCAAGCCACCGCTGCTCGCTACCAGAAGCTCCATATTCGTGCATCCAAGCACCTGAACAAGATGAAGCGGTCTGGGTGTTTCTAAGTCACTGGAAACGCTCCCGCCGGAAGACGCGCTCTGCTACCTGGCTCGGACGACATCGACCAGCACAGCAGGTTCTGGTTGCAGTCCTCGGGCTAGCAGCTCGGTGTCTACCCGGTTTGGACGCCGCCGCCTGGTGTGCGTTGACTGCGCTCCAGTTACGGCTGGTGGAGATGCGCCTCACGAGTCCGCTGCTCATCGAACCCGAATTCGTGAACTGGCTGCCGGCACTCTGGGCGCCCGACGGGACCCTGTTGCTGCCGGGACGCTTTGCACCGCCCTGGGCGTCTATGCTGCGGGATCTGGCTCTTCGAGAGTGCCCTGAGCTGCAGTTGCTGCGGCCGTCAGCGGCGGACGTAGCGTCGCCTCAGCCGGAGCCAACCAGTCTGTCGGGGTGCGTGGCGGCCGGTACACCCCAGTCACCACAGCAGCGACACATGCGAAAGACTCGTTCCGCTGAGGAACGCCTCGAGAGGCGCACCAAACACACTGCTGCCGATGCCGACACCCAGAGCCTCATCGCCTCCAGAGGCATCGGAGGCGATGACGGTGATGATGATGAGGATCATGCAACTGCGTCTGCTGCACAGCATACCGTGGATGCCCCTAGACTGGGTGACAGGATGCAGGTGCTACCCCAGGAGCTCGTGGATATGGCCGACGATTCCTCCGAGGCCAACAGTTACGGTGCGAGCGGAAGCGGGCTCTTGGCTACGCTCCTCAGCGGCATCGGGTTCGGATTCAGCGGCACCGAGACGAGTACCAGCACCAGTGCAGACTCCGCTGCGGCCAAAGGGCGTCCTCGACACGACAAGACGCAAACCGGCGGCGACAATGACCTTGAGCGAGCGCGTTCTTGGCGAGCTGTCGAGCGACTCATCGCGGATCCCGAGCCAGACGAGTTGTCGGACCTGGATGCGTATCGCAGTCCAACGGAATGTGCACCTTCTACTCGAAACGCAGATGCCTCGCTTTCGCAGCCTGCAACGACGACGACAACCACCGCTGCCGATACAGGCGCTGGGAAGACAACAGCCCCTGAAACGGAGCCGTGGCGGCGTCTGGTCGTCGAGGACTCGTGGGACCTCGTGCGAGCGGTTTTCCCGCGGTATCTGCGGAAACCTGATATGGACGCGGAACGAAGGGCGCTTACCCGCCGCTGCCTAGTCTATGCCCTGCAGCAAGCGAACCTCTTTGACCCGGCTCGTTGGATGACGGCTTCCGCCGGACTGCTGGAGGCTCTCGGCCATGCAGCGTGTTGGGCGTACCAGCTGCCGATGCCCGCGGCAACACGGGCTGTTGCACTGGAAACCCTGCACCCAGACTCGGGGAATCAGCAGCACGAGCAGCACCAGCAACACCAGCAGAAACAGCAGCAGCCTGAGAGCGCTCTCACATCGACCTGGACTGTGTCAGCATGTCGCTGGTTTCCGCGTAGAGCGCTGTGGCGGTACGCACACCTCAGCGCCGCAGATACTGCAACCTGGCGCAAAGCCTGGCTCCTGGAACATGTATCACTGGTTGTGCTGAGTGATGTGGGACGAATGCTTGCGCACTGGGGCGTGCTCCAGGAGCTCGTGCACATGGAAATGGCCACTGCCGTCGATGACCCGACGCTTTCCCTAGAATGTGCGGTGTTTGCTTTGGTGCGTTTGGTGCTGCGTGTGCTTGCCGTAGCGGAGCGCAGCTTGTCCGATAGAGTCTGTTGGACAATTCTGGCGGCTGTCTACAAGAATCTGCGTCTGCTGATGCCGTTGGCGACCTCCGCCTTCGACGCGCTTTGTTTACCGGTGTTGGTTGCACTGGGAACGATACTGGAGCGGTATCCACGCTGGATACCCCCTGAGGACGGCTGGGAAACGCTGTGTCTTGTATTGGAGCGTGCTCTCCGACAGTCAGAGTCGACGGTGCAGGTAGCTTGGCAGGTGCTCATGCTCCTGCTTGCGCGGCTAGATCAGCAAATGGAGCATGGAACGCTCCACGAGACCGAGGAGTTTCCGCTCCAATGTCTCGAATTGCTTCTCACGGCGATCGAGCAGCCGTATCGTCCAGCAGCTACTACTGCTGCATCCACTGGCACAAATGCCGTCTCTCCATATGGATGCTTTCAGCGCTTGTTTGCACAGCGTGCGGCTCTGTTGACTGGAGCCGAGCGTTGCTTACCGCTCCTCGGACGTCTCGCACGTGTCGTCGCTACCCACCGGTCCATATCGGTACGCTACGAAGCCCTGGTAACACTGGAACGCATCCTGATGGAGCCGCTCTGGCAGAATATCTCGGAATCGTCGCGCGTAGAATTGTTTACCGGTGTGTTGCTGCCGCTCGCTGAAGCGCTGCAATGGGAGGTGCTCTCCAACGAGAGCACGTTGCACACAGATCCGGTGCTCCGAGAGCGCCTTCTCATCCGCTTGGTCATGGTACTGAACCGGTTCTGGCTTTTGCAGCACATGCTGTTGCAGCAAGTACCAGAAACGACCATCAACGACTGGTGGATGCGCCTAGTGCGCATCCTAGGTGACCTGTACGCTGTTGCGGTACGGCGTTCGCGAGCACAGCGCCTCGCTGGCGTCTCCGACGGCCGCTGGGCATCCGCACCGGTGCCTGTAGCGGCCTCGGAGACGCTCGCGGAGCACATCCATGAGACGCTCAAGAATACGCTCCTGGTTATGGTAACGGGTGGTTTTCTGGATCCAACTCTGGAGCTTGCTGGTGCAGAAACGACCGCTGTCGCTCAGAATGCGTGCAGTACAGCTGCTCGACGTTGGTCGGAGACGTTCACGCTTCTGGCTCCGCTGTTTCCCGCGCTCGAGGAGGACCTGTTGGGACTTTTGGCGCAAGCACCGATGCATCGCTCTCGCGCTGTTCAGCGAGACACGGACGCCGCCCATACGCTTGCCGAACAAAAAATCAGTCCGACACCCGTGGATGTTCCACAGCGACCGGATGATGCCACGACGCATACACTGACCGAGACGAGCGCTCAGACAACGGACGCCAGCACGTCCACCTATGAATCGGCAGCGCCGAGTGCGGTGCTCTGCACCGACGAGCACTCCTGTACCGAACTGGACAAGTAAAAAAGCAAGACGATGAGGCGCGCATTGCAGTGCATGCTCGATGGTGTGTGTGTGTGTGTGTGCATTCTGAAACCGCTCGCGATTGTGTATGATGGAAAGCAACGTTCACAGATAGGCGTGTAGGTGCGTAAAGGCGTATACGCGTCTGTGTGTGCGTCTGCGTATGCATTCGTGCATTCCTCTTTGTTACATCGACCTCTTCGCGGGGAGACGAGTGCAAACGTCGCGAACCGGGTGCATAGAGAGAGGCCAATAGCGCACAGTTCGCTGCGAAAAAGGACCAAGAAACGAGACAAGGTAGATCGACCGTATCTGCATGGCTACACCTGATCGGAGTGCACCCTTCTGCAAACGATGCGGTTTGGTTCAGATCGTAGGCACCCAAAGTCATGCGCCTTGGTGAGAGCGTTTCATGGTGCAGAGCAGTCGCGCTCGCCTTGTCCCGTGTCGTCTATTTGTGATCAGGGCAAGTGCGAGGCGTCCAGCAGCGCACAGAGTTCAACGCTCGACTAGGTCGCTCGGCTCGTACACTCTGTGGTATTGTTGTTGTGACTGCGGTTGCTGTGCTCTGGGGAATCAGCGACAAGCCGCGAGCATTCCATCTGGGGATGGTTTTACGAAACGTTTTCTCTTTGCTGAACCCCGGCGGGTTGGCACTTGAAAGGACTCCACAGGGCAAGTGAACGCGTACGAGCACCAGCGCGCCTTCAATCGTGTGCGGGCACTTGTGGAAAACGCGACGCCGACTGGACTTGCAGGATGCATCAAGCTGTTCATCGCGAGTTTCGATCGCGCAAGGAATCAAGAACGACACGGTGCTTGCATGACAGCTAGCCTCGAAAGCGATGAACAAAACACCACCGATCGAGGCCTAACATTGCAGTGACGCAATAACGGATCATGAACGGCATTGTGCTTGCATCAAAAGGTCGTACCTGGTTGGCCTTGAACTTTGGCGCTGCCTCCACAACGATAACTCTCGGAGCCACCACCATAAAATGAAATTGCGTGCTTCTTCACTTGATACCCGAGCGCACATGCGCTTCAGCATATGTGCTCCGTGGCGAGCACACAAAGGATGCCACTGACCAAGCCAGTCATTTGCCAGAGCGTGCGCTGCATATGCTTTCGACGTGGACTCGCGAAAGTTTTCGTTGCTCCCTGATGAACCGGAGCGAAGAACGGTACAGTTTGTTGCATCTGAGATAGCAGATTCGTTGTGGCGAGGTAGAGGAGTCCACCTGCGGCGAACGGGACTACTCGTCGTTGGACAGAAGCGAGCATCATCGGAACAGAAGCATCCAAGGATTCGCCTAGTCGATATCCAAGCATCCAGTATCCACTAAAGACGACCAGTGCACCAGCAACAGCACTCAGCGAACATACCAGGTTCAGGTAGAGCGCCCGGAACGGGGTGAAACCTGCCTGTACGAGCACCAGGTAGTCACTGATCTCCTGCGGGAGCTCGTGCAGCCATACCGCAACCGTCGTGATGATCCCGTTTCTTCGTTGTGTCAGAAAGGCAGCTGCAATCGCCAGCCCGTCGACAAAGTTGTGGACACCGTCGGCGATAAGATTCAACCAACCCACTGGTGCAACAGGTGCCTTGGACGCGCTCGAAGCAGGTCGCTTGCCGTCAGCAGTCGCTTCAACGGTAGCGTTTGGAGTCGCACTTAGGTGCAGCCACTGTACGAACTTCTCCAGAAGAAAAAACGTGACGAGTCCAGTCAGCATGCCGCCCGCAGTCACGTGATCGTGAGCGTGGTGGTGCACACTTTCGTGGTGCGCCGCGACCTCGGCCCCCGCAAAGCACCTCGGCAGCAGGTGGAACACGACGTCAGCCAGGAGTGCTCCGGCAGCGAATCCACTTCCGATGTCGCTTAGTGGCATCGACCACGGGGAAGCGCGCCGCACGACTCGCTTCCCGAGCGGTAGACATAGCAGTGCTGCAGCTGCGGTAGCCGACGCCGACACCAACGCCCCCGCCACCGACTCCAGGAACGCACGCCAGACCTGGAGCATGTTGCAGGTAGCGTCTTTTGAAGCGTTCGACGGCTACCGCTCGGGCACGCAAACTGCACCAGGGACCTAATCAAAGTCTGGAACAACAATACCACCAATAACGGCAGTAGCGCGACCTGGAGGCGCCAGCGTTCCGAGCAGCACGCTCTGGTGCTGGTCTCCCGTCCATGCCTCTGGGGCGACGCCTGCGGATATGCAGCAAACGGTGTCGGTGCGGCGGGAGTCAGCGCCAGATATTGCACATCTAGTCACATACTGCACAGCATTCGAACACCCAGTGTCGTGCAGTGATGCCAGGCTCATGGCACATGAAGCAAGGAGGTCGTTCGGGATCATGATCGAGACACGAACCTCGCAATCGAGCGTTTCGCTGGTGGTGTATTCACCATTGCGACGCTTTCGGTTGTCGCAAGACGGCGTTTCCAACGTCGAGGTTACTCATTTCTATTGCCGTCTGGCTGTTGGTTGCCTGGTTTCACAGTACACAAAAATGAACCTGTGGAGGAAGAACCGTTATGCAGTTTGATTTGTTGGTTTTTACGTCGCAGGCGGGCCACGCACTGCGGAACGATCACGCATCGTGCAGCACCGACATGAGGCACTTGATCCTACGCTGACAATACTTGGAGCGTCGTGACTTCAAGGATCATCACAAACGATACAGACACGTCCTGGATGCGTCTGCAAACCATTCTTATCGTGCGAGTTCAATGTGTCTGCGCAGGATCTCCCCAGATACGGGATTGCTGGCGGCGACCGGCGAAGAAAAGCGTACCGTTCTGTTGCGGAAGCTCTCGGGAATCACGAGGTTGCGATCCATGTTCTCGTTGGCAAGAAGGCGGAAATGGATCCCGAAGGCCTCTGAATGCCGAACTGACAGCGGATGCTTCGAGCGACACTGGAACGGCTGGATCTGTCGTCGTCCTATGATGACGGGACAGGCTTCGCCATGCCTTAACGGGCGTCAATGCGCGCTTCGGAAATCCACAGCGCCTCACCGAGTGTTGATCACTCCACTGCTACGCCGAAATGGTGCGCCTGGCACGACAACACAACGCAGACACCGCTGATGCCTTCTCCGGACAGCAGCGAATCCATCGATCACCGACGTTGGTAGCCGCGGTTTACGGAGCGTGTTGCAAGCGGGATGGAATTATCTTGGAAGAGACGCTCTCCGTGAGGCCTCTATACGGGTTCTTCGCTGCATCATCATCGGTTCAATGCGACGAATCGATACGTTCTGGCGATCGAACGAGGTTCGCATGGGTACTGATTGAAGCCAGGACACGTGAAGAGATGCATGATATGGAAACGGATCTACCGACTGTGCCCTTGTACGGAATATCGCCTTATCGAATGGCATGGATACCAGCAGCGCTCGATGAAAGCAGGTCTCCAGGTAATGGACAGCGACGAGGTCGGTTTCGCCCGAGTCAGCGCTCACTGGGGGTAGAGGCGGCAGCTGTCGCGAACGAGAACCTGTCATAAGCTCTCCGTTGCGGTTGCTGAACACGATGGAAGCTCGAATGTTTTGTGCTTATCGAAACGCCTATCGCGTACGCTCGTCCAAGCTGGAGTCTGCCTTGCCGATCACGCCGCCAACGCCATTTTTCCTAGCAATGACTCCTGCCCTGGCGCTATGAGCGTCATCGTCATTTGGCACTGTCAACAGCGTGTTTTGTACAACATCGTATCCGCTCAAGCCCCCAGTGCATACCTGGACGGTTCCTTCTGCAATAACGATCTTGGTGTGCTGGTCCGGAGACTTGGCTCCACAGGGCGTCTGATCGCCGAGCACGGGCGCACAGCTCGAGTTGCGCTTTCGAGGCCGCCGCCGTCGAGGCAATCTTGCTGACGTGTCCGATTGGATCCGTGCACGCGCCGCGATGCCGCCGGATGCGTGTACGCCACGTGTCGGCAATCAGCCAGGTGGCGCACGCACGATGCGCTGTTTTTGGTGCTGCGGACACGTCACGATCTGGAATTCACCGTAACCGTCCATCAATCGCATCGCGGTAGCGATGCTGACGCACGCCGTCTCGATCGAAAGCATTTGCGCAACGATGCAAATCGTCCAAATCCGAAGTGTTTTCCCTCGAACACTTCCGGTGTAGGGTAAACTGAAGCTTATGGCTAGAGTCGTCGCGCAACGTTCATGAAAAGGGCGTAAACAATCGCACCTGTTTGCGATATGGCTCGGCGCTATGCTCCGCTTTACCTCAGTACAGTCGTTGACAGCACGTCTAGCCGCAACGGTCGTGGGTTTACCGCCAACCAAGCCCCTAGTCTTTCCACGGGAGACTGCGAGCGAAACGAGCACAGGCATAGGCGTGGATAGCGACGAACTAGGACCAATCGCCCCGGTTCGCGTCGCAACCACCGAGCACCATCGCACCTGGGCGCGTCCAGTGGTGCCGTCGAGGGACCTCGCACCGAACGACACTGGACCTTGTTTGAAAAAGTCACAGGTCTGCCCCAGGTGTGGCAAGGCGTTATCTGGGCGCGGAAGCGTGCACAGGCATATCCGCGTTGTCCACTTAAACCGTAGGGATCATATCTGCCAAGTCTGCTGCGCCCAGTTTTCAGAGCGCAATGCCCTACGTCGCCATGTCCGTGCCGTCCACGAGAAGCGCTTCGAGTACATATGCAAGGTGTGCAATGCCCAATATCGCTCGGCGAAAGGATTACACGTTCACTATCGTTCCAAACATTTGGGCCTTCGTCCTTTCCAGTGTTTGTTTTGCGAGAAACGCTTTGTGAGCGCCGTCCACCGTGAAACGCACGTACGCGCCGTGCACATGAACCTGCGCGAGCACGGCTGTCCACACTGCGCCTATCGAACAACGACGCGCGTCGGCCTCTTGTCGCACATTCGAAGGATGCATGATGGTGTGGAACGACAGCCATGTCCGGAGTGCATTCGTGAATTCCGTTTCAGTGAATCGTTAAGGAAACACTTGCGTCAATTTCATCGCTGGCAAGATGACGATTTCTGGTGAACAATTGCAGTGTGATCACGTCCGATGTGCCACGGGGCGGCCGTCCCCTGCCATGCATTCGTCTGGCTGGACGCTGGGTCGATGCGCTCGTGGCATGTGGCGTCCATGGTTTTTGGGTTTTACAGGTGCAAAGTTGATGCTGATGCCAAGTGGAACACGAGGAGGTATCGAATGAGACTTGCGGTTTTGTGCAAGCGCCGATACTGATGCGTGGGATGCTGTGCTAGGGATGCCGCTGCCGCGGCAGCAACAGCATCCTCATGTTCGGAGCGATTTTAACGGGCGGCTGTTTGCATTCAACTAGCAGTATCGGCACGGAGAACTGAAGATTCGACTTCGAATGCTCCGATTGGCAACCATTAAGAGACGCTTTCCCCGAGATCGAGGCAATTCGTGCGTTTACGCCTCATCTGCGATCGACAGGGCAGCACATTCTAGATACCTATTGCGCGTCACGTTTCGACAATGACGCTCGAAAGGTCGACCATTCTGTGTGTGCCCCTTCGACGTCGTCCGTGCAACACGAGCGTCCGCGAAGCAACGCACATCACCGGATCCAATACTTGCCTGAACGCAGATACCCATCGTGCTTCCCAGGATCCAAACTAGATTCACTGATCCAACACAATAAAGAAATCCCCCGATCAAGAGCGTCCGTTGATCGCACCATTCGCTACCGGGTCGCGTGTGAAACGCTCTGAGCAAGACTCAGTGCTGGTCCTTTGAGATCGGTATCCGATCCTGGCGGCTTTCGCGCTCCTCGTTGGGATCGTCACGTATTTCGAGCCGATACATCCGCACCATTTCCGGATTATCCTTTTCGGTGTACCAGTATTCCACAAAACGTCCGTCGGGGCTCTCGATTCGCTCGACATCGAGCTCGTCAAGATCGACCTCGCCAGGGCGATTTCGAAGTCGACTGACAAAATCATCGTTTCCGTTCATCCGAAAGAAGGATTCCTCGTCTTCATCGATGCTTGGTGTGAAGAGGCGGTGATCATTGGCCCTGCGCGATGCTACCGCGAAAGCATTGTTCGCATCTCGGATGATCGGTTCTGGATGGTGCGGTTTCGGGTTGAAGCGCTCGTGCTCTTGCCGAATCATGTAACTGCGCAACAGCATTGCGCCACAAAACTGCACAGCTCGTAGAAACCACGGGTTCCTTATCAGCGCTTGAAGCGGTGAACGAGGATACCGCTCATCTGCTCGAGAGCGGCGCTTGTCATAGATGTAGACCAGCACCTGGGTATCCTCAGGTCCCGTTTCCATGCCGAATAAATCTGCTTCCAACGGGAAAACGAATCGACGAATCCCATCGTAAAGCTGCGTAATCCATGGCGTATCGTCTGGTAGCTTTCGCTCGCCGGTTTCCTCTATCACCGGGCATTTGCTGGAATTCTCTGCGACAAAGACGGGAAACCGGACGGCTTTTAGCGGCCCAGTGAGACGTTCAATAAGTAAGTACACGTAGTCACGACGACCGCGGACGTATTCGGGGTAGCTCAGCGAGTCAGGCGGCAATGATTGACCATGGGTAAAGACTACCATCATGTGGCGAAGCACTTCTGCCCCGAAAAATTCCATCAGAACTTTCCAATTGTGGTAATCAACTAGATCAGGGCGGGTGTCATCGAGACGCATGACGTAGAGAATAGCGTGGAAGGAACGCAGATAAGGATGCTCATCCGCACCCCGAGCGTCGAGGAGCTTTCGAAGCCGCTGGACCTGCCGTCGACTAGCTTCTAGGCCGCTGCGTCTACAAGGTGCTATCCCTGGGGTATCAATGAACTCGAGCACCACGGAGTCGACTTGTCGAGCACATACTTGCGCGTTTTTCGTTCCCCGCTCCCACGCAGACACAGAGCACAGGTTCTCGTTCAGGAGCGTGTTGATCAGGGACGACTTGCCAACACCAGGTGCTCCCACGACCAGAAATCGCAGCCGTGGCACTCCTTGACGTTCCGCTGCCAGTGCGAGACGCAGAATCGCTTGAGCAGTCGGCTCGGGTACGTCCTCAAGTGCAAGCACTTGCTCTTCGTAAACGTCAGAGTCTTCTAGAGGATAGGCAAAGGTTCCGTTTTTCCTGAACAGCGAAACAGGACGCTGGGTAACTTGCCCAGTTCGATCTGGTGAAGCACGCTGTTCCGCTTCATTCTTGGTAGGCGTCTCCGAGTCCATGACCTGATCGGTGGCTAGTCGTATCGATTAGACGCAGTGCGCTCCCGACACATGCAGCCGAGCCATAGAGCGCAAGCGGTATCGGTGCCGACGCTCTGCCCGGTCCGTGTCAGTCCGTAGACTCTGGTACCGGGGCTATCGCTTGTTATCGGTACACCACCAACGCCCGGGGATAATCCTAGTGCCAGAGGTCTATATAAGCTTCGCTTTCGGACGCCGCACGCTCCTCGCTGCCGGACTTCTCTGGCAGGCGCAAGCATCTGCGAATGGACTGCGTTCGATTGCGTCGGTGCCCAGCAGCGAGGCACTTGTGAAATCGATGGATTCTGGTTGAACAATCGACTCCCATACTGCGAGAATCTGGAGAAGCGGTGGGTTCCTCACTGGATTACCGAAAATAATTGTGGACTCGGGAGTACCGTGTTCAGATCAAACGATAGATCTTACGCCATGCACTAGAAAACCAGATTCGATTGCTAATGGACCGCTGAACTCGTCGCTCTGCTCATGCCTTGCGATCTTTTCCGCAGGTTTTCTAGTTTTCGAGACTGGACCATTGAAATGCTGCAATTAGAGCTTAAAGATTCATAGAATTTTTTAGGATGCTTGGTCGTCGCGTTTTCGGAGTTGCTTTATCGATTTTTTGTCGCTGGTATTTCGTGAGTTACGTCCATGAAGATGATTCGTGACATCCTCGAGCAGGGGTTCGTAAATTAACCGATCTCGTTATCAAATGTATGCGAACAAGCCTGTGCTCTTCTCTGCTTGTGTGTATGATGCTCAAATCGCCTCTTTCTCATGTTTTCGACCAGCTCTTTCTTGGCAACTCGTGTGCGTGGCAACTCGTACACCTGCATCGACAATGGGAAAAATCAACGTCATCCTTTGACGGCTTGATGACAAGCTCAGACCTAGATCCCACTGCGCCTGTGACGTCAAATCATCGATTCCGTTCGAAACACGAATCCTGTTCTCTTTGCGGTCAGCGACGAAACGGCATTCCCCAGCAATACGATGCCTTTCACGGGATATGCTCCCAGATGCTCCCGTCTCTTCTGTTTCCTTGGAAAAGGGACTTGGAGTCCAACGATTCCAACGATCGCCTCGAGTGAGGAGGGTGTCACAGCTCTGCGCAGATGCACGTAGACTGAACGAAAACTCGCAACTTGCACTTCCTCATGTATTCTGCCTCCGGTGCTTGTTCCATAATGGATAGCATCGCGTTCCACAAATTCTCTATCGAGTCAGAGCGCGTGCGCTTGAACGTATAGCGGACAGACTGCTCCTCAGGGGTATCGCCTGGTAGGAGCCCGTGATCCTATGGCACGTCATCGGGCCCATGAACAGAGGCGAGCATCGAGTGGAGCCTTCTGTACCCGCCAAGGTCTTGCACCGAGCGATGAAGCAAGCGTTCTAGCGCCACGCGGCTGCCCTCGGAGCAGACTTGAAAGCCGTCATTGGCGTACAGCAGCACCTGACCACATCCCAGTCTCACTGCTGCAAACGGCGCACCGACGCCCTATACGAAGATGCTGTACAATGGCGAGCGAAACGTAGATCGCAACTTCAGCTTCTGCACGAAATCCGTGAACATCATCGGGAAGCCGCGAAATCCGGACTTGGACGCTCCCATCAACATCCTTCATTTGAGAACACTGGAGCTAGACGGAGAAATTTAATCGCCGGATTCAAATCCAGAGATGGTACGGAGCAAAAGGAATCAGTCACTGAACTAGCCCCAGATGGCATACGGTGTGCTGGTATCACTACGAAACATGCCGCACTTGAGCCTCGGCATCCGTGGTAAACGACCTGTCCATTTGATCTAAATTGACTAGAACGGACACGCCATCGGGAGAAGACTGTATCCTATCCTTTTTGTACATTTAAATCTATTTATATGCTATAACCTCCCGTTTCTTCAGCGCTCCCTCGTACCAGGGCGCGCTCGAGCGAGCGGCGCGCAGGCGCGCCCGGAGATCGACGGCCGCCGCACGGGATCGACGCTGTACGCTGCGCCCACATGACGCGAAGCAAGTTCACGCCTGGTCCGTTCCCGTGTGGCGTCATGTTTGTTGCATCGAATAGCATTGGAACGTCGTTATTTGTGACAGGAAAGACCCATGTTCGGCATTTGCAACCTCTAGCAAAAAACGCCGGCAGCTGCAGTGCAAAGAATACTCGAAGGAAATCGAGGATGCAAGCAGGCGCTACCACGCTCAAAGCGGTTGCCTCGGAGCGCCGTTTGTGCACGCAGCGCTCCGAAGAGATCATGCGTGACGCCGTCAACGTTATGCCCGGAGGCGTATCTTCCCCGGTGCGAGCTTTTCGATCTGTTGGCGGGAACCCAATCGTTTTTGAGTCGACGAAGGGGAGCAAGATAGTTGACGTGGACGGCAACGAGTATATCGACTACGTCCTTTCTTTTGGACCCTCTGTTGTCGGCAGCGCGAATGACGAAGTTATCGAGGCGGTATCTACGCAGGCTCGTAAAGGGCTATCGTTCGGAGCGCCCTCTTACCTTGAGAATCAACTAGCGCACGCGATTATCGATGCTGTTCCCAGCGCCGAGATGGTGCGTTTCGTGAGCAGCGGCACCGAGGCATGCATTTCGGCGGCTCGCTTGATGCGAGCCTATACTGGTCGCGAAAAAATCATCAAGATGACGGGATGTTACCACGGACATGGTGATAGTTTCCTGGTATCAGCTGGTTCAGGTGTGGCGACACTCGGACTGTCGGATTCACCTGGTGTGCTGAAGAGCGTTGCTTCGGCAACCATCGTTGTCCCGTACAATAACATTGAAGCCATTCGGGAAGTTTTCCGAAAGCACCAGGGAGAGATCGCTGGTGTCTTCCTCGAACCAGTAGTCGGAAACAGTGGCTTCATCGAACCACTGCCGGGGTATTTGGCGGAGCTCCGGGAGATTACCAAACAGAATGGTGCGCTTTTGCTTTTCGACGAAGTCATGACTGGCTTCCGGATTAGCTACGGCGGTGCTCAGAGTCATTTTGATGTCACACCTGATCTGACGACGCTCGGAAAGGTTATTGGCGGGGGCTACCCGGTGGGTGCGTACGCCGGCCCGCGCCATATCATGGAAACGGTAGCGCCGGCTGGCCCGATGTACCAAGCGGGTACACTGAGTGGCTCTCCAGTCGGCATGGCCGCTGGCCTGAAAACGCTGGAAATCCTCCGCCGCCCCGGCACCTACGAGTACCTTCAGCGCATCACCCAACGACTTGTCGAGGGGCTCCTCGACGCAGCGCGCTCCAATGGCCATGAGGCATGTGGTGGGTCGCTTTACTCGATGTTCGGGATGTTCTTTACCAAGGGACCTGTTCACAATTTCGAGGACGCAAAGAAATCGGACACTGAAAAGTTCAAGAAATTCCATCGTGGAATGTTGGAGGAGGGCGTTTACTTGGCTCCGTCTCAGTTCGAAGCCGGTTTTACGTCGCTTGCGCACACCGAGGACGATATCGAGCGTACTATCGAAGCGGCTCGTCGTGTGCTCGCGCGTATTCCGGCCTGAGAACCCGTGAAAAGCGATTTCCACCTAGCCTCTGCACCGCTGTTCCGGAACCATGTCGTAGACGGCACCTGATTTGCCAAACAGTTGAAACCGTGTGCACAGTGCCGTGCAGTAGACAAGAGCCCAAAACGAAGCATCGCTCTTGAATGAAAATGAGGCCGCAATGAAATCTGTAAACCGAGGAGCGTTATGTACCCGTGCGTCAAGGGTTCGAAAGGTGGATGAAAAGCGTTGGCAAACGCGAAAGCTGCCTGTGCACCTCACTGTATCCGTTGTTTCAGCACCGGTGATGTTTGCAGCGTAGGTGTCCCGCTCGCGATCGATGTCAACGCTGCGATCTGTTATCAATCGAGCGCAGAGCCAGGTCTCGTCAGCCTTTGAAATGGCACCAGACGGCGTATCTCAGAGCGAACAACGCGTCTCTCGAAGCACGACTCGAATGATGAAGCGTCGACATCTGCTGTGCACAGTACGGATGCGAGTTCGAGGTGTCTCTGTGTGGCCGTCCGGGCATAGCCGCCCGGTGCGCCCCGACTGGTACCGTACCGAAGCCTCGGTACTTGATGGAGCGACTCTTTACAGCTACCACACAAGAGCGATACGCAAGAGTCTCGGCTGGTACTGAGTAGCACCACGCTTCGTATCTCCGGGTTGCAATGTCCATGATGCAGAGCGCGTGATTACGCTGTGCTCTGGGCGGCGCCAAGCGCCATGGCTAAGAGCTGCAAAAGCACCTCTGCAACGATGAGAATAATGATGATCCACTCTAATCGATGCTCGGTTCGAACGTGAACTTCATCACGGAAAAGCATAAACAGATCCTTGAGGATTTCGAGCCGTTGGTTCAAGAGTTGACCCCTTTTTTCGGTATCCAACCAGCGAGCTGTTCGCTCATAGAGCGGTTCGACCTCTTCATTCTCCCAAAACCAATCCGGTGTTCCTAGCAAATCTGTCTGGAGATTAAAGTAGCTTCTGTACAAGTGTACCTCGCCGCTCATGCGCATGACATCGCGAGCACCTAGCCGAAGTTCGCCGAATCGCACCAGGTCCAGTGGCACATTGCCACAGCGCTCAATCAGAAGATCGACACTGTTCTCGAAGGAGCCCAGCTTGCAAGACTGGGCCAGTGCGTGCGAGATACCCGCTTGGACCTGAACCAACTCTTCGTCGCTGAGGTCGGCCTCCTCTAGTTGCGTCCATTCGTTTTCCGCTTCAGCGTTTGGATCTAAAATCGCCGCTGGAGGTGCTGCGATTCGCATGCCAACGAGCTGAGAGCGCTCGACCAACGCCCCCGGGAGCATGATGTTGTCGTTCTTGATTCGGGCCTTATCTGCCTCGTAACTATAAGTGTAGGTGAAGAATTCTTTCTCCATTTCCGCAGGTGATAACTGACCGTTTTCAAACGCTTGGAGCCAGTCTAAAATGCCCCATTCGCCAGCTTCGGATAATCCCCAACACACGAGGGTACCATACGAGAAGAAAAAGATAGCAGCGCCAGCGACAACATCTTCCACTTCTTGGTCATCGTCAAGCGCAAAGCTCGGGTCCAGCGCCTCCTCTGTGTCCATCGTTCTCCACGACGGGTCCATGGTGCGATTCATGCGCTGCCTCGCGAGACCTGCTCGGTTCTGCTGATCGTTTGGCGGGGATGCTGTTGTTGGCAACATCTCGGTGTGTTCGTCACCGGATCTATCGTTACCACAAGGGAGCCTGCTCCCTCGAGCGTCTTCCCCGGATCGGAGAAGTTCTCGAATAGCGCCAATACGGCGTCGACTTGGGCGCCTCTGGAGCAGAAGCAGGTCTCGCGATAGACGCCGTACCGTCAAGTTGGCTTTCGAAGTTATCTGCTGCAGCGCTGCGTACAGCGCCCGCAAGTCATACGTTGTGCACGTGCAGTATGTGGATAACCGACCAACAAAGCCAAGTGCTGCTTTCTCGCGCAGAGGTTCCTCCCGCTCGAGACGTGCACGATGTCGGAGGCCGGTTTTGCGAGGCAGCGGCATCGTCGGCGTCGGCGCCGCCCCAGACGGGTTCCCGACACCACCGCCAGCAGCGCTCGGTGCTACTGGCCCGGAAACATGCGCTGGACCTGTGGTTCCAGCGCCCAGTGCAGCCGGTTGAGAGAGGTCTAACTTGATCTCATTGGGTGTTGGCAGCGTCCCTGCGGCTGGTGCACCAGAAGCACCAGCCTGGAACGAGGTTTGGCTCGGCGGTAATCGCGTCTCAGGTGTGCCACTGCCGATCGCTGAGGCAAACTGTTTCAGAAGCGCCGTTCGCTCACTTGGCGCCGACATAAGCCGCTACCCTGCGCTGAGAAGCGAGGCCTGTGTCCCGCGACTAGGCGCAGGTACGCCTCAGATCCAGTGCCTGCAGATGACGCCATGGATGTTGTCAGGAAATGTCGCATTTGGCGGGATGCTTGCTTTTCGGTATTTATGTCCATTATTATCTATACGTATTCAGATTGCCTTTTGATGATATTTATTGGGCAGGCGGGTTCCTCCTCGCCGGCCAGGGATCCTCGATCGCGCCCTTGCCACGAGCACGCAGCGGCGTATTCCGCGTACCGCGCCCTATTGCCGAGTACCACCGCGCGCACTTTCCCTCGGAGATATGAATTCGTTTCCAGGTTCTCATCGGTGTTCGATACTGCCTTGAGCTGCGCTGCACCTTATACGATGCAGTTTCCAGTGGCGTTGGTAGCAGATGTCGGATAGACGAGCATCGCTGGACACCGGTTACGCCCGACAGAACGCGGATCCGTCTGAGCGTGGCATCATCGTTGACCCTTTTATAGAAAGTGGAGGATCTTTTTCGCACGAACCGGGCCAGTCTGGACAGCGCGATGCCTAAAGGTATTCGGGAGCCCGTCTGGAATGCGGAATCGCACGATGCTGGTCGACGATTATTGTTCGTGAAACAAAAAATGTCCCACGACCATGAAGGGTAAAATGAATACCCGAGTGCAGATGCCTCCCAGCCGTTTCTTGACCGGCCGCCTGCTAACGACATCAGCTTCTCGTTATGATAGCATCGGAAGCCGCCGGACGAGGGTCGCTCGCGTGAGCTCCTCGGGTCTCGTCGTCAGCACCTGGCATTGTCCGATATTGATAGCAGCATTCAAGTCTCGGTTCGCGAACTCCCCGCGTGCATTGGCGCTGGCTGAAGTCATCAATGCAAGGATTCCTCGAACTCGTGTCCTCGGTGCCATTTGGTGCTCGGCCAGCGCTCCGTACCATTCTGTCGCCGAAGCGCTGCGCGGCCTTCTCTCCATCTCGACGTTCTGAAGTGACCACCCCAGGTCATCCAATAGATTATGTATTTCTTGCATATAAATGCTCTTGTTTCTGTCCTTAGGTGAGGACGTTCCCGAAGGGAGACGGATTTGCGGAAGCAAGACCAGATGTACCCTGGTGCCGCCATGTGCTTAGCGCTTTAGCGATTCAACTAGTGGAGCGATCATTACGTTTCATGGTAATAACACTCCTTCGATGGGGTTCAGCTGCAGGTTGTACTGATGCATGAAAACCAGCTCTTCCCCGATAGAATCAGCAAATGCTCGGACGCGAGGGATGTGCTCAAATGCCTCGTGGTACAATAGAAGCAAGTCGCGAAACGTTACACGAAAAGTCTTTTATTTATCGACAAAGTGGTTGCTGCTGATATATGAGCGTTTTCTACGTGCGAAACTAAGACAGCCAAATGAATTCTCTATAGCTAATACAGCTGATGTCGTCGTTCTCTTCGGGATCGTTGATATAGTCAGCCGGCTCCCTGATCCGCGAATACCCACAAACGTTCCGACAGTTTCATTCGAAGCAATTCTCATCAACTAGAGAAAAAAACCAACGTCCCTTGGCTTCGTATCGATTCCGACGTTCCAGAAACGCTGTAGGTGCAATTTCTGTGGAAGGTGGCCGTGCGTGATCTACGACTCTTTTTTGCGACTGAATCCTAGTGTTTACGGGACCGCACGAACGAGCTGTTGCGAAACAGAGAAGCCTGTGGCGGTTACGATCGCCGCTTTTGCTATTTGCGTAAGATGCTCAACCGGTCCTTTTCTACCATTGACCACAAGCACGCTTTAAGAATACAATTCTCTGCCCAAGGCGCGTATACTTGTTTCGTTCTGTGTTCCTCAACCATCTGAGTACTGTGGTATAACTGTGCTTATGGAGGAATGCAGACCTCTTCGCACTGCTCAGTAACGAATGCATCCTACAGGCAAGTCACCCACGATCTGTTCAAAACATAACATCATGACTTCGATCACCTGCGATAACCTGCAAAAAGAGCATTCGGTAACACGCAGGCGTGGTTTAGTAAAATTGAGGTTCCAGAATATGACTAGTGCTGAGCATGCGGTAACCGCCCCAGTACATCCCTGAACCTTCAGCGGCATCTGCAAGGTGGTGTTTCTCTTTGGATGTCAGATCTGACTCAGCGCCGGTCAAATGTGCAGCATTGATATGGACGCCGTGTCGAGTCCCCGCAGCTGGATGGATGAACTGAATGATCTCATGACGAGAACTTGCCATGTCTTTCAAAATTCGACGAGAGGACACATTTTTGCGACTTTGGGTCCTGTCACGCTCCTGGGCACTTCTACGAGCCGTCATCGTCACTGACATTGCACCGTAAACATCACAGAGACATACGCTGTGCTTGTGGCGCTGGTCAATTCCACCGATGGTACGGGGGCCGAAGACCAAAGCTCCTCGCTTGCAGCGGATCTTTGGGAAATCGGTAGGACGATGAGGGTCTCTGTGTTTTCGCGATAATATGATGAACGCTGCGATATCAAAAAGCAGCGCACTGTAGTCGTCAACCAGTTGCCCGGGAAAGTCGTTTCTGGTGTATGCATGCGGCTTCCCAGGCTCGCTGTATCGCTGATTGATCCAGACGAGTGGCTTGTTCCCGGCAGCGACGAAGAGAGGCACAGCATCGATCTCAGCTGCGTAGTCTTCGAACGCTTTTGAGCGATGAAAAACGATACTGTCTACGATCAGGACAGAATAATTTACGAAGCAGTACCCACGACCTGCTTCGACGGAATGATGGCATGTTGAAGGAGCTTGGCCATTCAGTGATTTGCAGGCGACCACACACAACTCAATCGTCGCTAGGGCGGATTTCGTCGGAATGCTCGCTTGTCTCCTCTATACCAAAAACCGTATTCGGGTAATGTGTTTCAACACGGCCAGATCTGTTTCCAATGCACAACGTTCAGGGCGAGGACTATGTTATGAGTGGTTCATCCACCTGCTCACCATGAAACGACTGAGTTTTACAAGCGGCGCCGTTTTCCCGCAAGCTCGCCGTGATAGCCTCAAGCCGATTCGTCACCTCCCTCCAGTCTACAGCACACATTCCCACCATTGAATACTTGTGAGAAAGACGAATCAAATCATCAAGAGCGTGCTGGTCCAGGTACTCCAGGATTCAGTGCTCGCAGCGTAACAATACTAAGGCCAGGCGAGGGAATCTCGAGCCGAGCACTCTTACGAGCACTCAGCGGTTCAGGTTTCCAGCGTGTCGTCGGCGGTTGTTTTCAACCCAGATACCATCTATACGTCTTCACCCTGCGAAACTGGTGCCCCTCGAGCTCTCTTCGCACCAACTGTTCGTTTCCTCTTCGGTTCAGGAGCTTCGGAGCCTTCGAGTCCTTGCTCTGTAGTCGAGGCATCAGCACATAACCAGTTCTCTTTGTCGTGCGTGATTCGATGTTGGACGCGCTGGACGGCGTCACACATGCTCTCTAGCTGCTGCTGATACGCACGCCAATCCTCAGCTGACATTTGTCGCCTTTCTGCAAATCCTGGCAGCACAATATGACCTAAACTTTCAAGCTGAACCCAGTGACGCGTTGTTGATGGCGAAGTTGCGGCTTGCAACTGGAGCCACTCTCCGGCAAGGAGCTGGTGCAGTCGTTGCTGCTGGACCTCAGGAAGAGATTGCAGCAGAGTATGAACGTCTTGCCACTGCTGCTCACGAGACAAAAGACGCAGTTCGAACTCTGCTTCACGAACACGCGTTTCAGGGAGGGCGAATCGTGCGCGATTTTCGCGCAGGCGTGCAACGACCACTTCTCGAGAGGGATTCGGACCCTCGTTGATTACTAAACCCATCTTCGTCTTCGCCCCGGCCTTGATTTTTTCCCTGTTCACTAAGAAAACCTCAGCCGGATCAATCTGAAGCCCAGTAAACTCTGCGAGCGATTGCTGTCCCAGGAGTTTTTGCGTTTGCAGGTTCAGTTGGGAGATCGTCTTGCCGACAAGGTACCCGCTCTGTACTATCTGGGACCAGCGCCCAACACCGTGTACCATCAAACACAGACGCAAGCGGTGAACCTCGTCTCCAGTCCATCCAGGCGACAAACTAAAGTTCCAAAGAGACAAAGCGTGAGGTGCAGCGGGCCCTGGCTTCATGTCTCCCTGCAGGAGCACAAGCCCAGCGTCTCCAAAGCGTTGACCGGAATTTTGGCGCCAGCATGCGTCGACTGTTGCTGGCGTTTTGCGCGCCAAACTCGGGCGTTGAACTTTTGTTGTGCGCTTGAGAGCCTCGCCGGCATCTTCGTGACGCATATAAACATTAGGATTCAGCGAGCTTTCTTCGCGAACAGGCCCAGACGCGTAGATTCAACTTTGTACTATTGAGCATACGTTTGACTGCGCTCGGTGGGGGTTTTGTGTACGAGCGGGTGTTGCCAGGTTGTCACTTCAACTTGAAGCAGCACGAGTCTCGCGTGTTGGCACTCGGGTCCACGTTGGTGTTCACGAGACCGCTGTACGTACCCGTACTGTGGCAGGAAGGTGCATTATTTGCGCCTCTCGTTCTGAAACTGCGTAGAGTGTGTCCGCGTGGTGCGAGCTGGCCCGAAGCAGCCTTCGCTTACGTATCGCCTCAAGCGAGTGTGCTGGTGCACTTGACTCGAAGAAGCTCTGAGCGGGACGATCCGGATTTTTCGGTGCGTTCTACGTAGTGCTCACTTGTGGTGAACGATAACACCAGTGTGAACGGTTGGGTGATACCGTGCGAAACGTTTCGCAAGAGGGCACAAACAGACGCGCTCATTGCCTTGTGCAGCAGCCGAGTTTGAACCGAGGCCGTTCCGGAATAGGTCTCGCTTCCTGTCTGTTCGCAATCTTCAGGCAAGTACAGTGTTGTTCAGCAGCAAAGCGCACACCGGAAACTACGCACCTTTCGTCAGTACGAAGTTATCATACCCAGTGCTGTGCTTGCGCCGGCGGTCTCATCGGTGACACCCGAATTCCCCGCTCGGACGTATTCGTGAGTTTCGCTCTGCAGAGTCACGCGCGGCAGCGTGGATTCCTTAGAGGGAACCACTCTGAAAGATTGGCGAGCTTCTCAAAAATCACTCGCGCGTACAGGGCGTAGCTTGAGCTATTTGAATAAATGACGAAGCAGGTCTCCGCTTCGAATGCATTCGATACTGTATTGACGGCAGCACGTTCTGCAAAGAAGGAATCACCGCAAACTGACTCGTCAGCTTTGCAAGAGAAACACCGTAGAAAGCCTCGTGCTGACAAACGCTCTATCAAGCAGGAGCACACCCCTCTGGATACGGTTTCGTCATCTGATTCCGCGGCTCCCTACTGTTTGGAAAGTGTACCGCGGAATTCGAGCGATGGCGCACCGGGTTTGCAGCCAAACGGTTTATGTAATGTTGCGTCCTGGAAGAACATACAACCGCTTCGAACGTACGTGCACCAGGGCGCAGTCCACTGCCTTGTCATGAGCCCGTCGGGGAGCGTGCTGCTCTCGGCGTCGACTCGTGGCTCACTCTGCCTCTGGGATGCGCAAGTTGGCGACCACATTCAGCTTCGGGAACTGCGCGATACCCGAGAACATGTCTTTAATCGATATATCGAAGAATATCTGACAGCTCGCTTTACCCCCGATGAACGGTATGTGGTCGCCGCTGGAACCCGACGAGATCGCCACCTTTGGGACTTTGACGAGTCTGATTGCAAGGTGGTGCCGCCTGCAATCAAAATATTCGATATTGTGAGTGGCGAGGTCCTAGCCGACCTAGAGGGTCACCTAGAAGAAGTCTTCTGTGTCCAAATATATCGCGAGTTGGGCGATCACGGACCCTGGATGATGATGAGTTGCTCCCAGGACGGCACAGTCATACTCTGGCGGTTTGCCGCCAACGGCACCGCTTTCAACACTGCCACCAAAGAGCGTGTCATTTCGCTGGAAGCACTGGACGTCGAGCAGCTTGATCCAAACTATGTCTCTGGTATCTCTTTGAGCGAGCCGACTGCACGAGATGCGATTCAAGCGCTGGCACGCCAAGTAGGTGTCGCGCCCAACGAGTTGAATGGCGAGTCCTACATCGCCACCTGGTGTGCGTTGCTGCCGGCTACCGCTGCGCGCTATGCGTTGGTATCCGTCGACACTGGACTGTGTGTACTCGACCTGAAAGCCGGTCGGGTGATTGCCAAGTTCCCAGCCCTATTCACGGCGATTTGCGATTCCTTTCTCGTGCTGGATGACGTCGACGAGGCTGGTACGCGTTACTTTTCGCTAGCGGTCCATGGCGTAGAAGCGCTCTCCGGCGACGGGCGCAATGCCGAACAGATTCGCCCCGATCGATGTTTGCTCTGTCGTCTGTACGTTCCAATGAAAGACGGTGATCAGTGGCGTCTGATCACGGAGCAAGAGCTCAGTCATTCAACGAAATACGTTTCCAATGTCTGGCCCTCTCGAATCAGTGCAGCTGCGGGGCAATGGGTTGCAGCGGGAACAGAGCACGGCACGGTTTGTGTTTGGGATCTCACAAACCGTGGCCAACATCTGCTGACCCTCGTGGGCTCGCACGACAATCAAAGCTGTGTGCGGGACCTTATCGTTCATCCAACACGGCCATGGCTCTATAGCGCTGCTGATGACGGTACCATTCAGGTTTGGGCGGTGCCTTCTCCGGCGGACGCCGGGGACCCGCATGCGCCTACCTCGAATGGCATGTGTGGAAGCATATAGTGCCGTTCGCTGATGACGAGTGCTCGTTGTTCGTCTATCGACACGATCATGGCGGCGCCCGAGCGTTTCGACTCGATGGTATCGTGGACCGGGTCGCCACCTGGATCGGACAGCTGTAGACAGTCCCGATTCCAGACAAGAGGCATGGAAACGGCTGACGTTACGGAAGCAGCTCCCGGGCGGGCAATGTCACGCTAAATTCGGGCTAGACGAGGTCGCTGCTTCCGATGCTAGGCTTGCGCGTTTTGGAAGGAAACGTATTGATCATCACACAAACATGCGGTTCGTACTGGAGTCCGTAGCTGTGATTCCCAAACTGAGGTAACGGATCATTCCCGCACAGCCAGTGCATCGACGAACGCATCAGATACCTCAGGGTACGTTTGCGTGCCTGGAATATAAACGATAGCCCGCATTGGCTAGGCAGCTCTTTACTGCCCGCGTTGCAGCTTTGGTACCGCATCCGCAGTGTCCAGCATGCTCGCGGTGGGCGTTACTGGCTCGACGCGGCTCCCGCACCGTCCACGCTTGTGTATCGAGCAGCGTCAGGTGCGCGCCCTGCGACGTAGACGCCGCTGCAAGAGACAACTCCTTCTTTTGCTCAGCTCGACGCTGGCGTCATGATGCAGGCTCGAGCGAGCGGGTGCGTGCTCACGCTTGAGCAACGAAAACGCGGCCAAGACGTTCCAGATGGCAGCATGCGCTTCTCCAGGTACGCGTGTCGCGTACGGTGTATCCGGCTTTGCGTCCAACAGCCAGCAGTTGCCCGCGTGTTCTTGTATGCATCTGGTGCCGCATTTGCTTCACGTATTCATTCCGAAGCATCCGAAGAGCATCGATAGATGCTGGCACTCGGGTGCAACAACAACAACAACAGCAGCGATCTATGCGCAAAGCAATATCCTCGTGTTACGGTAGCCGGGCACTGTAGTCATCGATAGATGCTGGCACTCGGGTGCAACAACAACAACAACAGCAGCGATCTATGCGCAAAGCAATATCATCGCGTTACGGTAACCGGGCACTGTGTTCCGTGTGCCGTGCGAACTACAAGTCGTACGACATGCTCGACTCGCGTGCAAACTCCCAGTTCAGTACCAGGAAGCTCGACATCCTCGCCATGCGATCTCTCTCAACACCGTTACGTCCCAGCGCGATAATCTCGAGGCACCAGCGGGTACCCGTGTCTCGTGTGTCCTCCTATCAGCGGTGACAGCAGTTGTCGCTCTCTGCTGATCAAGGCACCTATCCAATACTTTGCAATCGCAGTCAATCGTCGTCTAGTGCCTCCAGTGCACGGTTCAAAGCATTTCTCTGAGCCGCCGCATACGACGCGCCAGCACCACGTGCGGTTCATCTGGTTCCACCGGAAGCACCGGAAATGGCTGGCCTCGAGCACGATCCACAATCAGTGCGTTTGCCGCCTCAAGACCCGTCACATAGGCCTTCTCCTGCGAAAATGAACCGTGCCTGGTATCGATCCAGTCGCCCGCAAAGTAGACATTATTTTGAAGGCCTGCATCCGTGGCGCGAACTTGTGGAAAGTGTCTGTAAGAGCCCGGCCGAAAGTGCGTCACAGCTCTGGGTGCACGAACCACAGTCGAGTCTATGACGCGAGCTTCGTTCATGGCAGAAGCAATGCACTTGCGCAGAATCCGGTCACAGTGCTCCACAATCGAGTCATTATCCCAGACCAAGAGCGACGATGCGCCGTACAAATCCATTTCAATGACCTCACCAGGTGCATCACCAAATGACTCATCGTGAAGCGCATTCAGATCGAAAAAGGTGCCACCGATATCAGCATCAAAGCCGAAAAATGCATTACTCGGACGGTGGAGACGCATTCGGCGATCATAGTACAAGCGTACTGCAAGAACATCTACACTTCCCAAATGCATGAAGCGGCGAAACTGACTCGAGTGTTTCGCGAGCGCTGCCGACTGCCGTACGAGCGCCTGGGCCCCGGAGATACCCACTGCGAAGATGACGGCATCAACGGGCAGGCGTTCTGGACTATTGCCCCCGTCCTGCAGCATGAGAGCGTCAACATGGCCTCTGGTTGGATGCAGATCAACGTCGACTACGCGGGTGCCTAGGCGCAGGTCAAGGCCGCGCTGTTGCGTCATGACTTGTAGCCAGGGTTCGAATACGCGCTCTGCTGTGGTGCCACGGACCCATTTCACGTCAAAGTCACTTTGGTGCGCGAGAATGAAATAATAGAGCATACCCAGCGCACCGCTCGCAGAGCACAGCTCACTCGGCGCAAACAAGCCTACCAGTAGCATCGGTTCGAACGCGTTTGTGATGAGACGTTCACTACAGCCGTAGCGGGTGAAAAGCTCTCGTGCCGTCATCTGGTCATATTTTCTCCATGCTTCTGGCGAGTTGTCAAAGTCTGCCACGGCGTCGAAGAGCGCGAACGCTGAAAGTCGATCCATCCACGGCAAGCGATAGAAGCGCGGATATATCATGGTGCCGAGTGGGCTCGGTAGTCGTGGCAGCTCGCTAAAGAGCGGCGACTCTGCTTCCAAACCGGCTGGCGAGTACTGGGCGCTACGGGTGAATCGCGTGAAAGGGTCTGCGTCTCCTGCTAGCCTCAACTGACGATAGACCAGGTCGAAGATATTTACATAAGGCTTCCAGAAACCGTGGACGCCAACCTCTACCGGCCTGTTTTCACGCTGAACCCAGCCAGCGGCAAGGCCCCCGATGGATTCACGGCTCTCGATGAGCGTCACGTGGAAAGCCTCGCGGTTCCGTGGAGAGCTCGTAAGCGCATGGGCAGCGCCGAGTCCAGCCCAGCCCCCGCCGACGATCGCGACCCGCAGCGGTCTTGTTCTCGATTCAGGGTCCGCGCTTGCAATGCAAGTTCGAAGGCAACGCTGGCGACTGAGGTTCTTGCAGTGACGCGACTGTCGCCTGGTTGGAAGCGCGCTCTGAAACATGGTAAGTTGCGCGAGTGTCTTCGAACGAAAAAAAGGAAAGCTCCGCGGCGGGGAGTCGAACCCCGGTCTCGACGGCGTTGTGAACTGCAACTGCGTCGACAACGTCGTATTCTGGCAGTTACACGAAAACCGTTCGTTAAACTACCGCGGATGGAGGAATATGATGATGTGAATGACCGATCACAATTGATATATAAATGCATTGGCGGGTGATGCGCGTTGGCGACATCGCGGCAGCCGAGGCAGCTGGCACCGACCGCGTTGTGACGCAGGCGTTCGTGATCGCGCTGCGCAGCGGTCTAGTGCGGGCGACTTCCTGAAGTCGTGCTTCCGGTCTCCCGGGTACGACACTGCACCCATCGGGCCGGTTTGCTGTGAGGGCGCAGCTCTGGACACGGTGGACCGTGGAAATCATCCGAGAAATGGGTACGTTTGAAACCTAAATGACTGAGAGTGCTCGCAATCGCACGAAATCCCTGTTAGATCCATCGATCATGTGGGGAGGAATTCCCTCAGTCATTCGAGACTGGGCGGCATCCGCGGTGCGTTCCACCAGCGCAGCGCTATCGGGCTTTCGCACGAGTCGACGCGCTCAGCTTCTGCATAACCGGTTTTTCTTGGAGTTGAATCACTTGAACGAACTGGGATTCCCCGGGTATGCCATTTGTGTTGGAAACCTGTGAAGAGACCGGGTTGCCTTTGAGGCATCTCAACGTTCCGCAGGTCGCATACCAGTGCATCCATCGGGATCTGCGCCTAGACTGATCTAGCGCTTTCCCTCGTATGCTGAGTCTGTATCCGAAACTGGCTGTGACGCCAGCATTTTTCTTTTTTGTTTCACAGAAAGCTAACTTAGAGCAGATATGCCTGCGATGACGCTATCTCATACCCGCACCCAGAAAAGCGTCCGCCACATATCCAAGCACCGCTTCCCATATTTGCCCGCGAAGATACACATCATTTCCTCCGTTCCACTGTGTGGCGAGTCTGTCGTGATCCCCATCAATGACACCTATCGCGCCGGTGTGCATGCAGCAAGGATACGAGACGCGTTTACCGTAACACTACGAGCGTCTGCTCGAGATCTCCGCTCCAAAACGAATCATGATAATGATGATATATGTCAGTCAAACGAAAGCGTTTCACGACCGTTGCTAACGAATATATCCCCAAACGCGCAAACGGCTCCCAGCCTTTTTCGCCCGATCGACTGGTATCGTTTTCAGATTTTATCCCTGCAGAGTTCGAGCCTGAAAGACCGCCCTATAAAGTTCGCTCGCCTCAGCTCCCCAGGTCTGATCATTAGCACCACACATCGTCTGATGCTGTGTGAAGTCTTGGTTCGGGAACTCCATGCGTATATTCCCGCATGTTGAACTCATGTTTGCAAGATTTGCTCGAACACGTACCCTCTGTGTCACAAGAATCTTGTCATCGCCCCGTGGGGCAAATACCTTCTATCGTCTATCTCTCCATATTTTTTTATTCTGATTCTTCGTTCGAAAGTCGGCGAGATGAGGGTTTTTTTTCGTTTTTCCGGCAGCTGGTGATCACGTCCCCGCAGGATCCTCGCCTTTTCCGTCCATACATTTCCCTCGGATTTTTTATTTCTTCGAATCAACGCACGTCATACATACTTCCTATGAAAAGTAAAAAAGCATTTGATGACACTTACCTGGTTATGGAACACCCTTTAGTTGAGGCATTACCATCATGGTACACTTGTCAGGAAACAATGCCCCTGTCTCATGCAAATGCAGACGCCTATTGCGCGTCGAATCTGCGTCTGCGACTGCTGCGTCGATTGCGCAGTTTTCGAACACGAGCGCTCGCCCCCAGTGCCTCTATTCGAGCGTTAAACTCGGGTTATGACCGAAACAAACCATAATAGTTTAGGGACGGGAGGGAGACCAGACTCGCCTCCACCCTACGTACCACAGCACATATACTCGCGAGAAGACTTTTTGCTGGTGCGTACGGCGGCGGCTGACACGGCGGTGAGTCTGGCGCCGTCGTTGCCGGTGGCAAGTCCTCGGGCGAAGGAGCGCTGGACGCTGCGCCTCGTGCACAACGACTGGGGTGCTGCAGCTGCTTTGCCCTCCTCAGGGTCACACCTTGAACGTACAGGACGTGCAGCGCGCCCGGAGGCTAGTGGACGGCGCCAACGACGCAGTGCACCAGGTGCTCCTGGAGCAGCGACCTCCGAGCACGCTGTGGTACCGGTTCAGCTGCCTGAGCTTGTCCCTGTGAGTGAAGACTGGCTGAAGCCGCATCCTTTGTTAGACCTTACTCAAGACATTCCCTTAGAGGAGACCGGCAAGGAAACCAAAGATGGCGACGAGTTCGTGGACGGCTTCCTCGAGCACGCCCGCAAGGGGGAAGACCTCCTCGTGCTGGACTTTGAAGCACAAGATCAGTCGCAAGGGTCTAGTCTTTTGCCGAGTGTTCAACCGGGCAAGCCACGCAGCACCATCGGCGCTCGTTCGGCACCCGATGATGCCGAGCTGATCGCACCGCTTCATGATATGCGACTGAGCGGAACAGTGAGCGGATTCTCCGTGGATACAGCTGAGCCGCCCAAGCATCACGCCCAGTTTGCTGATTCGGAGACACCTGGTGGAAGGACAGATCGTTGGGCGGGCTCACAGCGACCTGTTGCACAGAGCTGGCATGCCGCACCAAGCATCGGCACTGCGACCAATGTCTCGAACCAGCGGGAGACGTTCGCTGGAAAACCTCCAGCGGAGACGACTCCTGCCAACCCCCATCCGGCATCTTTTGGGGATATTGGTATGCTTGAGAGTCGACTTGGTCGGTGGACGCATCGACAGGCCGATGTTGCACCAACTGGTCCCGGCGACCGGAGCGCTCAGGAGTACATCCCTGACCGGGGCGCACCAGTTGCAGGCGGCGCCACAAGACGGGAGCAAGATGCCCGTGCAGAGACGCTCTCGCCAAGTGTCCTGGCGTTCTTTAACCAGGTACGGGCACAGGCTGCAGTTTCGAATCCACCGTCTCGTGTGATGGAGACGACGTCTGATCAGCAGTACGCAGCAGTGACAACGCATCCGAGACCGGAGTCTGGAACGCGTTTCCCCGCAGATGCAGACCCCAGTCTCTACGCATTATTCGGTAGATATCCTGTGCCGCCACTGAGTCAGCTGGGTCCACCGCCGGGATTCGGGTTTCCACCGCACCTGGAACAAAGCGGTGTTATGGACATGCAGTCGAATTTTGAACAGCAACGGCAACGACCGCAGCACGTTGCACGAGGACTGCATATCCCGCAGCCGCAGCCGCAGCCGCAGCCGCAACAGCCGCCACAGGCGCAACTCCCCACGCTCAATGTTCCGTATCAAGAAGCGTTCCCAGTGCGAGGCGGGCCCCCGTCGGGATCCACGTTGGGTGCTTTAGTCCCAAACTCGGAACTAGATCCATCGCGAACACGTCATATTCCGCAACCAGTCTTCATCCAAACGAGTTCGTGGATATCAGGGCCCGCTCAGAACGGTCCATTCGGTCCACTGGATACGTTCCCGAATGGTCCTGTTCCGTTTGACGCGCAAGCACCCTATGCACAAAGCACCGACCCGGCCAATCGACATTTTCGTGATCAGAAATGGCCACCGAATCTGTCTTATCAGCCATAGCGCGATGATTGATTTGGATTACGAAGGAACCTTGCTTCCAGCGAACTGCACCCGCGCTTTCTAGGTTCCTTGTAAAAAATCTCTGGGACTACTCCTCCGAGCGCTATAGCGTTTGAATCATACGAGAAGCGGGCGCTAGCTGGTTGTTGCGCTCATTCCGGAGCGCGAGGCGCACCCGATCACTACGACCTGTTGATAGGGGGTACAATCCGCGAATACCCCAGCGGGTACCGTGTCATCTATCATGGTAGGATTCCAAGCGGGACGCTGAACGAATCGCTGTGTTCCTGCCTTTCGACTTTATTCCGAAAGCTTTTTAGGTGATACTTAGTTTCGACATCCGAAGAGCAGCACAAAGGGCGTGCGCGTTCATACGGACTTTCAGGCTTGTAGAATGCGTTTTCATTGAGAATCCTTCGACTCCTTACCGCTGGCATTCGTTAGGATACAGGAACCGAGATGGTTCACAGCGCCAACGACCGTGGGTTTGTCAAATAATCGATATCGTTATCCTGCTCATGCGCAGGGATCCCCATGCGTCTCGATCCCGTTGGTCAGGCATACTGGAATCACGCATTCTTCAAATATTCGATCGTACTGGTTCAAAGCAACTCGTGGGCACAGCTATTCATGCCTCAGGACTGACGAAGAAAACGATTCGACGACGTTTCTCGACGACTTGTTTACACGCTCGTGCAGAAAGTTCACTGAGCCTGTCACGTCTATTTATAGATTCCTTTTGAAAGACAGATCCCCCATGATCTAATGGCCATCTAAAAAACGGGGTATGCTCTCTGAGGCTGCCGTCTCTTCTGTTTTCTTGGAAAGGGCTTGGATGCGGGTCCAAGTCACCGCTGCGATCGCTTCCAGTGGAGCGTGCTTCAGCGTTGTGTAGCTAGGGTATGTAAAAGGATCGACATTGTTCGAATGGGTACCAAGCTCAGATTTTCCTTCCGGTACCTGCCTCGTTATGGACAATATCGTGTTCCGCAAATCCGATTGTTTTAGGGAAAACGGCATAGAGTGGATTATGGGTTATCTTGGTGACTACGAGTTATTCTCAATGGCCCGACTCGAATCGGAACATGCTCAGGGCCGTCAGGAACGAACCTGGAGTCAACATATGCGTATCTCAGCAACTCTGGGCCTCCTCTTCGACCCGAGCTGGTGCCTCGTGCTCGTACCGCCACGGCTATGCGCACTGGGCTCATCGGAGCGTGCTTTCCGCCATTCGATCGTATTTTCGGATCGAAGAGTTCCGTAGAAGCATGAAGATCAGTGTTGAACGGGGCACAAAAAGTATGTATTGCACGGTTGGCAGTGGCGGTGCAACACCCATGCGTACCAGGCACCTCAGTAGAACAATTCAGTGCGAGCAAGAAAGATTTCCGGGGGTGTTTCGGAAACAGCTGCATAGCGTCTTCAAAGAACATCGCCACTCCCGGAGAAAACGCGTTTGCTGCGAAATGCTTATCGCCTGGTCGTCCGTATTTGAGTGTCAACATGAGCAATTGGGCAAAAACGCGTAAACGAAACATGTCGAGATTTTTCTCCTCGTCAATTCGGAGACGTGCGCTGCTCCGTCCACGAGTTGCCCATACAAAGAAAGGTCGAAATTTTTGTACAATGCGTGATTTTATCATGCTCCTCATTAGGCAATAAGAATAGTGGAGGTTAGTCCTTAAGACTTGGATGATTACATAGGTTATGGTACGAGCTCGTGTTCGACGGCATCGCAAACCATCTTTACGTCGTTGAGGATATGAATTCCAGGGCCAAAAGCGCCGAAGAAGCCACTCGAAAAAATGAACCGAAAAGTCTACACCTATGGGTGAGTTTGTAAACCTTTATTGCTGCATTTCGAATTCCGAGCCTGCATATCTCAAAAAGTTTCGAAAATGTCGACATGCAGGAATAGCATGCATAGGACAGTGTCGCATTTTACTCTGCATTGATCCTAGTTCGCGGTCGATGCTTTCGTACTGCACTCTCCCAGTGTAGGATACCGGCAACGAGTGGCATTGCAGCAACATGCAAACTGTTCGACACCCGACCACGTTACAGTATGCACGAGCTTCGACAGTTCCGGGAATGTGGTGTACCTTCGATCACGAAATGCGCTCGCTCTAGCGATACAAGGTCAAAGCGCCAGTTAATGCTCGACTTGTTCTCGACTTGTCTTGCCCAGCGATGCATCTCGGTGCCAAAGCGGCCCGTAATGTACATGATACTGTAGATCAACAACCGGAGCTCCCAATGCTGCGAATCCACGTGGTCGCTCTTTTCGGAATACGGCGGCAGTCGAGCTTCCTCTCATTGCGATTTCGATCACCTCGAAGGCGCTCGCTCACGAGACACGTCATACCGGTCGGTCCTCGCGGTGCCGAGACCACGCTTTCGACAGATCGTATAACATCCCGCAAGATGCTCCGTTCGTGCGACAGATGTTATCCCGTTCACCATCTTTGCGAGCAGACTGTGCGCTACCGCTCGATCTAACGCAGTCTCGCGAGACGCTGTGTTCGTGTGACGGACGCTGTCGTGTTCGCGATCACAGCGCCGGAGCACCGCGTTTCCAAAAGCCGCATTGCAGCGTCAATGCACCTTCGTAGGCAACGATCGGTGCCCCGTAGAAGCTGTCCAACGCGCTGATGTTCTCCAGGACACCGTCAAATGCACAGAAGTCCGCTCATGCATCGTCATTTGTTTAAGGCGCCGTTTTCGGGCCTGCTCCAGACGGCAACTCCCAGCGAATGATTGTACGTAGCGCCTGGTTCAGGTCTCCGTTTGCTTCGCGTAACAGCTGCTCAGCCTCAGCTTTGGATACGTATACGGCATTGGCTAGCTCTGCAATATCCGCATCCGAGACGCGCACGGCAGCGAGTTGCTTGCGCCGAAGCGCTTGTGACTCCAGTTGTCTCAGTGTCTTGTCGCTCAGGCGGAGTTTTGGCAAGTCGTCGGAGGCCGCTCGAAGCAGGCGTGCTACTTGAGCCTCATCAGCGGACTCGTCTCCCTCAGGCCCAGTCTCCGTGAGTTGTGCGATGTCCCGCTCCGTTTGACTTCGTTCACTGCGTGCTGTCGACTTTTGCGTAGCTTCCCGAGCGGCAGCATCACGCTCTTCGTTGCTTACTGGTGGAAGCTTTGTTTCCGCACTCATGACGACGCGACGCTCTCGTGCTTGCGTTCGACGACGTGCAGCTCTTGAAACGCTGTAGCACCACGTCAATCCCAGGAGCGTCAACGAAACTTTGCACGATTCGTTATACCGCGTTCAATGAATCGTAAGTACACTGTGATACAAAGATTCGAGATATTGATCGACAAAAACTCACCAGGTTTACACCAAACACATAGCTATGTACGTCGCCGTACGCTGTGAAAGGTCGTTAGCAATCACTCATCAACATTGCTCGCTTTGCAGCGTCGCTTGCGGACGTGTTCTCGGACGTTGCTACGCACCGTAACGGAGGATCGTGTTGATACGCGTTCATCCTGCCGATTTCGGCAGGACGAGACGCTTGAAGGCAATAGAGCGAGTGGACACGAGTTGCTGACGCGAAACTGGCGCACGAAAAGGTTCTAAGGGGTGCGTTGTTTGGTAAAAGACGCCAAGCGGGTGCCATAGTTTTTGCATCCGCTTTGCAGAGACGAAACTGGCAAACAAAACGATTTAGAGGTTTACTTTCCGCAAAGAAGAACGCCTGGTACCGGTGGTAGTAGTTCATAAACTGTATCCAGCGGAGAGGCAGGATTTCTAGGAAAACAGAGTAACGATACGGCTGGAAAAGGTGGCGCTCTTTGCACGAGTTCCACCGGCCTTGGAAGCGTTGCAAGAGTGCGCATCCATCAGCACAACACGCAGTGTGTGTAAGGTGTTCATGGATGGCCATGAGCACTCGCAGCTCGCTTCCAAAATCCCTTGCTTTCTCACGAACATGCATGGCTTTCTGTCGATCCATGACCTTCCTCAACAACAGCTCCGGTTCACAAGACAACGTGAAAGACAATGGCGACTCGCTGCCGCAGCTTGCCGCACGTGCACCCGTCTGACCTGGCCACCACGGTACGCTACGCAACGAACGCGCACTGCAACACTCATGGCAACGTTCGATGTTCCGACGAGAAGCTTTCCTGTACCTGAGAAGACGCGTACGTACCTCCGGAGGCAGCCGCTCATTGTCTGCATTCGGCTCAAGAGCTTCATCCTGGACCAGTATACAGGCGCTCGAGATGCACTTGGGGCGCAACGCAAGAGGTTGCTGACGCTTGCCGCGGGCCATGGTGTTGAACTAACCGACCAGGAGAGCCAAACTGCCGCAATGATCATTCAGATCGTTGAAACTCTTCAGAATGCGGGTCTACACAACTTCGAAATCACCATGGACATGCCAGGAGTGGAATGGGCACTCCGCTACCTTCACGAAACGAGAGGCACAAGCATCCTCCTGGGTGCAGGCACTGTGCTCCACGCGAGTCAGCTGGAAAGGGCGATCGCCTGCGGCTGTCGCTTTACCATGTCGCCTGTGTTCCTACCCGGACGATCTGAGCAACTCATTGCTTATGCTCGCGAGCACAATGTCCTGTTCATACCGGGTGCTGCAACTCCTTCGGAGTGCGTTCAGGCCTCGCTAGCTCTTGGGGAATATCAGCCTGTGAAGGTGTTCCCCGCTGATGTCGTCGGTGGCCTGCGATTTATTCGGGCACTGGCAGGCCCCTTGAGTCATATTCCCCTGATCCCAACCTCGGGCGTAACCTTTGACGTCGTTCAAGACTACCTATCTGCAGACAATGTGTACGCAGTTGGTGTGTCACAGCAGATCCTTCCGACTTCACGTCTACTGGCTGGCGACTGGCCTCAGATTCACCGTCTGGCCTGCGTTTGGCGGAAAGCCGTGGAGTCTGCCGCCCCGAGTCCATGATTACGGAACACTGCCGCACCGGCGACTGCAGGCAGAAGCGACGACACGTTCTCCTGGTGACTGACCAGGTGCAAAGGTAAAGCGGACACTGCTGCTCCATATCCATTTCCCTAAATGGCGAAAGAGCGCCCGTCGTCCGCAGGAAATGCCCCGTATTCCGCAAAGAGGTCGATGCAGATTTTGAGAGGGATTTCCATTGCGGCCACTGGCAGTGCGAGTTGCATGCACCACAGAACCCAGTGACGCTCGCACCAGCGAGCTCGATTATGGTGAACAAGCAGTCCCGCAGCAGCACCCAGCTTAGATGAACACAACACGAGCCTGTCACAAATCGAAACGATCTGGTCGCAAGACAACCATCTGAGAGGCGTTCGTTGGCCTCCGCCTAACCTCAAGCCAATGCTCAGCGGCAACCGTTCCGGTCGTATCCCGAGTGCGCCCAGACGTATCAATGGGCGCTTGCTAGCGCACGATGTTCGAGATGTCTTCGACCAAGCGGATAAGTGCCTTTTCGCCGCTGAAACTCCTAGTACAGTCTATGCACTTCCGGGCTCTGCAAGTGTTGTTGTTGGCACACACACACATCCCCGGAAACTAGCACGCAGTCAAATGCTGCGGCTCTATCGCCATTGCCCACAGGACTCATCGGAAAAGTCGCAGTTTAGGAAAGTACCCTCGTAGCCGAGACCGCGGCCCCGGTGCGGTTGCCAACGCAGTGGAAACGGCTTCGGGTTGCTCGGTCCAGACAACGTGCTCGATTCCATCGACCTCAAGCGCCTGCGCAATATCCTGTATCGCCTTCTCGTCAGGCGCTTCTAATACCAATGTCCGCATCTGTGTACCTTGAGCTTCCTCACAGTAAAGCTGAACATAAGGGCTCTGTTCCCGAAAACGCCACACTGCAGCAACCGCAGCGTGAACGCCTTGCGCTATAACAGCTCCAGTCGGCCAGTTGAACGGTGCCTGTAATAGATCACGTCGGACGACAACGTACTGCACCAGTGGATCCGTAGATTGGCTCATCATCGTCAGGTTGCCCGCAAAAACGTTTCTTCGACGGGAGCAGATGCACTTTTTCGGCGGGGATAGCCAATGCGTCGTCCAAGGAACGATCCAGCCACAGCTCCGCCAAGGTGCGCTCCTGACCATGCACGAGCAGCTGGAGTAGCAGCAGTGAGCAGCGAGCGAAGAAGCACTAGGAGAGGTAGTCGCAAGCAACAGCTTCGGCTGCTAAAGCCAGCAGGGCGCTTTCGCTATCACACCCTGCGAACGCTTTTTAGCGTGTATCAGAGACAATTGTTTCTCAAAAATCAAAAAAAAAGCTTGCCTCAACAAGAAGCTCTATCTTAATGTAGAGGCTGCTGCTGAAATGACGAATGTTCATGCAATCGTCTCGTCGGATGCACTGGCGTTTGAGGCACTCGCGCCCGACTGGCCACCGACTTGGCTTCTGGGGCGGTATCGCTACCTCGTTTCAACCGCGCAAGACGACGCTTACGAGACCTCGGGAGCGTTGAACGCTACCTCCAAATCTTGCCAACAATTCACGACGTTTTCTGTGAGGATATTTCGCCGCCCCCTCAATGGAGCGAGGAATCCCGGAGGAGATACTGCGAGAGTCGACAGACGCCATCGCACAGCGTGCACGTCTCATTGAAAACGAGGTGCGTGAACTCCGGCGTGAGGAAGAACGGCTTCGTCGCGAAATCCAATCCCTAAACGAGAGAGTGAAAGAGAATGAGGAGAAGATCAAGCTCAACGCTCAGTTACCGTTCTTAGTCGCGCATGTTGTGGAAGTGCTCACGCCGGCCGCTTTGAAGCGAGCGCCCCCGTCGCTCACCGGGCCAGGAACGCAGAGTGCGCCACACGCTGAGACGGCCTTAGCAACGCAGCCGAATGGTAGTGTTTCGGAAACTCAAGGCGAAGCAAGGAACCAGCGTTTGGGCTCGGGTGCACGCGGAGGGAGCGACCTCATCAACCGGAGCTCCGATATCACCAGCGAGACCCAGACGCCTGGCGCTGCCGATCACGAAGACGACCTTGACGACGCTGAGGAGGATGAAGGCGCTGCTCAAGAGTCGGATGCCAATCAGCAGTCACCTGCGGTCGTTGTGAAGACTTCCACCCGACAAACAGTGTTTTTGCCCATCCCTGGACTGGTTGATGTCTCCGAGCTCCGCCCTGGTGACCTCGTCGGGGTCAACAAGGACAGCTATTTGATTCTTGAAAAGCTTCCCGAAGAGTACGACGCACGAGTAAAGGCCTTTGAGGTCGATGAAAGGCCCACGGAAGATTTCGCCGACATTGGCGGCTTGGACAAGCAGATCGAGGAAGTAATCGAAGCTGTTGTGCTGCCGATGACGCACAAACACTTGTTTGAACGGGTGGGAATCAAGCCCCCAAAAGGGGTGCTCATGTATGGCCCGCCTGGAACTGGAAAGACGCTCCTTGCTCGCGCGTGTGCAGCACAAACCAAAGCCACATTTCTGAAACTAGCGGGAACCTCACTCGTTCAGATGTTTATCGGAGATGGTGCCCGTCTTGTGCGAGATGCATTCGCATTGGCAAAGAAAAAGGCGCCGTCTATCATTTTCATCGATGAACTGGATGCAATTGGTACGAAACGTTTCGATTCAGATCGCAGTGGTGATCGCGAAACACAACGCACCATGCTCGAGTTGTTGAACCAACTTGATGGATTCGATCAGAACGATGACGTTCGCGTCCTTGCTGCGACGAACAGACCAGATATCCTGGATGCAGCACTGATGCGTAGCGGTCGACTCGATCGGAAGATCGAGTTTCCCCATCCCGATGAAGCTGCTCGGGCGCGGATTCTGCGCATCCATTCACGGAAGATGAACGTTCACCCTGACGTATCCTACGAGGAACTTGCTCGCTCAACAGACGATTTTAACGCAGCAATGTTGAAGGCGGTTTGTGTGGAAGCTGGGATGGCGGCGTTGCGTGCGGATCGAAAGGTTGTGATTCACGAGGATTTCATCGATGGGATTGCGGCTGTGCAAGCGAAGAAGAAAATGAGTTTGAACTACTATGCGTGATGCGACCCGAAAGGTTGTGATTCACGAGAATTTCATCGATAGGATTGCGGGTGTACAAGCGAAGAACAAGATGCGTTTGAAGAACGACGCGGGAACGCGGTTGTGTTTTGGCTACGCGGTGCCACAGAATCACACCGCGAGCGTAGCACCGGGATTGCAGCCTGTTCAAAAGGGTGACTAGATTTTCCAGACAAGTTGCACTTGGATCGCTCCGTATTGTGAACCGGATCATTCCTGCACCCGACAATTGAGGCATGGTCGGGTTGTGCTGCAAGCAGCTGTCCGGTGAGCGGTGCTCATGGGTACCTTACCATTACGTTTACTCAAAGCGCCGAATACCATATGGATATTGAAACCAGGCTCCCAAGCTCCTGAACACTTTCATGTACCTCATTGGTTACATCATGCTCGAACTTGTCCGTGAATACAGTGAAAAGCGATTCAGTTTCGAGCGAGACAGGTGTACCATGGTGATTGCGACGTTCCCCGCTGAAGCATGGCGAGAGCCTCGTCGAACTGCCTTTTCAACAAGGTATCAAAGAACAGCAAATACAACCCTTGATTTTGGCGCATGTCTGTGCGAACTTTTGGTTGCAATTTGACGACGAAAATGAGTCACAAGTCGACATTCACTGCTCTTCTCATTTCAAGAGTGCACATCTAGAAAGTTCCGAAAGCGCAGCAGCAGCAGCAGCAGTTTCAGATATGGCGACAGCCTGATGCCTGGCCCTCCGCAATACCATTCTCGATGCACTTCGAATTGCGGAACTACGTGCGAACAGCACGTGCGCGACCTCGTTCACAAGCAGTGCGATGTGCTGACCATCCCCGAAAAACCGCTGATACACGACGTAAAGCCACACGGCGAAAGCCTCTGAGCGTAGCTACCCCATGGGACGACATTGCGCACCGAGCAGGGAGTCAAGAACTTGCCCCGTCTACTCCGAGAAACGAAATTGCATATGTGCGTTGCTGCAGACGCCTCCCGCCAATACCTGGCGAGTGCGGGAACGCATCTACGCTGACGAACACACGTTGTGCCGGTGCCATGTGATCCCGCATCACTTTATCGACTCATATTGTGGCATTCGAGACGCCGGATTCGCGATACCCTTTGTTTCCATACTTTGCATACCAGATGCAGCAGTGAATGCAGCGCGGAATGATGCAGCGTGCACCTTTCTCGTCGAAAATCTCAATGACCACAGCTGCACGAGGCGCAGGCGTCCTTCACCCGCGTCCGATGCATATGGAACACGGAACGACTTGCCGGGTTCCTGAATGGAGTTTTTTTGCGAAAGCTTTTCAGATGCACAGTTTCGAGAATCGCATCGCAGCAATTAGAGATGATGGACGCAAACGTGGTCTCCGGATCCTCGCAAGCCTTCTCGGAATGGATCATATGACGCTTTGCAAATGGAACCTGGTTACGACACCGGAAGCGAGATGAATCGCGATTTGTCGAATAACGCTTCGTAAATCAACCGATATCATTACCAAGTGCATTCTTGCAAGCATCAAAGCTTCTGCTGTCGTTTCCTTTTCGTGTAGCATGCTCAAAGCACGCATTTTTCAGGTTTCGATTCTTTTAGGCAACACGAGGGCGCAGCCATTGGAGCCATCCATTGACGACGAAAGAAAATCGATTTCGTCTCTTGACGACTCGTTCATTGGTTCATGCGGCAAGCACCTTGAACAAGTCATATCAATGAATCGACTCCGTTCGATAGCCGAATGCTCCTCTCCTCCTGGCCATTGATGAAACGATATTCCACGACAGTATGATGCCTCTGATGAGATATGCGCTGAGCGGCTCTCGTACGTGCTGGCTGCGTTTCACAGGATCTTGAACTCGGACTTGAGTCATCCCAGCGATCGAGTAAGCGGAGAGTGCGTCATCGCTTTAAACGAACGGAGCATTGACGGATCGAAGGCATATCCAACATTCTATTCTCCTGCAGCGGAGGCGCTCTTCCTCGCCCGGTCTAAACACCTTTTGCAGACTGACAATATGGGCGGACCTATATTCTGATAAGCGCTTCCTCGGCAGAGTCAATCTTCACGACAGTGCTGTTCCATAAACCTTATCATTGCAAATCGAACAAGGCGTTTGGTATGGAGATCTGGATCGACCTCCAAAGCACATGTCTCTCATGTTGTTGCTGCTGCTGCTGCTGCACGGTGTGTCAGTCAGCCGAAGATCGATGCGTCTATTGTTCGTGAAACAAAAATGTTTCATGACCCTGGCAGGTATACATTTACCCATTTACAGACGCCTTCCAGCCATTTTGGACCCGTCCCCTGCTACCGATTTCAGTTTCTCCTTGCACATCTCGAGCATGAGAGGCTGCCTCACAAAGTCCGCTCGTGTCAGTTTTTCGGGTCTCGTCTTCAGTGCCACACATCTTCTGATACTGATGGCTGCTTTGAAGCCTCGGCTCACGTGCTCCATGCGTGCTCCCGCGCTGGTTAAACTTGCCGATGCAAGGATTCCACAAACTCGTGCCCATTACGCTATTACTGTCTCGTCATCGGTCCGTCGAGGCGAACACTTTTTGCCGCCTATCTCCCCTCATGATCGTAGTCGTCGTCACTTGCTCTTCTTCGCTCGATACTCCGCGAGAAGAGGTTTTTTCCTTTTTTTCGGCATCCGAGGATGACGGCCCTCCAGGATCTTCGACTTTTACGCTCAAATCTTTTCCTTAGATTTTTTTTATTTATTCAGATGAACCCACTTCTTTATGCACATAGGTGTGGACCTCCGCGTAGCGACTAGAACTTGTGGAAAAAAGAAATTATATGCCCGGCTTGCTACGGTGTGCTGAAAGCTCCAGCGATTCGTCCAGTGGAGCAATCATGATACGTTTCACGATAGAAACTACGCCTTCGATTGAATTCAACCTCGGAGCGAATGGATTCATGAAAAGCAGCTCTACACGGTTGCATTCGCGAAAGCTCGAACGCAACGGGAATGGTGAAATGCCGCGTTGTCGAATAGGAGGACGTCGCCAGACGTCAGCGGAAAAATCCCCAATAATCCGTCGAAGTCGGTGCTGTTGTACGAGCCTCTTCTACGAGCGAAACTGAGGCGGCCAAATGGATCCACTCTATCTCGAACAGATGAAGGTATCGTCGTTCTCCTCGAGTTCAATCGTACACACAACGATCTTTCTACTCTCCGCGAAAACCCATGTAGGGTCCGAACGTCCCGTCCGCAGAAAGTCTCAGCGACTGAAAAACACAAACCGACGTCTCCGTACAACATAACTATCGCGACGTTCCCGGAACGGTGTAGGTGCAATTTCGGTGAAAGATAGCCGTGGGTGAACTAGGACTCTCTTCTCTTGCGACGGTATCCCAATGCTTCCAGAACCCAATGAAGTAGTTATTGAGAACCAAAGAGAGCGCGAGAGAGACGCGTATGCCAACTAGAATCGTCGTTTTTGCTTTTCGTAAAGTGACCAACGGGTCGATTCCTACCGTTGACCAAAGGCACGCTTAGAGCACACTAGTTTTCGCGCAGTGCGCATCTACTTGTTTCTGTCAGTGCTCCTCAGCTATCAGAGTACTGTGGTATGACTGACCTGAATGAGGAATGCAGAGTCCCCCGCACCACTCAGTAAAGAATATATATCCTAGAGCCAATTCGTCTCCGATCTATACAACGCATTGCACCGTAACGTCGACCTCCTGCCACACACTGCGAACTAGCATTCCATAAGAGGCAGTGGCGTTGGAACAACCTCTCGCTGGACGCATCTAGCGAACTTCAACGTTCGACGCGCAAGGATTCCGGATGCTATTCTTGTACGCGTTCGTACTGCCGTCGAGGGATGCTTTCACCCACACTTGCCGACTCTTTGGCTCTTTTTGTAGGCTCTAAGTTGCCTGTTTGCATCGGGAATAGCGCAGGTGACCAACCGAGCCACCATTTTTGTACAGCAGGTGTTTACCGAAGGCGGGGAACGAGCAACTCAGCACGCTGGCACTCACGAAGAACCTCGGTTCGTCGGCCGCCACGCGCCTGCGAAGAGTTCGGTCCCCGAAAGACAGGGGGTAGTTTGCGTGATTCATCCAAAATTGACTCGAGTCACATTTATAATGTAGCGGCGCGAGACACTGCCCGCGACTTGTTCGAACTAGAACCCTTCATGCAAAACCTGAGAGAGATTTGCGAGGTCTTCGAGGGAAGCATCGCAGCAACCCTTGAGCGAAATCTTATGCTAACGCCTTCCATTGTTCTCATTCGACGCCTGCATCACAAAGCGATTCTTAACTTTTCGGAGCCGCGAGTTTTGGTACCCACTGCTGTTGCCGAGCAGGCCGCACCGTCAGACTTTGTGCAAGTTCCAGCAGTCTATGCTGTCCTGGACGGCCCGTCGTGGCGATATGGTGAACCTTCCTACGAAGAAGAGAGTCTGCAAGATATTCCAATAGACCCGTCGAAGATCAAGCGCGTTCCGTTGGAGCCCAATGAACGTCGCCTCTATCCTTTTGCAGACTATGTCCTGCAGTACGGCGAAAAGCGCGTTCCGGTCCGCAGCGCTCCAATGGGGCGAATCGATCAAAAGCGCCTGCGTCGAAACCGTGTCTCCGTCCAGTATATTGGCACCAGTCCTAATGTGGCGCTTAGCGTTCGCCACCACTTGCAACGGTTCGGCCCCGATACTTGCCAGTTCGTGCGAGTGTGTGTGTTCCCTTCAATGGACGTAGCCAATATGGAGGCCCTGAAGCAGGCGTGGATAGCGGAGATCGGCTATACTCCTCGAGGAAATCGCACCCAAGATCCGGCGCTAGCCACGTATGTTCAACAGTGGCAAGCTGCTCACGAATGGCTCAACGGTGTGCATCAGTGCAGCAGCGAGCCGACGCCGCCTCGCAGCGAGCCCGCTGCACAACAAGCCGATGAGACGAACGATGAGGCGCAAGCGCCAACGATACCGTCCCGATCGAATAACGTCGGCACAGGGACGTACCCGATGCCACCCGCGGAGGCCTCTGCGAACACGAACTCGCTTCCATCGAGCGCAGCGGAAGCCGCAGCTTATAGCGGCACCGAGGACGAGCAACGTGTCGTATCGCCGTTCCGTAACGAGTCCGTACAGGCTGGCGTCTGCAACGGCCCAGATACGAGGTTGCCGCTTAGTGTGACCACGGTTGAGGCGGCGCTTTCGGAAGTTCGCCCGCTCCTCCAAAAAGATGGTGGTGACGTGCAGGTGGTAAGTGTGGATCCCGAGAACGCCACTGTGAGGCTCCAGTTCCTCGGTGCCTGCGCCTCATGTCCAGCACTGGAGGATACAGTTCGTTTTGGCGTGGAGATTGCTTTACGCAAGTACTTTGGCGAGGAACGCGTTCGAAACATCGAGCTCGTCCCGGTTACCGAATCCACGCTCTGGGAGCAGAACAACAAAAAACTACTCGAGTCGTGCGAGGTCGTTCTCGATGAGTTGCGGCCATCGCTTTTCGCACAAGAGGCTGTTTTTGAGCTAGAGCGCGTTGAACGCGGCGTTCTTTACCTTCGATACAGCAGCTCTGATGATGTTCTGTACCAGATTTCGCGCATTATTTCCGAACGAGTGCGAGGCATTCTTCGAATCGATGCAAGGCCCTTTGACGACCATGAATAAGCCGGTTGCAGTACGCTTGATCTGATTCGTCTAAAACGGATACATGATCGTTGACTAGACGCGAACTCGAACGGGAATCCGAGTATGCGTCATTGCCTCGAGTACGACATGTGCTCCATCTGCTGCTGCTGCTGCTGCTGCCTGAAAGTCGCGAGCATGCCTTCAACGCCGAGAGTTACATCCCAGTCGACTATGCACACCAGAATCTGGGCAAGCGGACACTGTATAAATATTCCGAGTTGGCGACACGTTCTCTGAAGCGCAATATGACTCACTTTTGCTGGAAAATCGACCGGTTCTGGCGACCTTCCGCTAAAATATACAGCATAAGCGTATCGAAACACGTCGCTTCCCGGCCTTGCCACGGACAAGTGAAACTTACCTGCCTACCTATCTTCCTTCCTTCCTTCCTTCCTGCCTGCCTGCCTGCCTGCCGGCTCGCAGGTGCACAAACGACGTCTCTATCCAACAGTCGGGTGCCTCTGTTCGCCGCTTTGCTTTCGTGTGCGCCGACGAATACTTTCGTACCAAGTTTGTCGCCGGGGAACTTCAGGCATCCGGTCAAGCTTCCCGAGAGTCGGTCTGAGCGCAGCACTCGGAACGGACTCTGCCCTTCTGGGAGAGCTGGTTCCTTGCTGTCAAATGGCAATACGGAGCGCCCGCAGCTCCCGTCTGGAGGCCTTGGGGCCTCTAGGCTGTGCGCCGCTGAATGAACTTACAACGCAAACCACTGTTATTGTTTCCCTACGCAAGGATCAATTCATGTTCCTTCAGCTTCCGCAAGGCCGCTCTGCGTCTAAAGTCCCCGCAACTTTGCTACACTGCTCGCGACGCCTTGCTAGCTTGCACACCTAAAGTGTTCCTGTTCGAAAATAGTGCAGTTGCTCTGACTCCCCGGTCCTTTGCATGCTCCCGAATACTGTTCTTCAGTGCTCGTGTATCCAGCTTGAGTGCCTGCAATAGCCAAGGGCCGTTGGGGACGTGCACCATCAGCGTCTAGCTTGCCCTCCTGACAGTGCGAGGGTACACAAGGGCTTGTCTCGGACCGCGCTTGAGCCTCCAACTGTAGGCCGCAGCCCCGTATGTGATACCACGATACCCTGACACGTCCCGTGAACACAGTCGTCACGTGAGCACCAAAATGCGTTACGTCCTAGCGTACGTCATAAACTGCTGCTTTTTCCGACGCTGCATACCGTGTCGTCGCATGCCAGCTGGCCAGGGAGGCGTCTGAGCGCCCGCCCTCACATGAACAGGCCGTTGTTCCACAGCGGCACCGTGCGTCGTTGTCTGCAGCGTGAAAACCTCCCATGGGTTTTGCTTTTTCAGCCAAAGGGGAATTCTTTACACCCTGCGAACCACAGAAAACGTATGTAAGTGGTCTGAGCAACCAAAGATGCGTTCAGCAGCGAACACCGCGTTTCCTCTTTAGGAGAGGGGGCTGCTGTCGCAGTTGCCGTCGCTGCTGCAACGTGCAGCCACTGCAGCGGCGACTCGTGAGCCGCTTGGAGGAAAAAAGACCCACTGAAGAAAAATCTGATGCACACGGACCGAATCCTCTCAAATCAGGCTCTCCGTTGTCGTTTGGGACCTTCTTGAAGAGCCGGTTCCAGGAGTTCCGACGCTTCTTGGCTGAACCCGTGCGAATCTCCGTTCCCAAACCGCTTTTGATCATAGTCGGCGTTGTGGGTAGCATCTTCGTGATCGCATTCGTATCCTATGCTCCGGACTGGAAAACCGAGTCGAAAATCCGTGAAAAGGTAGCTTTATTCGACTTTATCCTCACGGATATTGTGCACGGCTACGTGGACCCCGTTGATACTGACCAACTCTTCGAGGCCGGAGTCGATGGGATGCTTGGCTCTCTTGATCCTTATACCCAGTTCGAGGGAAATATTGCTGCTAGGGAAATGCAACTCAAAACCTCCGGACGATACGGCGGTGTGGGGCTTGGTATCGCACAAAGCATTTTGCAACCCGAAGAGACAGTGGTGCTGAACGCTTTCGAAGGCTATGCTTTCGACCGCGGTGTCCGAGCCGGCGACGTCATTGTGGAAGTTGACGGCACACCGGTACGCGGTATGCCACTGGACAAAGTAACGGAGCTTTTGCGTGGCGAGCCCGGCACGCTGGTGCGCGTGCGCCTCGCCCGGGAAACGCGAGCACCCGACGGCAGTCGACGTCTCTTTGACGTGGTGCTCCCGCGTCGCCTCGTTACCATCCATGATGTGCCGCTCTACGGTATGATTAGAAGCTACGATGGAGTCGGTTACATTCGGCTGCAGTCGTTTGCAACGAATGCAGGTCGGGAACTGCGAGCTGCTATTGATAACATGGTTCGAACGGGTCGATTGAAGGCCCTCGTACTGGATCTACGCAATAACCCCGGCGGCTTGTTGGACGCTGCCGTGGAAACCGCAGAGGCGCTTGTTCCCAAAGATTCAGCTATTGTGAGCACCAAAGGCCGCGCGCTCGGAGAGACCGTCTTCATGAGTGATCGGGAGCCGTCCTTGCCGGCGGATGTTCGACTCGTGGTGCTCACGAACGAGCAGACTGCCTCTGCAGCGGAGATCGTCGCTGGTGCTGTTCAAGACCTCGATCGCGGCGTTATTGTCGGAACGCGCACTTTCGGCAAGGGTCTCGTTCAGAATGTGGAGCCTTTACCCTATAACACCGCGCTCAAGTATACGGTTGGCAAATATTATACACCATCGGGACGCTGTATCCAGTCCGTGAACTACAAAGAGGGAAGCGCGCTGACAGCCGCGCTGCCGGAAGCCGAGAGCGGTCGACCTTTTCTGGATCCTTCGGGGACGTTGGTACCGGCGTTACCGCCAGCAAACGGAGCAGCGCGCTACCTGTCAACAAAAGTTCCCGAGTCGGAGCGCAAAACCTTTCGCACACTGCATGGACGCATCGTTCGTGACGGTGGTGGCATTGAGCCCGACTTGGAATCCACTGTAACGAAACCGAGTGAGCTGGAGCTGCAGTTATTAGAGGGGGGCAAGTTTTTCTTTTTTGCAAATCGGTACGCTGCAGGCATATCAAGCCTCCCCGAGGACTTCGAGGTCGACGACAAGCTGTACAAGGAGTTCCAGCGATACGTTCTCGAAGATGCTAGCAAATGGCGAGAGCACACCCGATTTGAGCCAGGTTTGAAGCTGTTCACGAGCACTTTTGCAGAGGCAGGCTACAAGAATGCTGAAAAGGAACTAGAACATCTGCGAGAGACCATTGTCACTGAACTCAAGCAGGACTTTGAACGGCACGCCGATGCCATTCGGCAGCGATTGGAGGATGCCATTCGACAGCGCTTTGAGCCAGAGAGCCGCCGACTCTCTGCAGCCCTTCGGTACGACAAGGTACTTCAGGATGCATTGCGGCTTTTGACGGAGAAACAAGGCGAAGCGTATGAGCGTCTGCTGCAACCAGCAGCCGAGACTGCACAAACCTGAACCTCATTTGTAGGAGGATGCGCACTAGCAGGTACAGCAGCAGCAGCAGCAGTAGTAGTTCGAGCCAAGTGCGCTGCTGCGGAAGTGCTCCGAATGGCTTCGCAATAGCGCCCTGCACCTGTGTCAGATTCAAATGGAACACAAAACTGCTCGCCATGTTCCTGTGTTGAGGCTTTTTAACCAAAGTCTGTTCAGGCGCAGAGCCTCGACATGCGTAACGCAGCACAACGAGTTCAGGAATTCATGATTAGCTATAGGATTCTAGGTCGTCGTTCCGGAATGGCTCATTGGATGCTTTCCCGCTGGAATTTATTGAGTCATTCACAGCAAATTGATCGGCGACGCCCTCGAACAAGAATTCGTAATAAAAAACTGATACCATGATCTAGTTTATTCGTACAAGCCGGGTATCATGTCCTCCTTTCCATATGTGGAGCACGCTCAAAGCGTGCGTTGTTTGAGTTGTGGATCTTTCGGTTTCAAGAAAACTCGTGGGTGTGGCTAAGCGCGCAAGCGAATGGTCGACGATAAAAGCTCTCGATGTTGTCCCTTGGCGACTTGTTTACAAGCTCATGCGCAAAACTTCTCTGAACTTGTCACGTCAGGTCGTCGATAGCGTGTTTGGAAGACAAATTATTCAAACTTTGCGCCCATCCACGAACTGTTACTCGATAACATCATGAAACCGCTAACAGCAAATGGTCTCAAAGGTTCCTGTCTCTTCTACATGTGTGGAAGAGCGTCTTCGACTAGGGGTTTCGTCATCGCGGCGATCGCTCCCAGTGGAGCATGCGTCACCGCTTTGCAGAATGGGATCGCAGACGGATCGACATTACCCTGACTGGTTCTCCAGCGAAGAGTTTTCTTCCGATTCTTTTTCTCATCATGGACGAGATTCTTTTCTAGAGATCGTTGATTGTATCGGAGAGCATACCCGCCAACGGGATCGCAAAGAAGAAGCTCATGACATTAAGGTACGCTACAGGACCTGGATACAGACCAGAGCATTGAGTGCATCCTTCTGCAGCCGTACAGTGAATGTATCGAGCACTGGTGCAGGCTTTTTCGCGCCACAGGGCGGTCCTCGTAGGCTGCGGTGTGATGAACATATGGCAAGACTTGACCACCGTCAAGTGTCACCGCTGTGCAGCGCGCACCGAGGCTGTATTCAAAAAATATGAGAATGAGAAGCGAATCGTAGATCGCGCCTTGTTTGAGGGCATGACGTGCATCGACAACTGCCGGAAGCGACACAAACGCGACTTGGACGCTGCCATCAACATCCTGCGACAGCTGACAAACAGCTGGAGTCACATGTGAGACCAGCGTCTTGAAAGCCGGGGATCAGTGTGTATGTGTGTGTGAGTGTCTTTGACGACGAAAAGCAAGCAGTGTCGAGAAAAGGCCCGAAAGGCTGGTGTTGATGACTCTCGGAAGATACGCTCACTAAAGCATGTGCGCTCAAGTTGGAGAACCTATCCCATTTTGTTCTGGCATATACATGGCAGACTAGCTGATAGTTCAGTGCCTATTCCTCAACAGCATTCCAATTGCTTGTTTCGAAAGTCATCGTGGAGCACCGAGTCCAATGGGAACGTCATGGAGTCAGCGACGTTTCCGACGTTTGCTGCTGCTCCAAGTCCATTCAAGGCATTTGTGCGTCCTGAGCACACCTCTGTAGAGCCCTCTCGTCCTTTTTCTATTCGGGTACGTGATCAACGACGTGGAAGCGAGCGAGGCAGCAATACCAAAGGCCTCGACGGGTAACCTTGAGTTCAGGTGCCTCGAAAGCCACGTCCGCGTACGCGCTGAAGAACCCCCGAACGACGTCCTTGTCGCACCGAGTCTGGCACGAAGCGTTCGGTTTGAGTGCAGATGCCAGAAGTGCACGCGTCATACTTGGCGGCTCATGCTTATCATAGCCGACTACCCATGTTCTTGGGTGTGAAGCGTGGCATCAATGACCGTGCGCTAACCGGATATCCGGCAGCGTTTGGTTGCCCTGCAACCCTACGACGTCCTCACAGGGCCTGCTCAGTGCCCTATGCATACTTTCTACCAGCGGGCAGCGAAAACCCAGCGCCATAGATCCGCAAAATCGAATACTGGTACGTGACGGACCCTGTCCGCCACGTGCTGTTCGTGGCTCAGGCGCAGGTTCAATCACACACAAGTCCCTGCAATATGCACCCACAGAACAAACCCCAACCGCGGACTGGTGCCTGCGTTCAAGACCGATCGCTCGCAGCCACGAGTCCCCAAACACCTACAAGCACACATCCATACCCTAACTGAGACTGATGAACCCGCCAACGAACCTGCGTTCCTCAATGCGGTGAGCCTCGCTCCGCTGCACGCAGCAAGTGCACGGGTACTGGAACGTCATCCCCAGTGCGCGCTGGCGGCTCGAGCCGCTGCTCCGTACGAAAACATCGCCCCCACTATAAAGCCAAGAAGCGTCCGCGAATCAAGCGAGGTTTCCACCCAGATCACCACTTCAAAGTCCACCTTCTGAGCGGTCTGAGTCGATGTACCAAGGCTCAACGCTAGTGGACGGCTTTTGAAAGCTCCGCAAAGACCGCCTCCGTCTGGGGCACGCGCTCGGCCGTTGCGAGCCGAGCCGGCGGGCCTGGTGTTCGTCAACGCTTCGTGGCTGCCACCAGACGACTTGATCTTCCTTCACTGGGGTATTCATATCACCAACATAGGCATCTCCAAGCCTCATTTTGTTGGATGGAGGCGTGTACGCTCCTGATCTACTATCACCGACCGGACAGCTGCTACGATGACTGGAAACTCTGGGTCTGGGAAAACGCCGGCCCAGAGGCTTCTGATGCACTCTTGCCCCAGTTGGTGCAACCCGCTTTCCTTAACTGGACACAGCAGGCTGCCTCTAGCCTAGAGGAACGTGGGATGCATTTCTCGCGGCAACCAGTTCCAACGGCACTGGCCGTACCCGGATCGAAAGGAGCCGCATCGAACTGGGCTCCGAGAGGAAGCCCAGTCGATCACTGGTATGGACGCTTGTTCCGGGTGGATGTACCCCACACGTCACGACAGCAGCGCGTACTAGGTGTTCTCCCGGTAAAGGCACGCGAGCCGTACCAGGAGTTCGAGGCGAAAGACGCAGGCGGCGATCGCTTGTTGCACCTATCGAGTGCACAGGTCGGCGACCCGTCCCTACCGCGGATTTTCTATCTGCACCAGGATCTGGCTGATGTCGCCGATAATCCTGCTGTGTTTGGCCTCAGCGAAGATGTCGCGCACATCTACGTGCGGCGTGTACCAAGTCAGCGGCGAACTTGTAGCCTCGGTTTGCGGTTGCGATGGACATCGGTACAGGGGAATGTTACGGAGCGCGTGGTGTCTCCGGACTGTGGCTGTTCGCCTTATGGATGCCTTGCTCCCTGGTCGGCTGCATTCGGACAGCGTTTTACGTTGCCGCGATTCCTCTTTCAGTATTGGATGACCGCTGCCTTGAGCCTGGAACTGGTTACCGGAAACAGCACCGTGATGCTCACTGTCGGAGAAACGGAGGGCAGCGCTGGAGCCGGCCTTACATGGCCTTCGCCTCTGACGACGGCGAGTGAATGCCCCCGTGCGTATTTTGCCGTGGAGGATAGCCCAGGCTTGTTCACAAGCGTGGAGTCCGTAACAATGCTGGGTGAGGCGGGTACGCCCCGCTTCCTGCGGATCGGTATCCACGGTCTGGATGCCCCGTTCCCCGTAGCTATATTCGATGATGCGCTCACCAGTTTTGCAGAGATTCCAGCTGATGCCTTTCGGGACGGCTGGTCGCTCTACATCCTGGATCGCCAGGCCTATGGTCGAAGTAGAAGACTCGGTCTCGCCGTCGTTGATCCGCTACTCGATGAACCGCTGCCAACGCCCCAGTTCTGGCTGGAACCGGAGCCTGCCATGGAATGCGCTGTAGCATTCGAGTACGCAGAGGGTTCGCTTCGACTGTCTACGGCCTCTTTCTGGACGCTATTCAGCCAGCGACGGTCTGTCGACGAGCACCAAAGCACTCGCCCTGGCTATGCGCGAGGCGCCACCCTCGCTTGTAGAGAAAACGTTCTCCGCTCGCTCACGAACACGCTTGGGCTCTGCTCCTCAGAGGTCCATTGTTTCCGCGGCATCGAGCAGACTCACTGGGCGTTGTGCCGGTTGCCGACGTCACCGCCAATGGAGCAACTATCCGTTGGACAAGCGTCCAGCATGCTTGCTGTACTGCACTCGGAGCAGGGTGCCTCGAATAGAGGCCTCCATCTGTTTGCACCGCGTTGGGGAGCACCGTACTTCTTCCCCGCGGAGCAGAGCGTCTTCTACGTGTGGTATCGGCGCTATAGTCGGGATCACTGGCTGCAGTGGCGCCTTTGGATCCTGACCAATAACGTGCCCCGGTATTCGAGCCCTGTGATTAGCTGGGAGCACGCTACGGATCGAGCGCTTTTCGTGGCCCTGGTACCGCCTGCTATCCAAGGCACAGCGGTTGCGTTGTTGCTCTCCCGAGACGACCAGCTGCCGCCGTCGATTGCCGAGCACCTCGAAGCGTCTGTGGAAGAGGTCTTCGATCCAAGCGCCCTCAACTGGGACCTGCAACGGATCTGGTACCCGAACGCTGCAGAGCGAGAGGTTTTCCTCTTCCAGGGCAGAGAGCAGGTGTTTCACCAGGCAGACCTTGTCGATGTTGAACCGCGCTGGTTGCAGGAGCAGTATCTAGAGATTGCATATCTCCGGCCGCGCGGTGACTACGAGGCGTGGCATCTCTGGCTCTGGGATGCTGACTTCGCCGCCTCTACTGGCAGAGAAGTAGCCTCTGCGGCGAGAGCACCCATCGACGAGCAGCATCCGCATGTTGAAGCGCTCATCTTTCGGATCGATCGTGGCTGGTTTGGACCCGCCAAGCGACTCGGTTTTCTTGCCAAGAAACGAGGTGAGCACGGGGTTTGGGCTGATCGAGATGGTCCCGATCGCTTCTGGACGCTGAGTCCGCAGACCACGCGCGTATGCTTCCTGCAGGGTCGTGAAGAGCTCGCGTTGTCCATTGAGGACTTTGTGCTCGAAGTGACGCCGTTCTTTGAAGATGATCTTCTGGAGCTGTGTTTCCCGTTTCCGCCGTGGTGGAAGCATTCGGCCTCTGTGACAGCCGCAGCCGAGCGAGACGGAAGCGCCCTCGCGACAACACCCAGGCTGGATGCTGTTGCGAGAGACGCACCCAGAGGCGATGCACCACCCGAGGAGCACTTTTTGTGGCATGGCAGGGCGCCGACGCGCGAACCGCGGCTCTATCGTCGTACAGCTCCGGGCGCTCCGAACCGAATACTTGGCGACGACGTCGACGACGACGACGACGACGACATCATTGAGGCACTCGAACTGACCCTCTATTGGCAGGCACTGCCTAACAGACCCGATGGTGGACATGGAGCGAGCGCTGTTTCGCATGAGCTGTGCGTTCGGAGTACGCACCAAGCGTCGCTGCTAGCCATAACAGCTGACGATGCTGCTGGTGTAACGTCAGCGGTGCTTAGCGCCAGCGAGTGCACTGCTTCTGCCATGCAGACGAATCCTGCTGATCCCTGGCGTTCGGATACCACAACAGGATGCAGCGTCTCTGCGTCCGCCTCAGCGAGCATCGAGTCAGGAACAACACGATACGCGCTACCTCATATTGTTCGCATGCGCTCGTGCTCGGACCCTTTGAAGCTGCAGTTTCAGCTGGATCGCACCTTGGATGAGGACTTTCCAGTCGAAGAGGTGATGGTGCACCTGAAGGGGTTCTCGCCTTCGCGCGGTGCTTGGCGGCGCTACGAAAACGTCGACGAATACTACTACAGCGGAGCTCTCGGCTGGCACTACACCAAGAGCGCTACAACGTTTCGAGTGTTTGCTCCGACTGCCGACCTTGTGGTGCTCTGCCTCTATCGAGAACCGGTTGGAACGGTCGGTCGACAAGCGTTCCCCATGCGACGCATTCCTCAGGGTGTTTGGAAGATCGTTGTTCATGGCGACTTGCAGGGCCTCTACTACACCTACCTCGCCGAGGGCGTCAACAAGCGGCTCTTCCCCGGAGTAGAGGTCATTGATCCGTATTCGCGTTGTAATACTGCCCACAACGGACGAGGACTCATCTTCGGTGAGGATCACACGGAGGTCGCGGATCGACCCTGCATCCCGCCCGAGCATACCATCATCTACGAGGTTCACCTGCGGGACTTTACCATAGACGAGTGCTCGGGTGTTCCGGAGAAGTTGCGCGGCAAGTATCTGGGTCTTGCTCAGCAGGGGACGCAACTCCCGGAGCACTGGGTCCGCAGTCGCATTGTATCCTCAGCAGGTCGAGCGGCGCTCTTCTTGCGAGATCGCGCGACACCAGACGCTTTCGAAGAAGACGTATGCCCGTCAACTGTTGAAGAGGACGTCTATACCGCACCGGTGCTCACGGAGGTTGCCGCCCAGGTTGACTGGACAGATCGCAGCACGTGCCTGGACCACGTGCGTTTCCTTGGCGTGAATGCACTCCAGATCATGCCAGTCCAAGACTTTGATAATGATGAATCGAATCCGCTGGAGTATCGCTGGGGATACATGCCGGTGCACTTCTTCTCGCCCGACGGCTGGTACGCCTCGTGTACCAGCGACGCGAGCCGGGTGCGCGAACTCAAGCAGTTGATCGATACCCTGCATCGTGCTGGTCTGAAAGTGATTCTGGATATGGTTCTGAATCACACCGCGGAGGACCCGAACGAGTTCAACCTCGAGGCGCGCTTCTCGTTCAACGGCCTCGCACCGCGCTACTACTACCGCTTCTGGCCGGACGGCTCCTGGGGCGTCTCCGAGGCCTGCTACGCCAACGGCAGCGGTTGCGGTAATGAGTTTCGTTCCGAGTCACCGATGGGTCGCAAGTTTATCCTCGACATGCTGTGGTACTGGGCCACCGAATACAAAGTCGACGGGTTCCGGTTCGACCTCATGGGTCTCATGGATCGAGAGACGCTGCGCATTGCTGCAGCCAAACTGCACGCGCTGGACCCGAACATTCTGGTATACGGGGAGCCCTGGAGCGCCGGGGAGACCCCCATAATCATCACTGGAAAAGGTGCGCAGCGACACTTGGGGTTTGGTGTCTTCAACGACACGTTTCGGAATGCGTTACGCGGAAGCAACCAGGGCATCGAAGAGAATTTCCTGCTCGACGGTGGATGTATCGAAGCTGTGAAGCAGGGCATTCTCGGCAGTATCGATGATTTCGCTGCGTCGCCGCTGGAAGTCATCAATTACGTGGAATGTCATGACAATAGGACCTTGTGGGATCACCTCTGGTACGTGATTCGGGAGCGCGCAGACGCGAACATTACCTACACTGCCGCCGATGTCTTGCGCGTCTGCAAACTCGCTGCCGTCATCCTGCTTACAAGCCAGGGTATACCGTTTCTGCATAGTGGTCAGGAGATGGCGCGAAGCAAGTTTGGTGTAGAAAACTCGTATCAGAGCGGTGACGATATTAACCGCCTGCGATGGGAGCGCAAAATCGACTTTTACGGACTCGTCGTTTACGTGCGTGGACTCGTGCAGTTACGACGAGCTCGCCCCGATATTTTTTCCATGAGCGACGCTCAGCAAGTTCGCCGATGTATCGCATTCTACGAAGCACTCGGTTTGCCCGTTCCCGAGCGTTGCCTCGCTTATCGGATAATAGCGGATGCTGGCCAATCCGAGACGAACGCTATCGAAGACGACCCCTGGCGGTGTGTTGCGCTGCTCTTCAATCCGACACCGGTTGCGCAGGTGTTTCCCCTGCCACCCGAGGCAAAGGATGAGCTCATGACGGTTATTGTGAACGATCTGGAGGCACCTCGGGATGCTGGTGCGTCGCTCGGGGAGTACCACATCGGTTGGGCGTCTGTCCCCGGACGCAGTGCAATGGTGCTGCGACTCTGCACCGAATCGGAGCGGGAGCGAGCGCTTATCGAGACTCGATTGAACGCCATCAGTGAGCCGTATTCGAGTACAACAGATCTTCCTGGTCTGTATTCGTCGTATGCCACCCCAGGGGGCTCGAAGACATCTTCACCGGCGCCAGTGGCGGAGTGAGATGAGAACGAGTTGTCGGCGTTTGCGGAGCTTGCGTTTTGCGCAGGTGCGACGCGCACTTGTCGAGACGCGTCTCCACGGTCGACGCTGTGTGTGCGGGGAGTATTGCGCATGCTGGTGCGGTGACGGAGTTTCATGGCGCGTCTGGAGCGATTCTCTGGGTTATGGACCGGACATCTTGCGCGATGCGACAGATGATCATCATGATGATCGTGATAGTGGTGCATGTTCCAGGTCACCCTAAAGATTCACTAGGAAGGGCGTCGTGTCGGAGCGCGTGTCTCCGAGAACGCGTCGAACCCAGCAGAATGATACTGGGATGACGTACGCGTACACACTGAATCGCCAACGACTCCACCACGCTCGCCAGCTACTTGCCAGAGACCATGGTGAGGCCCATGATTTCCGGGTGGAACGCGCTCCGAACGACGCGTCTTGGGCGAATGACGTCATACACTGGAGCGCTGGAAGGCTGCATGAGCAGCAGCTGCTGATCAACAGGCACGCCCATCGAATGCAGCACGAACGGTTCTTGACGTTTTCTCGCTGCCGAATAAGGTTGGTATGCTGGCGCAAACAACTTTCAGTCTGGTCTCTTTGCTATTTGGATGTCGCGGAATCCGCATATGGAAATCATGCAAACGCCAGGTACTCAGTGGATGTCGCTGTATTCGAACTTCTAGGGTCCTCAAGGGCTCGCGCCTCTGCCCGTGCGTTTGGATGGCTTCTCGGGCAGCAACAAGTATCCCTGGGATGATACGGACATGCCGATGCCACTCGTCGCCAATTCCCTGGCGCTTCCGACTCTTCCAGTAGACACCTGTCCACCACGTGCTCGGCAGGACTGGAGACTGAATCGAGTCGGTCTAAAGCACACAACCTCGACGCCAGTCGACGGGTGCTTTGAGCCTCCCAGAGCGCCCGTATGGCACTGTTTCCAGAGTGCATTCCGAATTCTCACTCGTTTCGACAACGTGACGCGGTTGCACCTCGAGTCAGGGTTGCGTGGCGGGTGCCGGCGACCCCACTATTCGCCGAACCGACAGCAGAAGCGCGAGCGCGTTGCCCGCTTTGACCCGACGCAAGTCACGAAAAGCAGAGCGGACGTGAACGGTTCCAGTCCGTGCGAGCGAGTACAAAACGCTGGTTTGGTTGCGTGCTTCCCAGCGCCCGCATGAAACCACGCCGAGTTGCTTGCGCTTGTGGTCTTCCGGTCATCAAGACCGCCTCGTTTTGCTGGAGGCTGTAGGTAAGTGCTCATTCAAGTCTTCGCAAACGGCGGGTTCTGGCAGTGCATTGACCCCCGCGGCGGCATCGTCCGGCCAAGGCCTTGTCGTTGTTTGTGACGAGGTTCCTTATCGCACAGGACGTAGATCCGCTTACCGCGTCGAACGATACGACATGATTCACAGACGCGGCGCACGGATGATCGTACCTTGAAGTAGCGCACAAACTGCCAAACCGTTGCAAGTTGCGTATGGTTGGTTTCTCGGAATGTGCTGGTGGTCCCACTGGCGATTCCCGTGGAGGTGGCGAAGCGTCGCCAGACTGCGGGTACACGTGAAACAACAGAGCTCCACATGCGCCCCGCTGCAAGCTTCGTTGCCCGTTCTGGGTCCGAAACGGTCACTCAGTGTCTGTCGGACAGAGAAGGTCAACAGACGAAAAGCTGTAGAACGTGTTTTGTCGCCAGAGCGGGTACTGCTCCTTGCTGGACGCGTCTCGCGTAGCACAGCGTTTCGCACGCCTTGGAGCGTCAGTGCTTGCGCGCGATCACAGGGCGCGTCCGCGGACGGAAAGATGCGCTGATGAAGGTATCACGAATCATTCTTGTTCAAGATGGTTCATAAATGTATATAAATAGATCAACAGGGAACACTGGGATGCGAAGCACAATGCAAAGGAACATTATATACAAATATGAATCTATCTATATAAAATGATAGATTCGGGACAACAAGTCGGAAATGCTGCTCGCGCGCACCGAAACCGCACCGCGTTCGCGTGTTCGGTACAGCGTCGATGCGAGCGCTTGGTACACAGACACGCAGGAACTGGGCGTTGTTGTTCGCCGTGGGCGATTCCCTTCAAAAGCTTGATAGTTTTCGCTGGGACTTCAGTTATTAGTGATCAGAACGATGCAAGCGTTGAGGGCTTGCCGCGGCTTTGGACGCTGGAGCACTGGCGCCACGACAGCGCCGCAGCGCTGTCCGCGACGTTCGTTTGCTAGCCACGGTTCGGACGCGGACTACAACGAACCAGCTGGCAGGCTCTTTCCTGAGTGCTATGATGAGAATGGTGTGAAGCAGAGACAAGGTTGGGAGACGGTTACATATGCTACATATGGTTTGACGTTCGTACTTTTGGTGTTTGGGCTGAGCAACAAACCCGAGTCTAGAACGCTGCAGCGCGAGCGGAGGAAACCCTGAGGAGCAGCGGCACTGGCTGTCACGCTGTACGAAACTCGCGGAGAAACTGTCCAGCAACCCATGTCCGACTCGAGTGGTGGTGCTGCTGTCTCTTCTGGACTTGGTGTTGTCTGGCGTGTTGTCACTGGGGCAGGCGGCTCTGCTCAAGAGCATGGTTCAAGCTATCTCGTTCCTGGTGCTGGTTCACAGGCGTCGTGGTCAGCATACCATGTCGGTAATACGTCATTGTTATAGCAGCTGGACGACGTATGCGTCTAGCACTGAGCACCGCACAGACCGGAGTTCATCGATGACGTGCGTGAATGTGTTTGAGAGATCGTTTATCGGGGCAGACGACGAAATAGCCCCCGACACGCTGCCATACTGTGTCAGGCATTTCATCGCTCATATCCGCACACAGGTGCACGCGTCTTTGGCGACATGAACGTAGCCATACGTTCAATACCTGTTACGAACCGATGCGATCATGACCCAGTTTGGTATGCCGGGTCAGTGCGGAGGTATGTGCATTGTGTAGACACGAGACGGACACAGGCCTTGGGAACAGTACCAGCCGACGCACCATGATGCTGGCCCTTCATTGATCGACGACGAACAAGCACAAACCATTGAGCACGGTGCGTTCCTTCGGCTCTGGAAGCTATGGGCATCTGAGGGCAAACGACGGGCCTGCAACGAGTCTACCCTGCGCATCGTTCACCTTGGAACCTAGGTTCCGGCATCCAAGAGTCGCGCACCTACGATACGCAGGCGTTCAACGTCGCCGCATGAGCGCGTCGCGTTTGCCGCTTCATCGACCAACGTGCCGCCGACGCCATGGGATCGATGTGCCGGCAGCGGGCAGTTTCCACGCATCTATCGCGTCTACCGGGAGGCTACAAAAAAAAGCCACCCGCCAATGTTGCTGCTGCGCATGCTGCCTGCGGTTTATTCACAGGCAACAGATCCGTTTATCCCATGCGTCTTCGAATACCTCCGAATGTGTGGGCATCACGTCCAACGCACCGACCCTACACGATAAAGCATGCCGCTGCCCAGAAGTCGTCACTCTTTGCCTGATGGAGGTTGCACGAATCCATGCAGGGATCTTAGAACACTCGACGTGCATCATCATCCAGATATGCGAACCCTAGTACGTTTCATCAGCTCAAAGCTCCACCGAGCATTACCCCAGCGTTCCCTGCAAAGGTCTCTCTTCGCATAAAAATGAGCCCCTGCGTGCCGTGCCTGCCTCAACCGCTTACTACAGCACTGAGCACACCGGTGCAGACGCAGCACGCAGACAGAACGTCTTCACAGAACCAGTGAACGTACCAGCTCGACGACACCCGCTGCCCTATGGCGTGCCGCAAGTTCCCCGTTCGTCTCTTTTGCAGCGTTCTTGACGCCTCTGCGAGCACCCCTCGAGTTGCGCACGGCACCGGTACTGATTTATCATGGAAAAATCGAACGCAACACGATCGATTGCATTCAGCACTGAGGTCGATCATGAAAAAATCGAACGCAACACGATCGATTGTATTCGGCACTGAGGTCTATCATGAAAAAATCGAACGCAACACGATCGATTGCATTCAGCTCTGAGGTCTATCATGAAAATATCGAACGCAATACGATCGATTGTATTCGGCACTGAGGTCTATCATGGAAAAATCGAACGCAACACGATCGATTGTATTCGGCACTGAGGTCTATCATGGAAATATCGAACGCAATACGATCGATTGTATTCGGCACTGAGGTCTATCATGGAAAAATCGAACGCAACACGATCGATTGCATTCGGCACTGAGGCGCGATGGCGCGCGCGCAGCCAAATCCCCGCCCCGCAGTGAGTCGCTGCAGCGCTCCGTTCATCATCGGATAAGGCGGGATGCGCTTCTCCTTGGGCGGTGCCAGTAGGGAGGCCACGGACGCAGCCAGTGTACGCGGGTTGTACTTGGGTATTCGTTTGTTCGGTTGTGTGTGTGTGTTCGTGTTCAATCGACTGATCGTTCGATCATACCTGGACGGAGGTACTAGCTTGTTGTGGAGTAAGTTTTTGAGCACTATCTGAAGAGGTGCGTGGTCCAGTCAGGTCTATGCTATGCTTTTACGTCTATCGCAAGTTGACGCTGTCTGGCCGGTGGTGCGATCAGGGCGTGCGCGGGCGCTCTTGGACACGGTAGCTCAGCAGGATGCGATAGTCGATGCGTTGCTGTGGCCACAGCAACTTTCAGAGAGCACTCTGCAACGTCGTGGAAAGCGAACTGTAGCGCCGGCGCACCCGAGCGACGGGCTGCAAGCTGGACGGCGGCAGGTTTCGTCGCAGGCTGCAATGTGTTTCCTGGTGGCGCCAAGCGTAGACGCGCTGGCTGCAACTCGTACGCTAACGCTGCTGCTCCAAGCCGAGTCTATACCCTATCACATATATCCCATCCACGATTACCGCGAACTGGAAAACTTGCAGTGCGGTGGGCGCTCGGTTTTGGGATCGATGGACGTGCAGGACACCTCGCCGTTGCGGGCAATTGTTTGTGTGAACTGCGGTGCGGGTGTCGATATTGCCGCTCTGCTTCGTCTTCCTGAGGACAGCGATCTGCCCGTTCTTGTCATCGACTCGCATCGTCCGTATCATTTGCGCAATCTGCAGAGCGCCCATGTGATCCTCCTGCATGATTCGGACGTTTTTGAGGTGCAGTTGCCGCCGAGCGGCGCAGAAGATGCCCTGGGGCAGATCCTGCCCATGGACCCGGAGGCGCACGTTGATGACGCCACATCCAGCGACTTGGACACTGACGCAGATACGTCCCCACAGGACGCAAGGAACCGGCGACGTCGGCGCAGGGGCTTCGGATCGGGCATCCAGCGCGCTGTCCAGCGTTATTACCGACGAACGGAGCGAGCCGCGAGCGCTGCAGGTGTAGCGTACGCGCTTGCTGCGAACCTGAACCGTGCAGATCTGGACACCTTATGGTACTGGATCCTTGCTGTTACGGAGCAGTTTTTTGATCGCCAAGCGAGCGATACGGCATGTTACGAGCAAATTGTACGCTGTATCCGGGAGGAATGGAAACGCATCATTTCTCGATTATCAACCGATGATGATAACGGTGATGGACAGAAAGACGCGCTGGCACCTCTCGAGCCGTCGACTGAGTTCTCTCTGGAACTGCTTCGCCACTGGACTCTTTACGATAGTCTTATTCATTCGACGTGGCTGGCAAGTCGGGTTCAACGCTGGCGTCAGGAAGCCGAACGAAGTATCAGCGAGATTCTCGCCCTGCTAGGCATTCCGCTGCGCGAGAGCAAACAGCGATGGACGCATCTCGCTGCTGAACTCAAGGATAGGGTACGAGAGCGTCTTATTCCAGTGTTATGCACCTATTTTACTCGTCGCGAGTCTGATGCGGGGCGAGTACGCACAAACAGCCGATGTCGACGTTCGGCTATTGCGAATACTTTGTGTTATGAATCCTTCGTGCGACGTTTTGGTGCACATCGCGGGCAAACGGTGTCGGCCGCTGATGTTGTGCTGGCGGCAGGTGCTCTTCTCGATCGGGGCCATTTCTGGCGAGCATACGCTCTTTTGCAATGTCGACATATCGACGACATGGTACCAGCATTTGAGCTTGCGAAGCGAAGCCAGCGCCTCTTGCTCGAAGCGGCTGTAAGCGTGCTGGAACGCCGTGCCTACACTCGCGGACGTCATGCCTGGTGCGCAATGCTGGACGGACCGCCCCTGCTCGCCGCGAAGATAGAACGCAAGCTCCATCTTCAAAGACGCCTAGCGCTCGCTTTAGGAGACTGGTTTTATGGCACAAAACGCCATCCGAAACCGCTCTGGCTGATTGTAGACAGTCCACAGAGTGAGCACGCAACGGTCACACTGGTAACACCTCAGCGCTCTGCAAGCGAGGACGCGGTGAGCGCCACTTGTGCTGAATGCGATCTGCGTGCCTACGCACAGACTTCAGCGACAGCAGCTACTTTACTGGCGCCTGCGTTTCATGGTTGCGAACCTGTCCAGGCTTCGCTCGGGTCAGGCTCGGTGCCGGACCTGAAGGACCTCCTCACACGCGGGCTCTCCGCACGGCGATGAGCGAGTGTCGCTTATCTCGCTAACTGCATCCGATGAAGACGGCACACTGCCCCGCGCGCTATGTTCATGTTAAGCAAATTTTTCCGAAAGTTTCCCAGGTGTGCAAGCTTGATAATTTGTATGAAGCAATGAGTACGTTTCCAGTCGTACATCGATTTAGGATTGTGCATCGGTGTTGTGGAGTGCTTTTTCAGAATATTTTGCGGGCGGCATTCGTTCGTTATGAGAATGAAGATGATTCGTGACGCCCACCGCCTACGATTCCTGGAGTAACCGATAGGGCCGTCCAACGCATAGGTACAAGTCTCCACTCTTCTGCTTTCCCAAAGAGCAGTATACCCAGGTCACGCATGCTTCACGTTTTCGATACGTCTCTGTGGAGCGATACTTCATGGGTGAAGCAAGTTGCGCCGCTGCATGAGCAGCTCGAAAAAAGTCTTGTTCATCGTCATCCGTTGACGACTTGGTCACCCGCTCATGCCGAACGTTCACTGAACATCGCACCTCAAGCAATCGACTCGGATCGAAACGCAAATCCTTTTCTCTTTGCGAGCATCGATGAGCCTGCATGCCACTGCAGCATGATGCCAGCTCGAGTGCTATACTCGCAGCGGCTCCCGTGTATCGTGTTTGCGTGGAACATCGTTTTAGAGTTTATTCACCGCAGCGATCACTTGACATGGGGATTGCGTCAGCGCTCTATACGAAGCGAGCGTAGGCAGATTGAACGTTCTCGATTTCATCTGCAGCCTGGAATTTTCTTCCGATTCTTGCTCTACCTTGGAAAAGATTGCGTTCCGCTGATCCGCTTCTCTTCCGGATAATATCATCGAACACAGGGTGGTTCATCCTCTGTTCTCCAGCTTATCTTCCGTGATTCAATACCATGGAGAACGTTTGCGGTACCGTGGACAACAAATTTAGCGAAGCAAATGCACGTTTCGATGCACCGGAACCTGCTCGATACTTAGTGGTGCTCGACGCTTTGGGCACCGCGACTGCGTCCACCGGGGCTCTTCGGAGCTTGTTCTACGAAATTCGTTGAGGTTTGCGGATCTCATATTTCCATCGAGTCATGAAACAAAGAGATGAACGAGCCACAAAGAATGAGTATGGATAGCCTGCTCATCTATGGCGGCACATAGCCCATGCACACCTGGCATGCTACGGATCCTACAGTTTACCCGCAACGCAGATGCCCTAAAGCGTTTCGAAAAGAGGTGCGCAGCTTTCGCTGAGAACGTCGCCATTGTCAGACGGAACGCCTGGCTGCGAGAAGCCCATCGCTTTTCTCTGACGCTACGATAGTGAAGCGATCGCCTATGAGATACGAACGCTTGCGAGAACACAGACCTCGTGTAGACACATATGTACTTGTTCGAAGGATGCCCCAGCAACGCGCTTGCCGCTATCCATGTTCGCGTACCCTGCTCCAAGCATAGATCGTTGCAGGAGCCAACGCGTCGCCACACCGTGTACCACGGAGGTCGTCTCAGGGATCCTGATGCACAACGACCGTTACCAGCGTCGTTGTAGAGAAAGCGCAGCTCAGGCGCCGATGCACCACACTGCTGGTAGAGGTTTCCTCTGGAACGTATGAACCCAACCCATGGACCAAGAACTGTGATCGTTCGCATATACCATCAGGCGGTCTTGTTCGCGTTTCGGCAGCTAGTGGAGGTGCACCCGTCTTGGGCACGAAGTGTCGTCATTGTACACGAGGCCGCGCATGGCAAGTACGCCTGCAGAAGCTCCGCGTGAGCCATAGCGCATGCTGTCCCGCGTTTTTTACTCCGTCTGCTGGCACCATGCTGGGCTGCCTCGGCAGACACAGTCCGCGGATATAGATCTGGAGAATTCGCGCTTGCAGATGAGTTTGTTCTGAGCGCCGCCACAGCGCGTTCTAGTTTACGATTCCCGTAGAAAGGAGGCGGTTGTGGGTGTTCCAACGAGCTGTCCGCCAGAGCGCCAGCGATCCGCAGTATTCGTTCATAGGCTTCCTGGACCTGCAGCACACACACACACACGCGTGTCTCGTCGCTGGGATCGATATGCGCTTTGCACGAGCACCTGCGCAAATCACCTGGCGCGCTACAAGTTCGCCAATACGTTGCGGTTGCCTGCTCTGTCACAAGGCGGGATGCCATCCATGGACCCACCTAGTGCATGCACGTCGTTCATGGTTCCTGGATCAGCGTATTCGACCAGTACCCGTGCAGAAACCTGGAATCCGAGCAGATGTCGCATCTCAGGCAAGCTCCTGCAAAAGAGCATGCCATCAGTACCTCTGGATACGTACGGATCACGATCTGTCTCTTGACAATCGCAGTCGACACGTCTGAATATGCAGGGCTGCGCTTTCGGGCATTGCGAGGCAGTCTCTCGCCAGTTGACACCATGCCAATACTGCCTCCTGCGACATGTGAAACGCGGGTGTCCGCCTCGACCTCGTCGCGAGTGCTGAACTAAATCGTTCCTACTTCATCGGGAGTCTCTTGACTCCACTGTATGTCGGCTACTGGCCTCGGATGCGTCCAGTGCTCTAGAGATCCAATTTGGTGCCCCGTCGGATGACACCCCAGCCGATCAGCCGCCAGTGCCGCTCAATACGCCGACTCAGAGCGATTTTCTCGCCTTCCTCCGTACAAACCGGGGACGTCAAACGCAGTTTTGCGAGATCGCGCTTTGTAGCCAGCACCCGACCACCAGTAGATGTTGAGCCAATGTTCACCATGAGGATCTCGTCTTTGGTTAGCTTGCTTACGCGTGCTCCATCAGCGCCCTCGGTTTTAACGCCCAACAACCGTCTGAGCAGGAAAAAGTTAATCTCAATTTCCGTGAAAACCGGGGGTAACGTGCCGACTGCACCAAGCACTTGGCCAACAAGGCGATCACCTCGGGTAAGCGTCGGGTCAATCTTGGTACCCACTCCTATGAGTCCGCCCGGAACCGCGTATTGCAACTCGTTGCGCTCGGCGTGCATCGAAACAATTTTCGAGATAATCGGCTGGCACTTGAAGTTTCCTTCTGCGTCCTTGATGGTGATCCCCGGTCGAATCTCGATTAGATCTCCGACTCGCAGCACGCCTTGCATGATCGAGCCGCCGGCAACACCACCGCGTAGATTCTCTACGTCTTCGCCCGGTTTGTTCACGTCAAAACTCCGAATAATAATCATCCGCGGAGGCGATACAAAATCCCGCCGTGGAACGGGCACATGTTTAATGAGGTATTCGACGACGACATCGACGTTGTATCGCAACTGGGCGGAGATCGGCACGATTGGAGCCTGCTCAGCAACAGTTCCCCGGATGAAGTTCTTGATCTGCTCATATTGTGTGCGTGCTGCAGATTCGTCCACTAAGTCGATTTTATTTTGGCAGACGATGATACTTCGGAGCTGCATGACCTCCACGGCGGCGAGATGCTCGGAGGTCTGCGGCTGCGGACAGCTCTCGTTCCCAGCGATGATCAGCAGCGCCGCATCCATAACTGCAGCTCCGTTCAGCATCGTGGCCATGAGAATATCATGGCCTGGACAGTCGACAAAACTCACGTGACGCTCCAACCGTAGTCGCTGTCCGCAGCCCGGTACCTCGCACGGTAACGAGTCCGGTGCGTCCGATGGGAACGCTCGATAGCAGTAAGGTCGCGGACACTCGGGCCGCTCGCAGCGGTAAAGCTTCGCATTAGCATACCCAAGCTTTATAGTGATGTTGCGCTCAAGTTCATTGCGGAAACGAACTGTCTGCACACCGGAAATGGAGCGCACGAGTGTCGACTTGCCGTGTGCGACGTGCCCGATCGTTCCGATGTTTACCGTGGCTTGCCGGGAAATCACCTCCGGGGTCAGCGGTGTAAGCTCCTCGACCTTTAGCTTAGAAAGATCTTGGACAGCTAAACCTGACATGCCCGGAATCCAAAGTGATCAACTGCAAACCCAAGGAAACTGTTGACCAGAGGAAGCTGCTGTACGAGGATTCCGGGGTACTGTGGAGAGACCGTGTGCGGCGGCGGCGGCGGCGGCGGCGGACGTTTCAACGCAGGCACTTGACCTCTCTTGCTACAGGCTTGCAAGAAAGCGACAATATGCTGAACTGGTCGATGAGTTCGTGCTTTGTAATCCTTTTCCGAGAGCTTAGTGGATATACAGCCTCTGCATACAAAGTATATACATAAAGGTTACTTGTATATCTACTGTTGTAGGTTTCTCGATTGTCGTCTCGGAGTTGCTCTATCGAAGGTTGGCGTTTGGAACTTGTTTCATCACCGGAAACCAGATAATTCGCGACGCACGCAAACAAGTGTTTCTAATGTAACCGATATCACTATCCAATGTATATATTCATGCCTCCATGCTTCTCGTTTGACAACGTGTACCGTATTGCAACCGTGCATTGCTCCAAGACTTCGATCGCTCGCATGAAGTCAACTTGTGGACGGAGCGACTCGCACCGAAGCGTAGACGACTAGAGGTCTCGATATCGTCCGTATCGTCTTGTGCATACGCTCATGTCGAAAATTCAGTGAATCACTCCCGTTGAGTGATAGTCGATTCCGTTCGAACAATGAGCGCTCTGCGCGTTATGGCGACAGACAGAACGGGCGTCGATGACAGCTGCAGCAGCATGATATCTGTCATGGGATATGCTGCCAGAGGCTCCCGTCTCTTCTATTTACATCGCAATAGGACCTTGAACTCGGGTTTCAGGCATCACAGCGATCGCTCCCATTTGAGCATGCGTCATCGCCTTGCATGACGGTATTGCTGGCGAAAAAGTAATCACTGGGACCCCGGCATCGTCTGAGTATCCGGATCCAGCGACGCGTGACGGATTCGATAACGTGGAGACGATTAAGCGACGACTCGGTTGCCAGTCTGCACGGGATGAAGGAGTTTTTCATGAATGGAGCTTCGGCAAGGCCCAGCGGCTCGAATGATAGCGAGCGCTTGATGAGCCTCCATCGTAGATTCTTCGAAAGCGTACACGCTGCGTAGAAAATCGACCAGCTGCTTACGAGCAACACGTCTGCGAAAGCGATGGTGCCGAGTTGTCTGGAGCGGTGCTCCGGAGCCCCTGGCGCGTCGAGACATTCGACTTTTCCGAACGCATCTTTCCCTCGAACTTATCAGCGTCTCGATTCGCGCCTATTTCGTTTCGTTGGGGACGGGCGCCCGCACGACAGCGCGAGTCCGATACGACCGATGGAGAGCAAATGCGTCGAAGAAGCAGACGAGGAACTAATCGAAGACATCGAGTGTATGAAGCGAACGAAGCACTTTTCGCTCTGACATTCGATGCCACTTATGGATCACTGGGGGAACAAAGCCCCACGGAATGCAATGCAAACTGCGTATTAGAAGTGAAAATTAAGCCATAGGAGTTTCGTATGAAGGCGAGTAGACCAAGTGACTTCCTTCAGGATCGATGGCGTTGGCGTATCCATCGTCATCAACAGTGATTGACGTAAACGCAAAACGAGCTCTTCAGGGCTCAAACATACAGCGGCTCAGAAAAGGAAATACAAGGAAGCGCAACGAGTAATACAGATTTGCGACCTCATGAGCTTGCCCTCCAATTTCATCAGTATTGTCATGGACGCGGGAGAGCGACCCTCTACACATGCGCTCTCATTAGACTCGAAGCGGAGAACGACGCTCCCCTCAATGATAATCGACGACGACGCTTTGGAGGCACGAGTTTCGAACTCTCCGACTTGTATCTGAATTCGCAAGCTGTGCGAGTGCGCTTGTCATCTTCGTGTCAGCGGACGCAAACAAATGGAAAACTAGTATGATGGGCGATCGCATCATATCTGAGACTTTCATGCCTTTGTTTCATTTTCACAAACGAGAGGAACTCGCCGGTATCATGCCCACGAGTCGTTTAGGCGCCCCGATAGCCGTTACGCGCATCGCAACGTGTTGTGAGAAAAAACGCGGAAAAACGAAGAACGTACAAGGAAGCGGGTCGTGAGTTATCGAACGGAACACCATGCCCTTGTTCGTTGAACAGACTGGAGCCTCTCCGAGCGTATCGTCGAGAAGAAACCCGTAATGATAGGATACGGTACGATACTAGGCGCGGAAACGGATGGTGCAGGCATCGACTGGTGCCTTCTGTACCCGTCAACGGTATGTTCCGAGCGACGAAGCGAGCATTCCCGTTTCACAGGCCGGCACGCGCAGAGCAATGAAGTGTGGTGGACATACGGGAATCCCTGCTCAGAGACAAGCGCCACCGCTGCGAATTGCATATCGAGTCCATAGACAAGGAACACGCGAATGGCAAACGAAGCCAAGTATGTACCGACTGCCTGTGCATGAACGACGTCTACAACAGCAGAAAGCGCCGAAATCGGGACGTTCACGCTGCCGTCCGAATCCTTCGTGTGCTGTTAACGGCACATGAATGCAACGAGAGATCATCGTATGCATCGCCGGAGAGAAGCGCGAGCAAAATGAATCAGTTACAAATAAGCCCGTAAAGGCGGGTGCTGTCGACAGTGGAACGCTCCCCAAACCTAAGCGCGTACGTCCGAGCTAGCCAAGCAGACCTACCACATTGTAAGCTGACACGACTCGAATAGAAAAGGCATCGGAAGTGTAAATTGACCAGGTGTGGCATCGCAGGAGCGCTGATCCCCAAGGCGAGAAGCGCGCGACGGCACCCCAGCATCTGTTCTGAAGCGATACGCCTTGAACGCGCTACCAGGATATCAAACGTTATCTGCACGAAACTCGCAGCACCCAGCATAGACTGTGCTTCGTAACGTACTGTGCTGTGCTGTGCAACGCCCTGATCAGTACCCGGCGTGATCGCCTCTGGACTCCTCGAACAGCGCTGGAGGTGCAGTTTCCTCGAATCTTGGACCGCTGGAGCCGCTCTTCTGGGCCGCTTGACTACGCTCACTGAGGCATTTGGGTGCACCTGGGTTCTGCGAGCGTAGACTACATGAAATCGGGCAGAAACGAACACGGGGCATGTTTCATCGCCTACGCTACAGCTTTCGCCTCTAACCCGCTGTGTGACTACTTGCCAGTCTACTCGACAAAGCTGGTTCCTCTTACCATAGAGACCTTCGGTAAAGAGCGCACTTGGCTCAGCCTACGTGGTTGAAGCAGTGCTGTAGCCGCGAGATAAGGCAGCTACAACCAAACTCGCATCTCTGAACTGCATTGCATCCAAGAGGAAACCGTTGTTGTTTGCTTGCGAATAGGAGCGGCTTCATTCCAGTATAGACTTCTTACACTGTGACGAACAGGCAGCTACAACCAAACTCGCATCTCTGAACTGCATTGCATCCAAGAGGAAACCGTTGTTGTTTGCTTGCGAATAGGAGCGGCTTCATTCCAGTTTAGACCTCTTACACTGTGACGAACAGTGTGCCGACACTGCTGTATTGCGAGCACCAATCGATACAAAGCCTTGGATAGGATTCTGGTTCGCTTCTGAACTCGCAGCACCGATCGAAGACGAGTTAGCGGGCGATTCGTGACGTACAGCTCACGTATACCCATCACATACGACGTCTTGTTCGCTATTTCATTCCAAATCGAAAAGCGTGGCACGCAAACAGCTTCCAAGAGCGTCTGTGTCTCGTGATAGTGCTGCCGCGCTACCGACTACGATCGGATGTTGCGTCGGTTCGGCAAGGTGCTATTCTTTTCACCCAAGTCACTGTTTTTGGGCGTTGACATCGCGCATCAACACTGTCGTATCACCGTTGATCCCACGACCTAGGCAGGATGCGTCGTGGACGGCGACGTCGGCGGTGCACATCGAGAAGCTGGGCACCTGCTTCGAGCATGCGCCCCAGACGCATGGTAAGGCAGCAGGCTTTATGGCGATTTTGGCCTCCACAGCCAGTCTCTTGCGGAAATGCGTTGCGGTTCACATCCATGTTGTATTGGATAGTTGTTGCCACACTGGCTATCGTGAATGGTTGCTTCGCTTGGTACTGGACCCGAGCTGCAGATGGGTACACGAAATCATCGACACTGCAGACACCGTCGACGCTGCGCCTTGTTCGCCAGCACTGGCGGAGCCAGCCAGCGCCATCGAACGCCTTGAGTTCTTTATGGCATGAGTATGGTGCCCTGCTCTCCGCCAGGTGTTGCTGTGCTTTCTGGACGTATATTCCGGACGCCGAGACGTATCTTCGTGCTGCACTCGGTCTGCTGGGATCGTTGCTGCGCCATCGACAAGGCGTACCTGTTGTGGTACTCGTGGGCTTTAATCGCTCAGATCAGGCGTTCACGCGAATCGCCTGGGACTGGAACCCTGACCACCACACGCCCGAACGTGGCGTTTATTTGAAGCTGATTTCACGTGCTGCAGCGCCAGCGGAACAGGAGCTTGTGGTGCGCAAGCTTTTGCACACCCCGAAATGTGCAGGTATACCACGGCGTCTGCTGCGGCTCGATGCACGCGCAATGCTGCTCGAGCCGATAACGGAGGTCTTTCTGCGTCCAGACTGGTTGCAGGTTCTCTCCTGGGAGCAGCGCTTAAATTGTACACACCAGAGCGTGCAAGCACCTTTGCGGTATCGGGTGCGGCTCGCTGAACAGCGGCTGGCCCGACGAGCCGCACTGGATCAGAGCCAACTTCTCAGCTGGTACCGAGCGGATTGGCGCATGGTCCACTTCGAACCCGGCCTGGAACCGGGAAACCTTTGGCGGGCACTCTTGAACCCGCAGGTCGAAACCGGTACCGGTGTTCTCTATCCACCAGCCTCAGCGGATGTACAGCTGTTGGAGGACTTTGATCTCCCTCTGGTATATGATTGGTTGCGAAACGCAGAACGATGGATGCGTCGGGTCCACAAGCGACCGCTCTGGTCTCCTTCACCAGAGATGCATTTTCGGAATCGCTTCTGTCACCACGCTCTGGGTCATTATCGTCAACGGAACCGTGATGCGCGATCCAGAACGATTGAGACTTTTACCGTGCTGGTGAATGCATTCTCTCGACAACGAATCCAGGCTGGCCTCCTGGAAGCGATTCTCGAACGGTATTGCAGGATTTCCTCGGTGGCGAGCATCGTCGTCCTCGTGTACGAGCTGGATACCCAGCAAATCGCTGAGGATCTGGGCAAGCGCCTCGGCGGATGCGTACCCATTCGGGTGCTCCGGCTCGACGGCCCCGGAGCGGACTCGCTGAACCACCGTTTCTTACCGTTACCATCCTGGATCGAAACTGCGGCTGTGCTGCACACCGATGATGACATGCTGCCGGTTCATGATGCGCTCATCGAGTTCGGTTTCCGACAGTGGCGAAAGCGACACGCGCAGCAGCGCGGGCAACCTAACCTCGTCGGGTTCGTTCCACGTTATGCTGATCCACAAGCTCACCTGTATGCGCTACGGAAGCCGCCCGTGTCGCGCTCGAAAGCGCAGCATATCTGGGATCGTCGCGATGCTGTGCAATCGTATAACATTGTTCTCACCAAGCTTGCTTTTGTTCCGCACATCTATCATTTCCTCTACACCTGCATTCTACCGTACATACCTTTAGTGGAGCCCGATGCCATGGACCTACTCAACATGGTCGATCGCGTGCGCAACTGCGAAGATATCGTGATGCAGGGTCTTGCAAGCGTGGTTGCTGGAAAGCAGTCGCCGCTGGTCGTTCGTGGACTGAGCTCCGCCGACCTCGCCGATTACGGAAGCACTGACGATCAACATGCTATCTCGATGGGTGAACATGCCTCCCTGTGGGTCACCTCGGCAGGCAATCCAATGACCATGACCCGGCTGAGCGGTTTCGATGCGCACCTCTGGCAACGCGGTCAATGCGTTGTTGCGGTCCAGCAGACACTTGGTCGTGGAGAGTACGCATCATCGATTTTCTCGGAGCAGACATCTGTAGCTGCGCCTTTCGAAGCTGCACCAGTACCTGTTCAGCGGGATCGAATGCCGGTCTGCAGTGTGGTTAACACGATGAATGCCGTATGGGTAATTTGAATTGGTGGACATCGGCGCATCCCTGCTGCTTTCCGGTGTCATGATGATGAGGTCGCTCGGGCGAATCACCATAGACCGTCGTGAAAATGGAGCACGTGCTGTGCTTTGCTCCACCGACGCCGTTTCAGCTTGAGGGAAGCGCTGAATGATGGTGCACAGGCCTCGTTTCCCTGTGGTGTGATGGGGCTTCGTTTCGTACCTGCCGGTTTACGAACAGAATGCGCTGCATCGCTCGTGACTTGTGATCTTGCCGAAGCGCTGGGCTCCTCGATGGTAACCGGACACACATGGGCTGCAGCAGCAAGGTCCGAACCGACCCCAATGCGTAAATCCATGCTCGAAAGCGTACATTCATATCTGGGTACATAAGTATGCGCCAGCGTCGATGCTTGTGCGTCCATGCGAACGATCCATTCATGTAGAGACGAACACACTCGTATATGCAGGCCCGCTTTCAGATCCTACATCGACTTGAAATGGGAACATTTTGCAGCGCTACGCCTGGAGCATTGAATGACGCCCATCATTGCAGGCGGTATCGCTAGCTGGCGAACAGGTAACGCCGCTCGAGCGAGTCTTCGGATACACTGGCAATGGGATGCTTTGATCTAGAGCACTGGCTGACGTTTGAAAAGTCGCTGGCCATCCTGACACTCCCTGGTGAGACGACACGCGTTTGGTCGTGCACGTTATCTATTCAATGGCAGTGGAGGCGCGACGAAACCCGCCCTCAAACGTAACCTGAGACGTGAGTCAACGCGCGCCAGCTTCTGTTGAGCATCTCATGCATGTTCAGATAGCATGCTCCACAGATACCGTGTGAAGGTTCCTGAAAAATCGTCCATTTTCCAGGTCAGTTCGTTTTGTGCTTCACGAAACTGAGTGAAAATGACGTGCCGGCTGGTCGATGTTCAGCATCGGGAAGAGTTCTTTGCTGGGCGTCGACCTGTATTTAGTTAGTAGGCCAGGATGGATGCGTCGAACAAAATGCGGCAGCGGAGCGCAGTGCGCAAATTCGACTTGAACGCTCGCAGCGTCCTACACCTGTTTCAGATAGAAATAGAAAAGTACATTGAGCGCTGTGTTCCTGGCTTGATATTCTGTTACGAGCGTTTCTCGATGATGAACAGTTTCGAAAATTTGTATGAAGCAATGAGTACATTTCCAGTCGTACATCGATTTAGGATTGTGCATCGGTGTTGTGGAGTGCTTTTTTAGAATATTTTGCGGGCGGCATTCGTTCGTTATGAGAATGAAGATGATTCGTGACGCCCACCGCCTACGATTCCTGGAGTAACCGATAGGGCCGTCCAACGCATAGGTACAAGTCTCCACTCTTCTGCTTTCCCAAAGAGCAGTATACCCAGGTCACGCATGCTTCACGTTTTCGATACGTCTCTGTGGAGCGATACTTCATGGGTGAAGCAAGTTGCGCCGCTGCATGAGCAGCTCGAAAAAAGTCTTGTTCATCGTCATCCGTTGACGACTTGGTCACCCGCTCATGCCGAACGTTCACTGAACATCGCACCTCAAGCAATCGACTCGGATCGAAACGCAAATCCTTTTCTCTTTGCGAGCATCGATGAGCCTGCATGCCACTGCAGCATGATGCCAGCTCGAGTGCTATACTCGCAGCGGCTCCCGTGTATCGTGTTTGCGTGGAACATCGTTTTAGAGTTTATTCACCGCAGCGATCACTTGACATGGGGATTGCGTCAGCGCTCTATACGAAGCGAGCGTAGGCAGATTGAACGTTCTCGATTTCATCTCCAGCCTGGAATTTTCTTCCGATTCTTGCTTGACCACATAATACATCGCGTTCCGTAAATCCTCCATGGAATCGAACAGCATGCGCGCATGTATTCAGCGGACCGAGCTCTTGCCTCGGGGAATGCTCTGAAAAAGCCCGGGATATCAAGGTAGTGCACCGGGCACGGAAAGGGAGCAAGGCATCCTGGTTAGCACTCTGTATCCGTCAAGCGCTTGTACAGAGCAATGACTCAATCAATGAAGCGCTACAGGGCGACAATCGGGGGCGTATATGCGATGCACAAAGGGGAAGCCTCGAACGCGGGCACGTTTCATCATTGCGGAAGGTAAACCGAGGCTGTATACATAGCAGATGGGCCCGGCAAGCGAAGCGAATACCGCAAGGCCCATCTGTGCATGACATAAGTCGACAACAGCCGGAATCTACAAAATCGCAAGTCTAATCCTGTCATCAATATCCTTCGACTGTTGGTAACCGAGCTTGAGGGAAAGGAAATACCTGCGTTTTGAGAGCCTGAGACGAGATGGAAGAAAATGAAGCAGTCGCAGAAATTGCCCCCAACGCCTGGTGTTCATCACTGTGGAATGTCATGCAAACTTTGATCTGTACGTCGGTGATCGTGGATCCGTTCCATTCTATGCAGGCGCGGTTATCAACAGACCCTGAGAGCAAGCTCAGGTGTTAGGATGACCTCCGCCTGACTCGTGTACCCCAAACGCACACGCACGCCTTCTGGGACGTTGCGTGCACGCATGCCATGCAGGATCGATATATCTACTTATATTCATAAAAATATAGATATAGTAAGATAAGTTCAGATTGTCGAGTTAACCCCCAATGGAGCACGCACCCGCGCAGGAGCAGAGGCCTTCGTCAGGCCTGTTGTTGTATGGTGCAACAGTACCTCAACGCTAACGCCATGCACTTGTAACAAACGTACTGCACTCGGATACCTCAGTATCACGTTATTCTTCATGCGTCTTTATTGGAGCAAGCTCGTTCAGCACCTTAGATCGCCTGGGGAACTTTGCTCGTTTCTTTCTAAAAACGGCGGTCTACCGGCGCTCGTTCGTGAACCACCGTCGCTTGCCGTCTCCGAGCCGTGCACCTGGCGTGGTGCCAAGAAGAAAGCTGGTGGCAGTTCACGTAACGGGCGTGACTCCATAGCCAAACGTCTGGGTGTCAAGACAGGAGAAGGCGTTCATGTTCGCATCGGTCAGGTGCTGGTGCGCCAACGAGGTACCCGCTGGCTCCCGGGCGAGCGCGTCGGGGTTGGTCGTGACGACACCATCTACGCCCTAGCGACGGGTCAAGTGAGGTTCAGTCGTCGTAGCCGTGACGGCCGCACAGTTGTGAATGTGGTACCTGTGGCCGATGAACGCGATCTGGCTACTAGTTCGCGGTTCGCTACGAGTCAAACAACTGTCCTGGGGAGTCCGTCGACAGGTACCGCAACACAGTGAGGTTCGCCGACCTGAGCGCTCCCGCGCTACCGAGAATACTTGCCCCTCTCAGCGGGAACAGAGCACGGCCGGGAGTCCGGACGTTCTGTTTAAAGATAGGAAAGTAGGCATTGCGTGTTCTCAGGGGGCCTGCCTTGCAGTAATGGCTGAGGCCGTCGCGTTTCTCGCGTACCCCAGGCGGAAACGCCTCGACAACGGCGCATCAGCCCATACATACGCATACGCCCCAGCTGAATGTAAATTTTAGCCCGTGCGTAACCTGCTCCCGCGGAATGGAGTGTGCTTTACCGACCAAGAGGCGGGCTTTAGCGTTGCATGAGCTGAACGCGATTCCCCGCAAACAACGCCCACACCCTGAAACTGAAAAGTCGTGCCTCCGTTTTGCGGAGACTGGCGCGGATGGACAACAATAGCCGTGTGCTCATTCCAGCGACAACATGCACCACCGGATAGTCTAGAAAGTAGCGCTCGGGTGTGATCTGGACGCAGTCGCGGTGCGCCTAGCATCCGAAGCTACGAATGGACGACCAGTGATCATTGTATCGGGTTCAGTCAAATCCGGCAGATGCCCGACCGACCACAGGACCAAAACACACTCCGAATCCGTCAATACAAGTTGTCACACCGGTCAGCAAACGTGCGCGATAATGGCAAGTAGGTGAGACCTGTTCTCGATGCATGCACAGTGCAGCCGTATGGAACTGGAAACCGACACCTTCATCTTCACACACCGATCGCTTTCCTCGACATCATCCTTGACCGCAAAAGTCCATCAAAGGAGGCTTGAAAGGTGCGACGTGACTTGGTGCAGGCAAGTACGTAAAGAGCGATTCAGTGTCTTGAGGATACGCAGTCGTATCGAATCGTGGAACACCATGAATGTTCACCAATTGCTTGGGAAAGTCGCGTTCCCTCTGCTTGTGCTGGGCGCTGCAGCCTTTCTGGATTGCAGACCGCTGCCATACCAGTGTCGTGCTCAAGGTGCGAATCCAATCCAAACTCTCTCCTGGTCTCTGAGTTTTCTTGCATCGACATGCTGCAGCGTTTCAGTACAAGTCCCGTACTGTGCACTGAACGATGCCCTCGAACGCTCGCTCGACACAAAGCCGCTGCACGCTCCTGAAGAACAAGTCTCTCGCGCGTGTTGATCATGACGTTCTAGTTGCGATGCGTACAATGCATATGCGCACTGTTACAGGTGGAGACACAATATCAGAGCAAGCTGCACAGCTTCGATTGCCTCTCCATCTGAGGTTCAGTCAGCTTAGCGTGCACCGTCTGGTGCAGCGTTCTCCGTTCGACTGCCTTTTTCCCTATTTGTTTCGGAACGCATTCGTTCTTGTGATGTGTGGACGTCTGCCTGAGCGCACGGACGGCAATCTTACGGCATCGATTCATGTGCTCGGTGGACGCTCTCCTCGACAGGGCGGAAACGCAGGCTCTGCGCAGGATGGCACGTCGGATGCCACAGGCGACCTCCAAAGCGCACGACCTGACGGTCATTTCCATCGCAAATTATTCAAGAAAGTGACGAATGTACGCTTCTTACCTCCGCACAATCGAGCCCGTTGTCGATCCGATCGCACGCTCATAAAGTCCTGCCACGAGTCGTCCGCATGAGACATTCGAACGCTCATGCGCTCTCTCGACGAGCCATACAAAAGAGTTCCATCTGCTCGCTAGGGTTCAGAGAGCGTCGAGAAGAGCCCTGACGCGGTCATTCCTTTCGCTGGCATGCCTCGTTGCGCCCATGGTGTCCGACTCTGGATAGTACCGAGCTGCGGAAATTTTGAGCAGCTTCATCTGCGTTCCGCTAAGACCCGCATCTCCTTCCTCTTCATTTTGAGGTACCAATACAGCAGCGATCTTGCGCAACCCGGGATTCACGCTCACAAAAAAGTTTTTCTCTTCATCCACCCGAATGGATTGCACATGAACCATTTTACCCTGCTGGATCGTTTCCGGCACCGGCACTGCTCTTGTCCCGATCGCCAACGTTGCCACGCAGCAGCTCAAGGTATCCCGGGAAGCGGCTGAGCAAATCATCGATCCTGAGACTAGAACGTAACGCGTTGTGTGTCCCGAGCGTCCGACTCGTTGTCGCATGCAGATTTCGCTGAGAAAAACTCTCGAGGAGCGTCGACAGCTGGCAGCTCTGCGTCCGAAACGCCCACGAACACCGGCTCGAGCGCAAGTGCCCATGCGAAACAAGTTAGGTGACTCTAGCTCATGTGAAAAGCCATGCAATCCTCAGTGGCTTCATATATCTTGTAGCGTCACGGATGCGAGTGACTCGTCTATTTTCCCACGGGTATGCAAGTCGCGTTTGATACCAGACATGACGTCGTGGACTTTGTGAAACATGGTGCAATCGACCGATACGAAAAGCGAGGAAACGGCAATCCAGGCTGTGTTCTCCTCGACCGCGTATCATTCATGGACACCGACTCTGGTGAAGAGATGGACAGAGGAGTCGGGGAAGCAGCACCCTCCGCATGTTACAACAAAGGATTACATACTGAACGATGCCATTCCTTTTGGCGATTTTTTTCGGCGACGACCCGATTGCGTCGCAGCTAGTGCTGATGTTTCCGGAAAGCCAGTTTGCCTTTTCGTTACCAACGGCGATCTGCCGCTCTTGGCGTACCCATGTACAGGTCTGCGACAACTGCCGATTCAAGTCTCACTGAATGGAGTGAACACCTGTCCTTCCCAGTTTACACGTTCGATTTTCAGTGAGAAATGAATAGCGTAGCGTTTAACGCGCGACCAGTCCCCATGGAGCCACATGTTTCCTTTGTCCATCCGCGTTGCCTCATTAGCGCTGGTATTTCCAGAGCGGAACCTATATCCATCCTCCGGCTTTTTGATCGGATATCTTAGGAGAACCTATGGAATGGAACGGAATGGAATGACGATGAGACAATCGTGTAGGTAGCATATGGCGAGTCATGTTTTGAGTGCGCGATCCTCAAGATAAGGACAACGCGAGGCATGGTTCAACCACCAGGCTACCGTAGAATAGTCGACCTGTACGAACGAGGTCGTTTCTCGCAACCTACCAGGAACAGTATCAAGTCTTCCCGCGACTTGCATCCACCCCAAAGAATATAATCTTTTCGTTGAATACGTGCGAGAACCCCAACCAAAATCAAAAAGACTACGATGATGCCGGTGTTCCAGATTGCACTCCCATACGTATCAAGGAACATGCAGGGCTCGTGTCGCGGTTTCCCGACGAACTACGTCCGCTGAGTGCCTCTCTTTCGTAGAGAGAGCCACTGCCGTCAAGCCACATCTCTGGACTCGATTGCGACGTTCGATACGCACCCGTCAACGCGTACAACTCGCGCTCCATCGTTCCGTTCAAGAGTCGTTCGTATCCCGAGGCTGCCCGCTGCATGGTGCTGATTTCTCAACGCAAACATCGGGAGAGTTTTTCTCGGGCATTGTCTCCGAGTCCAGACGATGCCGTAGATGCTGTAAAATTCGAAACTGGGGAATAAACGCGTTGTCCGAGCTTTGTTGCACTTGTTGTCCGTAGAGTCGAATACTCGGTTCGATACTCCCCCAAATCGTACGCTCGTCTGCGATGTGGCATTTCAGCCAGGTCCGGTACCTCTCCATGGACCACTGTAAGCGAATATGCGGTTGCAAGATCCGCTCGTCCGATCGAGAGATGGCAAATAGAGCAAGTACATGGACGGGGAGTCCGATTTGCATATCTGAAATGCCAGCGTCCGCTTCTTCACATTCGAGCTCGATCAAGTGCTCGAAACGAGTCAGCGTTTGCAATTGTTCGGGGCATGTCCGCTGTTGGTCGGGCATCCCGCCCGACGCCAGTCCGAGGAGCGTCAAGCGCCACAGCGGAAGCAAGTTTCGTCGCAGTTCGTTCAAGTCCTTAACGGTATTGATAGGTCGCAGCACCACACAGTAGACGAGTGCCTCCTCAAGTGGCTCCAGGAGCGCCTCTCGTAGGCAGTCCATCCAGATTGAAGACGTCGGTAGGCAGCTGTGCAGCAGTACCCCAAATCGACGAAGCAGCATCGACGCTTCCGTGACTCCCGCCCAGAGCTGGGAGCCCGATTTCCTGACGTCCTCGGGCTGATGCTGCTTTCTAGCGAGCGCCAGATGGAGTTGAGCTTCCACCTGATTCGCGACGAGCTCGAGCAGGGTCCGAGTTGCATCCCGCCCACACTGGTCGATCTGGTCGCGATATCGCAACCAGGCGTGGACCGGCTCGTCAGCAGCGACATCAGCAGAGGTCTCGCTCTCCGAGGACACAAGGTCCAGGGCAAGATCGTATCCGTGGAGGTTTTCGCACACGCTCTCCCGCAACGACCACAAGCACACGAGTACGCTCAAGAGCATCGAGACTACTTCCAGTTTCTGGGTCTGCTTGTAATGATGATGCCGCTCGCAGAGCAACTTGCTTCGTACCAGCAACGTCGATGCGACCCTGCGCATCAGACGCTCGAGCGCGGGCAGCGCATTCCGATAAGCCCAAGCGAGGCGCAGGCACTGCCGCAACTGCTTCGCCACCCCGTACTTTGTGTGGATGATTCCGAGTCGCACTGGAGACGATTCTCGGGATTCATCTTCGATTCCTTGGAGGTTACTGACGCGTGCAAACCTGCGCGCCCATGCCTTCTCGACAAGATCACTGAACGCGTTCCCGAGACGCTCTAGAAAATCGTCAAGCTGATGGAACGATTCATGAGCTGTGACCTCGCCCTCGACCACTGGAGTGTCCGGTGCATAGTGATTCTTCAAGAGACAATGCCGCGCGGCGGTGCGAAGCGCCTCACCGAGCAGCGGGTAGCAGATAGCGACGAGGGAGCGTGCGCTTGTCCCTGGAACGCGCTCATGCTGATCCTGTACGCAGTTCAGTCGCTCGTATAGCGTTACGAGTCTAGTGGCGAGGTCTCGGAAGAAGACCTCTCGCGGCATTGGTCGCCCTGTCGCTGGAACGCTCTGCTTTTCGAAACCGGACGCATTCGAGGCCTGCTGCACACAATCGAACCTAGGCGAGTGGGTGCTCGTGTTCAGGACCTCTTCCAGGAAACTGAGGCGATCCAGATACTCGGTTAATTCTATGTAGAATGTTTTGGCGCTTTGTCGATACTGGTCGATTAGGTGCTCACCCACATGAGCTGTCATCGGGGTGACGGCGTCGGGCACAGCGGGGATATCATCGGCCGGTGCCGCCATCCACAGCATGTTCAAGAGTGCGGCGTTCTCCAGCAGCTCCTGATCCACCAGCAAGTTCGTTTCTCTCGAGTCGACCGCTTTTTGCATCGATTCCAAGCCGTGCGCTGCATCGGAATTCCGCGTGTTCCGCGATGCACCAGATGTCATTGCTAGTGCATGCCCTGGATCGAGAAGCGATACCAAGTCGGCGGCTCGCGTTTGTGCTTCCGCCTCCAGCGCATCGAGGAAGCTCACGAAACCCTCCGCTAGTGCTAGCGCTGATCCGAGCCGTTGGGCCGCAGCAAAGTCGCGCACTGAAGCAGCACGCTCGAGAAGCTCAAACCCGAGCATGTAAACGCGTCTGCTGTAGCTTTTGCCTCGCTCGATGACCGCAGACATCCATGGCACTGTTTCGAATAGCTCCGGCCGCATGAGCTCGAACAAATCACTGAGCAGCGCTGCCGCCTGGCTTAACGAAGCGGCATGATCTGCAAGTACAGGGTGCGAGGTACTCGCAGTCGCTGACTGCTGCGAGTCCGCAAGGCGGTCCAGCACTGCAAGGTACGTCTGCTCGAAATGTTCGAGTTTGCCCAGGATGAATATCGTACGCCTCAAGACTCGTTCCGCCTCAGTCAGATCCCTGATCTCTCCTTGAAGTGCCTCCAGCTGATGCCATTCGGCGGTTTCCTGCCGATGCAAACAATCTGCCTTTGCAAAGTCATTGAGCAAGTCGTCAAGTCGTGCTTCGATCTCACCGATCTTTTGCTGCATGCCGGCCAGCGGTTTTAAAAGCTCTGGACGATGTTTGCAGAGTGTTCGATGAATGCATTCATCGACGGAAGCGAGCATTTCCTGAACATGTTGCCAGTCGATGAGGGTGCTTCCTTCTCGCATGGATCGAGCGACTGTGTCGGCTACGAGCGCTGTATTATCGATGGCTGAGCTCTGGTCCACTGCAAACCGAGTTACATGATCATCCGAGGTGGTTGTCAGTTCGCGTAGAAAAGGAAAGGAGGAAGCTTCACTGGCGATGTTTGCAAGCCGCTGCTTCAACTCTAGTACAGGACTATCGGAGTTGCCGGTGGATGCTTCAACAGCATCAGCTGTTCCGAACACGCTGATCATTTCTTTCAAGCTTCGTTGAAAAAGAGTTTCAGCGTCTCGCAACAGATCCGAACCCTCCAAGGTCGCAGGTGCGGGCGGTCTCGGTTCCGTAGTAGCTGCACGGGGTTGCGTGCCGAGCGCTCGCTGCACGGGTGCGGGCCTTACACCAGCCAGTTGCGAGGCCGTCGACCCAGCCAGCGGTACGTTGTCGTCGGTATCCATCGTAGTAAACAAGAAGAGGGCGCTCGAGGCGCAAACCGCACAGGAACTTGTTGTCTGCCAGCTAGGACAGTAACCGCTTGGCACCAGTAGAGGTGCGCGATCCAGACACAGCGGTCACTCGAGCGCTGTGGATCACGCGGTGCAGAGCGTCCCAAAGAGCATTACAGTAGGTACCTGGACACGCCCTTCAGGGGCAGGGGTCTTGCGTCGCAAGTGCTGGCGGCAGTCAAGGCAACCGTATATCTCCCATGGAAAACGCGTCGCAGGGGCGGTTGCGGCCTTGCAGGTGGCTGCCGCCCCTGTCGCCTCGCCCTTTCGGAAAAGTGCGAGCACGAGAATGAACCTCTTGGCGAATGGTTCCCAGTTTCAACGCTGTTTCCATCTTAGAGCGCTATCGAATGCGTCAAACAGTAGCAGGCAGGCATAGAGCTCTTTCTCCGGATCCATAAATGTCTTTGTCGCTGCAGTGGAGAGTCGACGCATTCCAAACAGAGTCGCACGGGTGCGTCAATATTGCCACACAACTGGGCGACGCAAACATGAGCTTCTCTGAATGTCCTGTATTCCATGGTGTAGGGCGTAAGCCTGCAGCCAGACTTGCAGAGCGTCGTGTATGCGGCACTGCGGCATCTCGAAATGCTGCATCCACAGCTCTACCTCTGTATTCCATCGTGCGATACATTCGCTTGGACGCCAACCTCGCCTCTCTGAAAGCGCTCATCTATGTCTATGCATTCGCGGTGCACTGTGGCATGTATTCCGTCTGTGACAGAGCGCTGTCGAAGCGAAAGCAGCACGCTGGGAGGCTTCCTCGCCCAGGGCATATTGCATGATAGCACGCTTGGATTCACGCTGTGCTTCAACGCCCCCGTTCAACCATACGGTACTGCTGGACGAGTCGCACGAACGCGGGCTATGGCATGCGGCTTTTGTCATGCTCGCGATGCTGGATGGGCCCCTTCGATTGCGTCTGTGTCTGACACCAGCTTTCGGTGGAATAGTCTTCGAACGAGTCGTCGATGCGGTGATCCCGGAGCATCACACTCCATCGCTTTGATGGTAGCGATAATGCCGTGGACACAGCTTGCGCTGGGGCTTTTGCTCCGGCCAGCTTCGATGGTAAAGTCACGGTTTCTGGGATCAGCAGCCAGTGCCGTGCAGCGGAACTGAGTGATTCCGTTCCGCAGAAAGGTCGTGAGCATCCCGACTTTAATCCAAGCTCGCTCACCGATGCTCTATGCATATCTTGGAAGTATCCAAATGCTTGAGCTTTCCAAGTCGGTGCACGCCGCCCGGCGAATGGAATGCGCGATGCTCGTTGCCCTTTGGCGAACCTGCACGCGTACACCTGTATCGATTGGTGGCGTGGCGCCAAGAAGGTGCTCGCTCTACCTCGGATGCTCACGGAACGCTCGACACTCGGTTGAGCGCAAGAAATAGCCAATATCTCCGAGGAGAAGTATGCACTGTAAAGCTTGGCGGTTATCCATGGAACGATGGATGCTTCTCCGATCGGTGCTATCCAGCGTATCATCGGGAATCCCTGGCTCGTGTAAACATTCTGCTGAAAAAGAAGAGCGATGGGGTATTGTGGCGAACGATTTTCCCTTCCATATCCCATAGCGTTGCTCCCTGATATCCGGCGAAACGCCACATCGATATCACGCCGAAACTCCGGGTCGTTACTGCGGATCCGTACCACGTTCGCGTTGAGAAGTCTGGAGGTTCCGTTCGATGGATGCAAGCGCTCCATCCATAGAACCGGGGCTTCATCGAGAGACTCTCTGGATGCCGAGGGTTTGTCTCGAGCACTATGCTTTTGCGTGCGCCGGCTTGAGCGCGAGCGCCCCAGTTTCTCTGCTTCATACGAGAGGCCTTGAATGGAGCTCAGGTTCGACTGCAGAGTCCATAATGTGTCATGAAAGCACGCCCTGGCGAAAGTGCAACCCGTCTACCTCCGTTATGGAGGTGTGTTCGGTGCAGACCTCGATCGTGGGTAGCGTCCGCACACCCGCAAGCTGCTCACCTGATGCACCGATGCGACACTTGCGAGTACAGGGCTCTGCTATGGATCCTGCGAGATATTCGCAATGCCCATGCAACCCAATTCCTCCAAAATACTCTATGTTGTGAGCACCAACCGCACTCTGGATCAGGGCTCATCCTTTATGGATTGGAAAGCGTGCTCCGCTACTGGTCGATGTCTAGCCTCGGGCGAGAACCGGCTACGACATGAATCCCCAGCACACTGTCGCTGCTGCTACTGCTACTACTACTGTCAGATGCGCGAAAAATGCCTATTAGAAACGGAGAGCGCTTCTCTTGGTGTTGCCGTATGCAGGCTTAACTATATCAATGTTCGAATCGCTGCATTATGGACCTCCATCATAACACCCGAGCATGCTATATACCGCAGGTGCGCTGGTATCCCGCGTATCGACTGAGCGACACACCATCGATCATCGAAAAAAAAAAAGACCAGTACCATGCCTCGGAAGCAGATCGATCGCCGCTCCAACCAGATGCAGGGTTGCGTCATTCCCGCGCTTGTGCAGCGTCTGGGTAACGCGACTCCTTGACGCTAGGTAAACGGACGCTTTTTGCGGACGCTAGGAGCGATCCTACCGGTCGTGTTGGATGGTGATTTTCACGAAACCCGTTTGGCTTCGTCACGCGGCCGGGACTGGGAACGGACCTCTGGGCGTCCAACGTGGCTTTGGAACCGGGGAGCAAACAAACAGTTTGTCAACAAGCAGTGACAGACGGCGAGCAGGAGCGGATAACGCCTGTGTGCCCATTTTCTCTCTAGACATTCAGCCGTGCGCTCGTGATGCTCCTCTGGATGAGGTGCGACTAGCGACATGTGGACAGGATGGAAAGATCCATTTATGGCGGCTAGGTGCGCTCTGGGAGGACGCCAAACAACAGTGCGCTCGCCTTCTTGGTAACCCTGGTGCACCACACGAAAGCACGACACCACAACAGAACGGTGCATGTGAGAACACTCTGGAGTCGGCACTGATCGGCGTTGTAACACCGGCACACCAGGGTGCTGCGAACGTCGTTCGCTGGCATCCGGGCGGCAACGTTCTAGCCTCTGGTGGCGACGACGGCACTGTCTTGCTATCTAGTCGAGTGCCTGCTGCTGCTGGAGCGGTGACGGCGGTTGAGCCTTTTGCCCGCGGGACGTTGCTTCAAGCGCCGCTCGGTGCGGCCTGCAAGGAACACTGGTCTGTTTGTACGATCCTACGCGCACATGACTCGGACGTTCTCGACGTGAGTTTTGCCCCGCACGGGGAGGCGCTTGCCTCCTGCTCAGTGGACAATACCGTATGCGTCTGGCGTATAGAGCTGAGCACAAAGCATGGGGATGATGATCAATGGATCACTGCAAACGGGAGCCTCCTTGCTCGCCTGCGAGGCCATCATGGGATGGTGAAAGGCGTCTCCTGGGATCCGGCTAACCAGTTCATTGCCACCCAGTCTGACGATCGCTCGGTGCTCTTGTGGCGTACCGACCACTGGGGCGAAATAGAAAGACGCCTTTCTGAAGAGTTTGAGGCGGCGACGACTGAGGCAAACTTGCGATCCTGGTTTATGCGATTGGCATGGTCGCCATCGGGTGCCGAGCTTGTCGCCACCAACGGCTATCGGAACAAGTGCCATGTTGCGCCTCTGTACCGTCGTATACAGGACTTTGCAGATCCGATCGAGTTTGTTGGGCATCGGGCGCCAGTGGTGTCAATTCGATGGTCACCGTGCGTATACGCACGCTCACCGCATCCTCCATTCGAGGAGAAGAACAGACTCTATTTTTGCGTCGCCCTAGGTAGCAAAGATCACGGCTTGACGATCTGGCGAGCAGACCACGGCAAACCGTTCGTTTCTCTCGTAGATTTATTTGACGGGGATGTTCTGGACTTGAGTTGGAACACTGCCGGCGATATTCTGGTAGCTTGTTCAACGGACGGGAGTGTTTTCTTTGCGCAGTTTGATCCGGAAGAGCTTGGCTACGTTGTACCAGAGGCGGTAGCCAAGGAGGCGATCACCAAAGAGATGACTCTGTTCACTGGTGGCGTGAACCCCCTGCGGGCACATCCATCGAACCAGCTGGGAGATGCGAGCTGTGGTATGCTGGATCCCGTCGCACTTGCACTGCAGCGGAGCAAGCTCGCGCAGCAAGCACCCGCATTCGCGAAGAGCGGAGCAGAGACCAGTACACCTGTCGTCGAGCATTCGATGCCGGGGGATTCGCGCCCGCCATCCTCAGGCAAAGCGGGCGCGAAGGAGCCCAGCCCTGCTGCTGGCGTCCAGCTGCGTTTGGAAAATCAGCGGGAGGAACGTCTTAAGGACGGGAAGCGAAGGATCATTCCAGTACCGATAGGCGGGCAACACGCCACTGCCACACCGTCGCTCGGCGTTGCAGCTAAGCAGCATGCTGCTCACTTGGCGTCAGCGGGCGTTGAGCGCGAACCACTTGACTCTGCTGATGCCGTGCAGGCGAAGAAACGCCAACGGTCGCTTGCGATGAATGGCGCCTCCACACCAGAAGTGCTGCCAAAACCTCCTAGAAATGCACTCCGTAGCGACAGCGGCGTCCGAAGAGAGCAGTCGATGGCGAACAACCATACAGAGATGCATGGTCTCGCCACCGCTGCCGCGACACCGAAAGCGACCTCTACAGTAGCACCGGTGGCTTCATCGGGAACCCCCAGGTCAACGATTCCTCTGTCGACCGGCACGGATACAAGAAGACGTCTCTGGATTCTCGAGGACGCTTCGCCGAATTTTTGCATCGAATCTGTTGGTCAACCACTGAATACTTCGCTCGTTTTTGGGGTGCGCTCTGGTTCGCCTCTATGGAAACAAGTCGTTCGGGGAGCCGTCACTGCGCTCACCAGCACACCTGGATCCAATGCAATCATCCTGGGTACTAGTGATGCTGCACTGCACGTACTCTCTGGCCGCAGTGGACTCCGCCTGGCGCCACCGTTCATGTTGGATGCACCAGCGATCTGGATGGCACGCCATGAACGAGTGATCCTCATCTTAACCGAAAAGGCTTCGTTCCAAGTCCATCACGTCACCGATTTGACGGACTGGAGGCCCGAGCAACCCTCGCGCCCACTCGCTTGGGGCAGTGCCAGTTTTCTGCTGGCGAGCGAAAATCTCGAGCCAGTGCGGTTGTTGCCCGAACGCTTCGAATGGGATGCTTCGCGTCAAGTGCTACTCCTGTTTCTCCGCAACGGCGATGTCTATATGCATCAGGGTGCGCACGCCACATGGATCCGGCTGATGGAAGACACTTTCCTTGCGAGTCCCTTTTCTGAGGCGGCGGTATCCGCAACCGGCTACGACGCCCGAAAGCAGCAGGCTTTGCCGACCCTGGACTGCACGGATCCGTGTACCGAAGACAGGAATTTTTCGTTTATTGATCCAGAGCGCGTAGGTCTGCGCGAGGTTGCGGACCCAGAACGGGAAGCGAGTGACACGACAGCACATCTCGAGCTTTTGTTTGTGACGGCCTTCAGGTTGCAGAAGGAAGCTGAGGCTCGTTTCTGGTTACAGAGGCTGGTCGAGTGGCTCGTCCAGATCGGTGACGAGGCCCGTCTTGTGGCGCTTTGTGATCAACTCGGGGGTTTCAGCACTACTGTGAGTTCAGGGGAATGCATCGACAGCCAGCAGCGCGATGGCTGGAAAGCTTCCAATATGGCGCTCATTCGACAGATTGTGTTACCACTGCTGGCATCGAATCCCGCTCTGGAAACCATTCTGAATACATATCGTGAGTTGTTGATTGGGGTTTCCCAGAGCCAAGAGCGGCTACCCGCACCTGCGCTACTCGAACAAGTCGTTTCTACTACCGCAGATGCCGCTGAGGACAAGGCGGGTGAAAGCTCCCCACTCGCCTAGCAGGTGCATCGAAAGCTCGCTGGCGACGCTGCGAGCCATGTCAACGTGTCGAGAGGCTTATTGCTTGTTCCGAAAGAAGCTGGATCTCGTTTCCGCCCCGCGGGAAGTGCATCGTGCACCAGAAGCGGCATCGCAGGTATTCTGTGCGATGGACGGATGCGGGGCTTTGGCGTTTCCACAAACTCAGCCCTACTAAAGGTGGACGGGCTGACATTGCTGCCTCGCGCGCGCTCTGCGTCAAGTCCGTTCGTTGTGATTGTGGCTGGTTCCGAGAAGCGCGTGCTACCACACGTGGACCCTTCAGTGTCACCGCCGATTTTGCGGAGAGCATTCCAATGAACTTGGCGGAGCAGAGCTTTCGGCGACCTCGACGTTCGCGAGCGTGCGGCATCGCTGTCTCTGCTCCGCTGAGCTCGGCGTTAACCGTAGGTGTGGCGCACGAGAGGTCGCTGGACCTAGTAAGTCTCTATTCGTAAATTGGAGGCGATTCATGGATGAATGGAATGCTCAGGCGTTGATACAGAACCTTGGGCAGTGTCCCTAGATATTCAGATTGCCCGTGCATTCACAGAACATTTGGAGCAATGCTTCCATCCAGTATCACAGGCAACTTGAAAAAACCTTGGGCAGTGTCCCTAGATATTCAGATTGCCCGTGCATTCACAGAACATTTGGAGCAATGCTTCGATCCCATATTCCAAGAGAAACATGTCGATGCGTGCTCGTGATGAGTGGCATAGAGTCACGCATCCTGGGACACGCATCGACAAATAACCAACAATGCAAATGCATGCACGCGCACCTCATGCGCTATTTACTCACTGAGCGACAGCGCGCGTCACCATCCGTGACTCGTCGTTGAACTTGGAGCCGACGTGTGGAACGATGAACACACTACCAATCGCTGATATCAAGTGCGCAATCGAGGATTCCTGGTCCGAATCAACGTTCTGTCGATGGGAAGGAATGTTGCGAAGCTCGCCATGATAGGCGCGCTGCTGCTGGATGCGTGCGCGGGCAGCGGCGTGCGCGCACTGTCGATGCTGGTGGCGGGAACGCTGGCGCCAACACCGTGCCGTCTACTGCTGGACGGTGTCGCACTGGGATTACCCGCTACAGCGCGTGTGCTGACGTTGCGCGAACTGGGCGAGTCCATGCCGGCAAAGTCGCCTTCAACGAGAAAGAAAAGAGCTCGGACGAAAGATGAAGATGAGGAGAACGTGGACACCGGTAATCAGACGACAGCACCAACATTTCGAGATAAGAACTTGCAGCTCGTCCACGATTTTCTCGCGAGTCAGAACCGGCCGTTCTCGTTGCAAAATATTCTAGACAGTTTAGCAAATAAGGGAGACATGAAGAAAGCTGCTTTGGATAAAGCACTTACTGAACTGGTAACTTCAGAGTACGTAACCTGCAAAGAGTATGGAAAGGCTAAACTGTACCTGATTCGGCAGAAGAATATCGCCCTGCCGTCTGCCGAAGAGACAGCTGCACTGGACTCGCGTCTGGAGACACTTGCGAACGAGCTCGAGGAACTATCAGCGGAGTGCCAGGTGCTGGAGGCTAAGATCAGTGAGCTCTCTGCGCAGCCTCGAACAGAGGAAGCAAAAGAGCGGGTTGCTCTTCTAGAAACCGAAACTGCGACGATCGACGAGCGCATTGAAAAGCTCCAAGTACACTGTGCCGGCTACGATAGCAGCCGACGACAGCACATTCAGCAACAGCACGAACGGGCGCTTAAAGCGCTGCGTCTCAGGCGTTCCCGGGCACGGCAGATCATTCTTCAAATGGCCGAGGGTATGGAGCGCAAGCCGCGGGAGCTCGCCGACGAGATTGGCATCGAATCCGACTCCGACGACTGGTTGACGGCGAGCCGGAGCGTCGTCTCGAATGCTCGATCAAAGGCAGCTGTTTAGACGGCGTGCGTGCGCTGTCGCCCGTGCCTATCGACATTCGAGCGAGACTGCTCAGGGCTGGGGACGCGATCGCCTTGATGGCGTGCACCTGGTGGCAGAGGCGGCAGCGACTTTTTCCTGTTGTGTGCGAGCATCTGCGCTGGGGCATCGCTTGGGCGCAGGCACACTGGCACATTGTCTTTTCGAGCGTTGCGTCCACGGCCGAAGAGAATGGACCGAAGGAACATGCGCATTGTCTGCGCGCAAAAGTGCATCCGATGCGGGCCCAGTTCACCGATCGTAAAACGTCCAGCTGCACTTTGAAGGGTATCTTGCTGGGGTGTCGAGGAAAGGCGCGCTTCCACAGACGCGTTGATGTTGTGGGTCGCTTCGATCTCCCGCTGCAGAGAAGGTTCCACCTGTTCCGCCAAAGTCAACGGACCATTCAGTTCTTTGTAGAGCGATGATTCCGATCCTGTTAGAATGTCGATAGCATGTTGCCAGTTTGCATAGATTTGGATGCATGAATAGGATGCACACAAGGTGACACCGCACCACATCATCGACTTTACATCTCGCCTCTGGACCACTACATCCATTCTATTTCCAAACAATACGATGCGCCCAGATATTCGCCCTACCCCACTAGCCACGAACGACGATCAACGCACAAGTGAAGTGGAGCGTACTGCCCGAAAACAGCGTCCCTTTCACAGCAACGTATGCGTGTGCGCACACGCTAGCTAGCGCCCTGCCCCAACTAGCCGTAAACCGATGAGCTCGGCAAGCGCTGCCCATCAGAGATCATCCACGTCAACGTTGCATACTCACCTGACTATTCTTCCATTCATGAAAAGATGCTAATTCGAGCAATCATGAGGTTCTCGAGGCATGCGTGCTGCCTGGACACGCACCAGCTAAAGTACAATTTATCCAAGTTCTAATGTCGACGTTCTCCGGTGTGCACCGATCCAGTGCCGAATTTCCCGCCGCCACCCGTGCGCCTACGATCGCAGCGTTGCTGCAGCTGCGGCCTCGACACGCCCGGCGCTTGATGCGTGTCCGGCGTGAGCGCGTGCAGACACGCCCACACCACTGCCGTCGACTGCGGCAGCGACCGGCTGAGGCACACGGCACCACGAGTGACTGACCGGCTGAGTGACCGACTGACTGCTATTGACAAGAACGAGCACCGAAGCAGTGAACACAGGCACTTGGGACCAGATCACTACTGGACTGTTGTTGTTGTTGTTGTCGTCGTCGTTTTCCTGAAAGCAACCTGCTGGAACGAGACAAGCACAGTGCACACGCGTCGCAGCACGTTTTGGTGCGATCGACGGTCGCTGGTACAAGTATCGCTGAGTGAGCGCTTGTCAGTGCGCCGCACTGCTGGGATACGAGTGTAACAGATCCGCTGCGGTACTGTGTGTGATTCTGGCTACGTCTCGGAGACGTGTCCACGCAGCTGTTCGTGGCGTCCCGAGCAGCCGATCCACACCAGTGATTCCATTTTTTGCCTCTGAAGCTATACGGCGCGTCGCGGTGAGTACGTAAAGACGCAACGACGACACACGGCGTGCGAGCGACTTTCTTGTGCGTCTCTGGTGCATCTTTGCGTCTGCTGGGGAACGACTTCAGCAGGGGCCGTTCATGATGCTCCAGCCTGCGGGTGCAGGCGCATCACCTCATTTGGTGCGCATGTCTAGGGACCAGCCCGGCGAGCTGCACGCGGATTCGGATTCGGCGAAGAGCTCTTCAAGCTGTCCGACAACACCTTTTCAATCAGTGACGACGGTAGGCTCTCTGGAGATATCGAAGTCTCCGGCTCGAGTTCCACCCGCTGGCGCACCAGCTGCACCCGTTGAGCAGGCAGCAGTTGCGAGCTCTTCAGTTGCCTCCTCGCGGCAGGTCAATGAGAGCCAACGGCGAGTCCTGTACGCAAAACGATTGATAGAGCAGTATTATCGCAACTTTGCCCACGCATTCAACGAGTCCGAAGCACGACGTCAACTTCTTGAGGAACGGCTCGAGCGCCTTCGTCTCTCGGATGCGGACAAACAGATGCTACGCCGCGAGCACTTCCGACGGGAAAAGGAGTTCGCGCGCGAAATGCGCAGTCGAATAACCCTCGATGACTTTGAACACATCGCAATTATCGGCCGGGGAGCGTTTGGCGAAGTTTCCCTCGTCCGCAGTTGCGAGTCCGGCGAGCTCTACGCCATGAAACGTCTCCGCAAGAGCGAAATGCTTCGCAAGGACCAGGTGGCGCACGTACGAGCCGAGCGCGACCTCCTGGTGCTTGCAGAGTCCGCTTCATACGTCTGTAAGCTATACTGCACGTTCCAGGACGCTGAACACCTGTACCTTGTCATGGAGTACCTACCGGGTGGCGATCTTATGCAGTTGCTCATTCAGAGGGATACCCTTGACGAGGACAGCACACGTTTCTACGCTGCCGAAATCGGAACCGCAATCGAGCAGGTGCATCGTCTAGGATTTACTCACCGCGACATCAAACCTGACAATATTCTTATCGCGAAGGATGGTCACATTCGATTATCCGACTTTGGACTCGCTGCGGCCTATGAGCTGCAAGTCTACGGCATGGCGCCGTTGTTGGAACCGGGCGCAGATCTGACGTATACCGGCGGGGATCGTATCGCAGCTATGAGCGAGGCAGAACGCAAAGGCTCCTGGCGACGCGGTCTACGACGCCGCATGTTTTCCACGGTCGGCACTCCGGACTACATCGCACCCGAAGTGCTCATGAAGAGGGGTTACGGCAAGGAGTGTGACTGGTGGAGTCTGGGTGTCATCATCTTCGAAATGCTCTACGGATATCCGGCCTTTTATTCGGAAAACTCCGTGGAGACTTGTCGCAAAATACTCAATTGGCGCACGACGTTGCAGTTCCCCGCGAGACCGAACGTGTCTCCAGCAGCCAAAGACCTCATCCGTTCTCTCTTGACAGATCCCGAAAACAGGTTGGGCGCCCGCGAAGGTCTCGAGGACTTCAAACATCATCCCTTTTTCCACGGCTTTGACTGGAATCGCATGCGAGAGATGCGGGCACCGTTCGTGCCCGAACTCAGTCATGATGCCGATACTCGCTACTTTGACCACTTCGAGGACGATACGCACCCAAAAAGCCAGGAAGCCAAGGCCACTGTACCGCCTGCGGGACGCACCGGCACTGAACCGCGGAGCACTGCACCCGCGAACACTCTGGCGAGCCCAGCACGCCCGCGACCAGCTGTCACGCTGCCGCCTGCTGATCAGCGAAAGCCCCAACAGGTGCCCCGTGTAGTTGACATTGAGGGCGCCCAAGCGGACGCCTCGTTGACTTCGACGAACGCCAGGTCATCGACAGCCTCGAGGACACCCACGACAAGAGCGTTCCCGCTGAACGCGGACCCAGCAAGTCGCAAACAAGGCGAGCTCCGGGGTTCGCGTAAAATCTTTCGGGAGCAGCTTCGAATGCAGCCTTTTCTTCGGTACTCGTATCGAGACCTGCACGCTCTAGGAGAGGGCGACGCGTCGTTCCTTGGTTTCACGTACCGTCGTTTTGGTGTTCGGAGCCAACAGCGAGGTTCGCTGCGAGGGGCTTTCGACCCCAAACACCCGTCCTAGGCTCGATGTTCGCGGTTTGCTTTCAGTGGCGCTGAGCTTGCGTGTGTGAACTTGCATCTGCGAAGGTTGAGGCACCAAAAGCTGCGGAGCTGCCTCCCACTCGCTGCTTCAGCGTAACCGCTTCGCGACATGAGCTGTCGCCCAGCAACAACGCGAATGGTTCAACGATGCCACTTGCGTAGCGTGGATGATATTCGTGCATGCGTCAACCTATTCTTTTTCAAGATGCACAGTGGAGCATTACCGACTCTCGATGAAGATTCATCAGGGAATCTCGGGACTGGCGCTCGCGTCTGCTCAGGAATGCGTCGCTTCTGTCTCTCTCTCTCGCTTGTTCACATGATGCATCCAACCTGATGCACTAGAGCGGTATCACGTTATTCCGCCTTGTACGCAATGTTCTATCGAAAGCGATGCCACACACTGATCAGGTCCCAGTCTGGGGCGTGCGAACGCTTCCATTTCGTGACCGCTTGATCGACATCGTTCTTGGCTTCGCCGCACGAGACGCCTATTACCCATACCTATCGTACCCGACTTGCTCCCTGTGCGCTTATGGCTGGTGTTGAGCGCATCGCCTCTGTCATCCCTGTCCCGATCGACGCACAACGCGTATGCGTCGTGCTCCACGGTATGCAGGGGCATTCTCGGTTTCCTTTGGGCGTGTGCAGCGTCCCTAAAAGCTGCAGATGCTACTGCAGTCGCATGTAGATAGAGGCGGGATCGAGTTGAGCATGCACTCAAAGCATGCACACCACGAAGCATCCGGATAGTATGTGCCCCTCTAAGCGCTTTCGCAAGCGTCCATGTCGAGCCACAGCGTCGTCTACCGCCACCCACGAATACCTCTGGCCTGCGTAGACTTCACCCGGGGTCAGCGACGCCGCGTGCTGTCGCAAGTCGGAGTCGTCGTCGCTGACGCAGTCTACACGTCACGTGCGGCTAACTTCCAGCCTAGATGATCACGTAGAAGCGGTTGACCTTGATGCATGCATGATGGTAGCGCTTGCAGTGCCGAGTGCCTCGTGTTCCCGCTATACATTTCAAAGGGTGGGGCGCAGCTCGTGGCCCTGGCAGCCGGACCATTGCAACCTGTACCTATGAAACTGGACGGGGCCTGTAGATTCAAGTACTGCACATTTCCTGAGCCCGGTTCAAAAAACGCAGAGGCTCGTCAGAGACCTGCTCCCTGTCGTTCTCCCCGGCGTCGTTTAGAGCGGCGGCTTCCCAGGTTTGTCACTGGATAGAAGTGATCACGCGGTTGCGACCCGAAAGCGTGCGCTTTGAAACGTACGACATGGTCTTCGGCTTATCTACATCGAATTATATCGTTCTTCTAAAAACGATTCGCACGCAAACAGCGAACACCTCCGCAAAACAGAGGCTACCCGTCTCCACTGCTCTAAAGCGCAGCGCTTTCGCGACGAGTCGGTCGTGCACCGGCGCTTGAACGCTATGCTGCTCGGCTCGCAGTTGTCCCTGTTGTGAAGCGCAGCCTCCAGGTTCACGCACAAGTGAGGAAGAACGCCAGCATCCGGCGACTGAAACCGTCGTAGAGTCGCAGGGGAACCTATACGTCAGCGGGCTTGAGCGTACGAACTCTGCAGTCACACGAGCGCCGTTTGAAACGCGAGCACTGCTAGTGGCATGTGCGCTCAACGACGCTGTCACTGTTGAATGGACGGAGCTGCACCTGTGTTTGCAGGCACTGCTTCCTTCACAACAACAACAACAACAACAAAAACAACAACTATGAGCCGCTCGAGTGCGACCAAGGCAGAGACGCTGGCGACGCTCTCACCGCCAGAGTCGTTCGGGATCGTCGAGCAAGGCGTTTACCGCGCGAACTTGCCACATCCTCTCAGTTTCCCTTTTCTAAAACATCTAAACCTGAAGACTGTGCTGATGCTTTCTCAAGAGTCGCCGACGCGCGTTGTCACCCAGTTTTTCGAGGATAACCAGGTGGAGCTCGTGCAGCTCGGCATGCGGGTCTTCAAGCCGACTGAGGCTTCCTGGAAACCCTGTTCTGAGGAGCTCGTGAAAGAGGCTCTCGAAACTGTACTCTGTCGTGCAGCGCACCCGTTGTTGATCTGCGGTGCAAGCGGCGTGCACGCCGTAGGCGTCGTTGTTGGATGTCTGCGGAAACTACAGGGCTGGAGTCTGAGCTCGATCGTCAATGAGTACCGCAGCTACGCCGGCACCAAAACCCGTTACGTCGACGAGCAGTTTATCGAGCTCTTCGATATTGATCTGGTTCAGGTGCCGGCTGACCCCGAGCGGGTGTACCTACCGTCCTGGTACCACGTATACCAGCAGTTTGCTGAGGAGGATCGACAGCGCTTTCGCAGCGCTAGTGCGCGGGGCGAGATCACCAGAGATGGCATTTTGAGTCACGCCACGTTGAGTTATTGGAAATATTACTTTGCCACGTGTACGGCTCCATTGTGCTCGAGTGAACTTGCATGCGACCGCTCAGATAGCGCTTAGCCAAGGCGTGCCAGACCCGCACGTTGACAAACCCATGGCATGTCGCGCAACGGCCAACGTGTGAAGCGAGATGGTGTCCGGTGGTGCCTTGTCTTTGCCAGGCGTTGGCATTGAAAACTATGTATCGACACTGGTGTCGGATGGAGACGGAATGCTGGAATGGTCGCTCTGCTCCTGAATTTCGATGTTTTCTACGTTTACGACGTGAAGAACGTCGGCATTCCAAGTGCAGCAAAAAGGGCTCACGTACGCATAAGTAGTTTTCGGAATCTCGGTCGTCGTTTTGGAGTGCCCCATACGACTCCATGTCGATCGACTTCGCCACGTCACCGCCATGAGCATGGTTCGTGATATCCTCGAAGGAGGATTCGTAACGTAACCGACATGTCTATCCAATGCATTCGTACGAGGCTTCACGCTTCTCCTTTCGTTACGTCGGACATGCCCAAATCGCGCATGCTTCAGGTTCTCGATCTTCTGTTTCAAGGCATTTTATGGGCGAAGCGAATTGCACCGACAGCTTGATAAGGACAAACACTCGACGTCGTTGCCTGAGGACCTGTTGACGAGCTCATGTCGGAACTTTACTGAACTTGTCACGTCAGACGATCTCTTCCATTCGAAAAACAAATGACATTCTCTTTTCACCCACTGACAAAAGCGCATTCGATACCTGCAGCACGGTACCTCTGCGGGGATATGCGCCCAGAGGCTCCCGCCGGTTTTCCCGGTCGGAAAAGAGTCATGCACTCGGAATCGAGTCATCGCCGCGCTCTCTTGCAGTGGCGAGTGCGTCACTGCCTTGCACGAAGAGAGCGTTGACGGAAAGGATTGTTACGACTTGCTCTCCAGCCTGGATCCTCCTACTGGTGTTGCTTTAGTCATGGACAACATCGTGTTCCATGAATCCTCTGTCGAATGGAACAGTGTGCGCATGCACGTACAGCGCAGCGAGTACTTGCCGATGAGATTGCCCAGAAGAAGCCCGTGATCGGACGGTATGGCACCGGGTGCGGATACGGACCAAGGCACCCAGCGGAGACCTTGATTCTCGTCAACGGGGGCGTATACCAAGCGTTGACGCAATCTATAACGCGCAACAGGTCCGCCCTTGGGAGAGGAATTGTGGTGGTGGACGTGTGCGAACACCTGGTCTCAGACAAGTGTTTCTGTTGTGAAGAGCGCACCGACGATGCACACAAGGAGGGTACGTATTGCGAGTGGAGCGTAGATCGCAACTTGCGCCTACGCATGAAATACGTGAAGAGCTGCTGGGAGCTGTGTAATCGGGTCTTGGGCGCTGCCATCAACATCCGTCGACTGCGCACAGCAGAGTTGTCGCTACGAGAGACACCGGTATATCGAAAGCAGGAGATCACAGGGAGAAAACGAAGTAGTTGCAAAAATGCCCACAAAGGCTACTGCTGACAAAATTTGGAAGACACGCAATGTTGAACATGTACACCCGAGTTTGACAACCCGTCTCACCGTAAGCTGATACGGGCATCGTGCATCGTATTGTACCATGCGGTGCAGAGACGCAGCGATCGGCCATGCTCTACATAGAACACATGCTTGGTCATACCTTTTGAGACGGTGGCGTATGGTTCGGGTTCGCGGAGCCGCGCCCGAGGCCGTCCGTACTTTACAAAAGAATCCATGGGAAGCTTCCGCAAGTTGGATTCATGACTGCTTCCGAGCCGCCTTTGGGTGTACGGCAAGCATACCGTAGCCGGCAGCGATGGGAGCAGCGCGCAGGGCCCCGTCTGTGTTTCAAGCAAGAATCCTTGGGAAGCTCCCGTTCGCACGCAACATGACTGCTTCACAGCCGACTTGGGGCGTACGAGAAACCCAGCGCACAACCGATAGCGATTGCGGCATGGTCGGAAGCCGGGCACCACGACCACTGCGAAATGGCCGCCATGCCCAGCGTGCGGCTGTCGCCGCCTAACCGGTTACACACGTTACCGCTGCAGTTGCAGCAGCAGGACGTGGAAGCGTATTCCGCAGGGGTAGTGTCGCCGGCCCTGACTGCAACAAAACGTCTGAGGGCGTCTGTTTCATGCAGACGACAGGCCTCCCTGCCGCCGTTCGGTCCAAGTCGGGCCCCAGGCTGGAGGCATCGTTGCGCTCCGTGGCAACGGTGCCAACAATCTGAACTGATTCGCTCGACGAGCTGGGAAGCAGATCCGAATAGAGGTCGGCACGGAAAGCTACTGTATAACGCTAGCGAGAAGCGCTACTGTCGCCCTTGGGGCAGTGATCGTTCTCCATGCTGCGCGCGAAAAACCACTCGGGTGGCGAGCGAAACGCATTGGCGATCCGACTGAAAGTAGATGCCTCCCGCTCGGGCTCTACCAGGTCCGGCGACCCGCATTCCTCTTTGAAGGAGTCCAGTGGCGTTGCTGGAGCCGGCTCTAGACTTCCAGTGCCAGCTGGCGGGGTCAGATCACTGGGCGCTCTCGGTGAAGCGCCAGCCGGGGGCGACTCTTCCCAGGCGTTTCCCTCGAGCGAGAGCAGCCGCTGCATAGGTCGCTCATTCCAGCGGAGACATCGTGATACCGAACGAAACCAATCCTGTGTCTGGTCGTTATAATTCAACGTAGCTAGAGGCCAAGGTGATATCTGAACTCGTAAGTAGTCCCCGCGCTGGAGTTCCGTGCGCGCTCGTCCGTCGAAACTGACCCAGGCTGAGCCCCGCGCATGACGCGATACGCGAATTTTCAGCGTTACATAGTCTGGAAAGATCACCGGTCGAAATGACAGCGAGTGCGGACAAATCGGCGTCAGTAGAATAGCTGGTACCGAAGGATGCACCATCGAGCCGTTGCTCGACAACGAGTACGCTGTGGAACCCGTCGGCGTCGCCAGGATGACTCCGTCAGCTTGAATGCGCGTCACTGGAAAGTCATCGCAGTAACATTCCAGATTACTGAGAAACGGTGCTGGACCACGGTCGACGACGACTTCGTTCAATACAGTCTTTTGGATCAGGGGTCGCTGACCATCGCCATCCTTGTAGATAGCACAGTCCAGCCTCATTCGCAGCGTAACGGTGACGTCGCTGCCGCGCATTACCTCCCGAACGCATGACGGGAAATTGTTGAACGGAAAGGGTGTGAGAAAGCCCAAAGATCCTAGATGAAAAGGCATCAGTGGTGGTGCCGCTTTCGGAAAGAGCGATGCACACGCGTGCAAAACGAGTCCATCACCACCCAAGCAGATGACCAGGTCGATGGGTGTCTGCGTCTGTTCCCGTGGAAAGTGCAACGTGCCCGGTAGCGTGTGCTCTGTTTCCGAGTAGAGGATGAGTTCTGGATACTCAGCTTCAAGCCATTGACATATTTTAACCGCGGAACTTCGAGCAGAATCAGAGTAGACGGTGAAGAGAATCAGAATGTGTCGCACCGGGCGAGACCAGCGCAAGTAAATGTTGCGATAGCTTGCCGGTAGCAAAGGACGGTGCAGAACGCGCCACTCAAGAGAGCATGCCGTTGGTTTCTGTGCGAGCTGCTCAAGAACCTCACTGGCTGTGTGTACGTGCGGCAAACGCGGTACCTCTGGCGGCGATACCGCTCTCCCCTGTGCACAGGGGTTCACGGTGCGTCGCTCCTCGGGGGTCAGCGGGTCCGAGAACCGCTGCGTTTCCTCCTCTGCGGCTTCGAGTTGAATTCCGCTGAGTACGCTACGTAGCTGGGAGCACTGTTCGTCCTGTCGAACAGACAGACACCCACTCCCAAGAATAAGTTGTGCTGCGGACATGAAGCGCCGCCTCCGGCAGCACCGCAACCTGACCAAGCGTCAAACGTCGCATAGGCAGTGTACAGGGGGGGTGAGCGGCGCCCCCGCCCCAAACATCAATGCATACCCGCCCGCAGACGCCTTGCCGTTGTTTTCGAGTGGCCACCTACTACTACGACTACTACGACTACGACTGGGTTTACCTTCTCGTTACATAATGCAACCCTCAGAGGCTGCCTGATAAAATTGGTTAGCGTCAACAGTGCGGGCCTCTTTTCGAGGACCGCACATCCCCTGATACTGATTGTGGCGTGAAAGTCTCGGTTCACGAACTCTATGCGTTTCTTGCTATCACTGGTTGTACTTACTAATGCAAGTGGCCCTCGAGGTTTCGCCCCCCGTTCCATTTGCTCTTGTGTCACCGCTCTGTGCTTTTCTATATCCTCAGGGGTCCGCTGGCGCTTTCCCATCTCGACCCTCTGAAGTCTACACCCGAGCTCATGGTGCATCCAGGACGTTCGGAACTCATCTATCGGCATTGTGGAAAAACGGTGCGTGCGTTCCGTGTATGCTCGTGTCGACGGCGCTGGTGCGCTCGCTTTTGTGGACGCCCTGCTCCGTACGCTACTACAAGCTTCTGACTCTTGTCTTCCTTGAGAGCGCTGAACTCATTGAAGTTGTTGAATGCACACGGCTTCCCCTGGTGCATTTTCGTACGCTGACGAACACAACGGGGCGGCGTGGTGTACTCGTTCCACAGCTCCTCGTCATGAGCAGCGCGAATTCTCGTGAATGAAAGGAAAGCTTGAAAGTGCGCTCCTCGGCTCGTCACGCTGCTGATCGCTTCCTGGGGGCACGTTCACTCATGAGCCCCACTTCTGACTTTTTTCCTCGCATTCATTATTCCCGATTCTCGGTAGTATCTCGCTCCTGAGAACTTTGAAAGACACATGTCTTTCTGACATAAGTTGCCGTCGATACCATCCTTCGCACACTTCGGAGGAACGATGGTCATGATATTCGTGTTGCCGGGCTCAAGGCCGGAGACATTCTCATTCTCCTGCAATTCCTGCGTCTCAGGGTGCGCCCTATTGGTTTCTTTGTGCATCGCCGAGGGCGCAGCCGACGACACAATGGGACGATCCACCTGCAACCGCCGATAGTGGACACATATGGATACCCCATCGGTTTCGATCAATCCAGTGAATAGCTGTTGTTTGCTCGCTTTGAGACGTTTGAAATCGAAGATACTCTTCCAGTACGTCTCCCGGTTTTCACCGGAGAATTCCTCCCTGCTAACATCGAACTCCGGACAGATCTCCTTCATGATACCGTGAAGGATTCTTGAGCCGATACTCACAAAATGGGACTTGATGTTGCATATAGGAACCACGTTGAAGCGCTTCCCCATTAGGAAAGCCTTCCGTCTCTCCCACTCTTCATTGTTTTCCTCACTCAGTTTCATCTCCGCCTTGCGTTCGAGTTCTCGGTCCAAAAACACGAAAGATCGCAGGATGAGGCGATGGTATCCTTCCTCATCTTTTTCAACTCTGATATACTTTCTGCTGGACTCGCCAGCCCCAAGACTGCACAGTGCTCTTGTATAGCCGCACGGGTTACAGAAGCTTCTTTCGTTCTCCTGCGTGACGCTTTCTTGTCGACAAATTCGATCTCCTGCTCATCCCGGGAATCGTTCGTAATGGCATCGATGATGGCCCACATCCCTGTGCGAGACAGGCCCGGGCGCATTGCAAAGACGGAGCGTATCATGAAGCGCTTGAGGTTCATGTTCATACGATTCTTCAGGTTTGTGAGATACTTTATTGCCCTGTCTTCGTACATGCGCCAGTCTCCCCTGTATCGAGTAACGTTGAAGCGGTAGTTGGCGAAGCTTTCGTGGAGGGCGTGCTCCCGCTCATTCCTCCTCGGCGTTTCCCCTGTGCAAACCGCCAGGTGGCGGATGAAGGTCTTGTTGAAAAATTCTTCCCGACACTCGAATGTTTCAATTTGCGTCACGTCGTGAAACATCTACGTCACCAATTTCATTACTCCTGAAAAAGCCTTCATAATACTCATGGCGTACGACTCGACACGGTTTCTGATGGCCTTTTGCAACTTTTGCTCGTACGGATCCTTGATAAATCGAAGAGGACAGGCTTTCACCACCGTCTCGCCGTAGTGTAGCCTTTCGTGTAGCTTTTGGCTCCCGGCCTCCTGCCTCTGATTCTTCGTCCTGTTCCCCTGGACTCGGCACCGTTTTTCGTTTACTTCCGGCAGCCGGCGCCACTGCGCCTCCAGGATCTTCCACTTCCTTTTCCATAACTTTCCTTTTTTATTTTTCATTCGAAAAAGAACACACTTTGAACGCTTCTCCGACAAACAGCGAAAAGCACTTGAATATACTTACTTGAGGGCTGAAACACAATTGAACTGAAAAACTATTCTTTGCGATGCCTTCAACGGAAATACAACTTGTACTCTACAGCTAGATCATATAGATCAGGCTCGCGTTTCCCTTCAACGGCGAGGTGCGCGTCGTATCTCGTGCCTGCCACATCTCCCAGGTGCGTGTATCGAGTACACTACGTAGAACAAAGAACAGAGACTAATCACTTACTAGCAACGAGATAACGATTTCTTTTCCCCTCTACGGTATACGTAAAAATGGAGGACAGGTTTCCGTATTTTCGAAGCTTCACCGTATGGGCGAAATTTCCCGCGAGCCGGAAGAGTCTCCCAGACTTGTGCTTCATGCCGCCAAGTGGCAGGTGCTTGATTGAGATCCGAGCAACTTGTGCTCAAGGCAGTTTCTTCTGGGACTTGGAGCGGGCATGCTGCGTCTGGGCGTCGCCTTGGCCCTAGTGGACCCCTAGTACATCGCTTCGCGCTGCCGCTTTTCGTGGGTCTGTCTGCGCAGCTTGCAGGCGCTCAGAATAATTAAGAGCCTCAACTACGTCTCACCTGAAGCATTCCTCGAGCCGACGCCCTCAGTGGTATGGCAAAGCTGTTCTGTCTCTGTGCAGCATCTGGTTCAGCGGTGTGAGCGCTACGGCGGGTGCTCACGGCAGGTAATCAGCGATCAATAGCACGTGCGAAACGACCAGTATTTCCTTGAGGAAGTACGGGTAATGGAACTTGGAGGTATGGTGCATCATGGTACACAATTACGTGAATCTTCATACCCACCCCGAAATCTGGGATCCAATGTCAATGTAAACGTTTTGTCATCGAAGAAAACATCGACGCACCACACCATCAGGAAACCTGCACGCACGCATTCCAGTGCAGATCGCCGAAAGCGACGCGATCACGAAACGACAGTGGCCGAAGCCTGGATCGCGCTGCCACCGCAGAGGCGCACGGAGAGCCTGCCACGTGTCCATCGTGTTTGATCATGCAAACGCGCCGCGATGCTTCGTTGCGCGGCGGGTGCGCTTCCAGGGCGGACACCGCCCACTGTGATCGCCGCCTAGTGAGGGCGGCGCTGACGTTGACGCGCCACGCGTTTGATTGAGGAGGTTCTTTTGTCGGTGCACGGCACGCGAGCGCTGGTGAACGGTCAACCGAACGCTGTGCACGCCCTGTTGCCGTTATTTTCCCTATGAACTCGTCTCGAGTATTCGAGGAGAACGTGACGCTCGAGAAACAGGTTGGCATCTGGTCGCGTCTAGGGCTGTCCACGGAGAACGCTGAGCTTGCGGCCTCAAAGCAAATTCGGCGGAAACACCCGCACGGCAGTCGACGGGCCCGGCTCCTTCGTGAGCACCCCGAGGTCTCCAAGCTCTATGGTACCAACAAAAAGTCTGCGTTATACGTCGTTCTGCTTGTTGCGCTGCAGCTTGGCGTGGCTGTGTTGCTTGGCACAAGTGGCCGCACCTCCTGGGTCAGCGCAGCGGTGCTCGCGTATGTTTTTGGCGCTGTGGTGGACCACGCTCAGTGGGTGCTCATTCACGACGCGACACATAACCTCATTTTAGAGTCAGTTGTGCTCAATCGTCTAGTACTTTGTATAGCGAATACGATTCACGTGCTTCCCTCGGGGATGATGTTCCGATACTATCATATTCTGCACCATATCGAGCTCAACCGTGTGCAGCGGGACCCCGATGTGCCCGCCGCGTGGGAGGCGCGCCTCGTAGGCAACTCGAGCTGGCGCAAGGCTCTGTGGCTGGCGCTGTTTTTCGTTTTCCAGAGTTTGCGTCTGGTTTCTTACAGCCACCGCATACCGAACATGCGCGAGTACGTCTGGTTTGGCATCAACACAGTGGTGAACTTGGTAGCCATGGTTGGCGTTTGGCTTCTAGGCGGTTGGATCAGTATTTTTTACTTGACCCTGTCCAGCATCTTCAGTGTTGGGTTACATCCGTTAGGCGCTCGTTGGATTCAAGAGCACTATCCGACGCTACCGTTCCAGAGCACCTACTCGTACTACGGTTGGGCGAACAGGGTCGCGTTCAACATTGGTTTCCACAACGAGCATCACGATCTGCCGAGTGTGCCCTGGAACAAGCTGCCAAAGTTGAAGAAAATGGCTCCTGAGTTTTACGATACCTTGTTCGCCTATCGCTCGTACCGCCAGCTCTTGAAAGAGTTTATTCTGGATCCTCGATGGTCATTGCTGCGACGATGGGAGGCGGACCTGGCCGCTGCACAGAAAGAGCGTCTCGAGCAGGACGCGGGCGACGCTGGCAAGGAACCCGCGACGGTACCCCCGTCAACTGAAGAGTGCGAGTGCGCCGCCGACGCGCCAGCCAAGCCGCCCGTTGACGACTGGACAGACATGGCTTTACGGTGAGATGATTACATAAGGGATGCTTGACGACAAGTGGTCGCAGAAACACTGTACGATAAAAGACGACACCTTTCGAGGTGAGGCAAGCGCTCCTGCTGCGCATTTCGCGTACGGCTGACCAACGCAGCGATACTGCAGAAGCGCTATCCCGGCGGTCGCGCATGGCACATCGCCTCGTTGCGCAGCACGACACGCCGACAACGTGCCGAAGTGGTCAGGCCCGAGTGCGGTTCACCCCAGAGGATCGTGTGCGTTGAGGAGCTCTGGGATGCGTCATTAGAAGCAAAACGCCGTGCGTTCGCATGAACTCAGTGGTCCACGGGTCGAGAGCCCGCTCCAGTGCAGTTCATTGTCTACCGTAAACGGCGTTGTGGCAGATTTGATTCCGTGACAGAGCAACCCAGTATGCAGAGCGAACGAGCTCGGTACCAAGAAACCCCGACATGGCAAATGTAGAAACTGCAACCATCATCATCGTCATTTAAAAAAACGGCCGTCATATTATGGGCCCGAATACCTGAACAAGACACATCCCGCGTCATCCAGTTCCCTATCGGCGACGTGCGCGCATCTGCAGAGATTATCCCGGAGTTTGGAAATCAGCCGCCAGCCAGCGCAAAAAACCACCCCGAGTCGATGCCTCGATAGACACCGCCAATCGGTTCTGTTTCTGAACACCGACAACGATCGTGTCGGTGACCGCTTCTACAGCCTCACCTCAAGCGCTGGCCAGCACGCGTGGCACCCGACCGCTCGCTCTATCGATCTTGCTCGTATTTCTCGATGAAAACGTGCGCTGGTATCTGAGACACGTAAAAGCGTCAGCGAAGCGCCAGATGTTTCTTCACCAGTGTCTGCAAACACTTGCGCAGCTCCGCCAGACCCGGATAGACGCAGTTTTTCGGTTCAGCAAGAATCCAGCGTAACCGCAAGCAAGCAAGCAAGCAAGCAAGCAACCAGACACCAGAGGCGCATCAATGAGTCCATTGTTCACGTGATCGAATCAGTGTTTCGCTTTGGATGAGCGATCTGGGGTCTCTTTGCAACGTGCGAGCAACCGAGGAGCGTGTCTGTTATGTCTCATCTGCGCGTTAGGATAGCCATCGCGCATGCTGACAATACGCTGTGATGCCATTCGATGGACCGGGGGGGTGCACAACCCGCGCACCATCGCGATCACATCGTCTTCGAACGATTTGGGATATATATGTACATTGCTATTCAATACGGAATCGACCGTTGCAACCTCCCGCGCGCAGACTCGAATCGCCACTGCCGATCCCGGGGGGCTAGAACCGAACACCGCCTCCTCCGGCTGGTCGTCGACGTCGGCGTGCACGACAAGGCGTTTAAAGCGTCACCTGAAGCTATGTTTTCGTCAGGGGAGCGCTTCTTCGGTTCCGTGCAACGGAAACTTCGATATAGTGATGCGAGTTCTTCGGAAACATCGGAGGCGCAACAGGGCGGCGAATCGCCGACACTATCGTGCATTCTTCGAGAGCACACAGCTGAGCTGCGAAAGGCGCAGACGAAACGCCTCGGAGTGCGCCAGCGAGCAGCTGCCCGGCCGGCACTGCGTGATACAACAAACACAGTGAAGACGGTTTCTGGTGAAGCGGGGGTTGCGGCGACGTCGGCAGCGCCCGAAACGGGACCGGGGGTCGAGGAAACCAAAAACCCGGTTGCGCCAGCGCCTTGGGTCCAAAAGCACTCGCCAGCTGCAAGAGCGCCGAGCCCCACGCGCGATACCCTTACAGCAGAACGGCAACGTGTAGGTTCTCAGGGAAACAGTGCTCGTGGAGTGCCAGCGCGCACTTCGGCTGACACAGCTGTTGCACGGAAGCCAGCGCGCTGCCGAAACGAGTTGCGTGTTCAACCAGAGAACGAGTCCTCTGCTCCTATCGCTGGTGCTGCACAAAACCAGAACGCCCAGCTGGTACTCGAGCTTGCCAAGCGAGATGCTTTGATCGCGTCGTTGCAACGAAGGTGTGCGCAACTTGAAATGGACCTCGCCGACGATCGGCAAATGGAGCAACTGCTCGATGGTTATCGCGAAAAGCTGGATACAGCTGCTGAAGAGAATCGCACTCTAGAGGAGGCCCTCAGAATAGAACGTCAAAATCAGCAAGCACTCCAGGAAAAACTTGCATCCTATAAAGAGCGGCTCGCAGCATGGCCAGAAAAGCTCCGAGCCGAAACGCGGGCCCTCGAGGCAACCCACGAATATCAGTCAAAGGAAGCGCGATTGCGCATACAGCGACTCGAAGCGGAGAAGCACCAACTGCAGGATGAGTTGCAACAAAGCTGGGACACCGTCGCGAGTTTGCGAGCCGAGCTTGCGAGCGTGCGGGAAGAGAACGCGGAGGCCGTGCGCGAGGAGACCCAGCGCATGCGCCGCGACTACGAGCAGAAGCTTCTACAAGCGCTCAAGGAGCTCGAAGAGCAGTTCGATGCATATCGACAGGAAGCAACCGAGGCGCTCGGTCGGTGGCAGCGTCGATGTATCGAGATGGAACGGGAGCATTGCGAAATGTCGGAGCTTCTTCGCCACTATCGACAGAAAAGTGAAGCGTTGACTCGCTCCCGGGACGCGCTCGAGCGGCAATTGCAGGACCAGATAACATTCGCCGCAACCACTATAGAGAGCAAAGAGGCTGTCATCGGACAACTCGATTCTGAAATAGAGGCTCTGCAGAACCGGATTGGCGAACTACAGGCTCAGATCGATGACCTGGAACTTGGAGATACTCCAGCTGGGAGCGACGAGCTCGCTATCTGTGCCGCATCGGCGCCACGTCGTACGACCTTGACCCGGTAGGTGCCTGCACGTTACCGTTGCAGCACGCGACGCGCTCTCTCTGGACGCTTCTTCTCAGCGCCGTCATTGCATGCTCAGCGCAGCCGCCCCGGGGTCGATGAATCTCAGGCACATGTGCATCTCGTTCCGACTTTCGGCTATGGATGGCACCCGGAGAGCCGGCGTACACCATGGTAAACGCGCTGCTAGCCGGTTTCTTCTCGCGCACGAGCGCCAGCCAAGAATTGCCATGCTATCGGAGAACTGCGTAACATCCGAAAACTTTCGATGTAAAGAACAGACCTTGCTCCGAACTCGGACGCAAGTCGCTGCCTTGCTCGCGTGGTCCGACAATCATAATCTGTCGAATATGCGAGTCTCGCCCGTTCTGATGGTTTCCATATATGACGATCTGAAGATGAAAAACCTCCAACGCGGACTCTAGTGGAGGCTTTCGCATCATCGTGCGACTCAGTTCACTGGTGTTCATCGAGTTCTCTGTTCGCGAATGAGGAAGGGTGCTGTCCCCGCGGTCTAGGTCAACAGATGTATGCATGGGCTCGTCAGGTGGAGGCATTTCGAAACTGTCCTCCGTACGGAGTCTAGGTTCGACGCGCGCGTCCACCGCGGTCACCAGCTGCATCGCTGGGCTCGCTGCTGGCGATGTCGACACAACCAGTCCGGATTCATCGAATTCCAGGACAGCGGCCGGCGGTGGCAGTGGAATCGTGATCCATCCGCGTGGCTCATGAAGCTGGCAAAAAACGGTTTCGCGAAGGTCGTGGAAATCGGTGCCTGTCCAGACGCCGATTCGATTCGGTGTATAGCTCTCGTCCAACTGATAGTTCAGAAACATCCGTATTTGCGAGACTTTGGTTTTCTGACGAAATTGAATTGAGATCTTATGCGGCTGCGCACCATCGGTCTGGAAAAAGGTCTGCACATTGCCGTCACGCATCAGCTCGATGCCGTTCCCTTGTTTCGCAGATGAAACAGACCAAACCGCCTCGTCGCCAAGCTCTCGCAGCGCCTCAAGCTGCGTCTCGCTCTTATCGCTTTCGTTTGTAAGGCGCCGCAGTAGTTGGGGGATGCGGCGATCCCACAGCAGGTCCGGGTATCGCTGCTGGAGTACGCGCGGAAGGCCGAGTCGACCGGGGCGGGTCGGTGGCGAGGCTATCGATGTTTCGCGCCGTCGTTCTGTGTGCGGCGGCATGGAGCATCCGCTGGGACTCGAATCAGGTGTAGACACCAGCGATGCAGGCAGCGTTCCGTGAACAGGCCTCGAGCGGCTGCCAGCAAGCCGATCGATGCCTCCGCTCGCTGGCGTCGTCTCTGGTGCCGGGAATAGCAGTCTTCGCCGGCCACGTGGCGGAGGTTCCTCAGCACGGGTTCCCTCAAAGAACTCGCGAGAGGGCCTCAGGCGTTCCATAAACGTTTCTAAGTAGCTATGGAGAGAAGTTTCGCTACCGAAGTGTGCCCTGGTCGTGCTGGTATTGGCTCCGATAAGCGTCTCTGCCGCGGGGTGTGTGTGAGCGGGATCGACTCGCACACAGCGTCGTTGCCGCCAGATCGTCGGGGCGCGATCGCGCCCCGACGTCCGCAACGCACGGCGCGATGGGGTTGCTTCGTCGGGCGCCACGATGCTCGCGGCAACCTCTGGCGTCGTGCTTTCGCGGGTGCTTGTGCTCCATGCTGAGCTGCTCTGTGTTGATGGATGAGCCAGGAGGTCGAGCGGCGATACCCAGCAATGCGAGCGCGCGCGCTGGTAGCAGCTTGGGGTCGGCGTTGAGCTCTGATGCGCAGGGCGCTGCAGGGCTTCACTGCGGCAGCGTGCGTGCTTCTGCGATTGCTTGGACACACTGGGGTGATCAGTGCGTGTTTTGGGCTTGTGTGCTAGAACCAGATATTACCACGACGTTGGATTCTGAGATTCGGACTATATGGCATAGGAGCGCTCGTGTGGGTTTTGTATCGGATGGGATTTGACGTCACGGGAATTTTACGGATGTCTCGTGGTCAACGGGTGCGCGAATAGACAAGTCTATGGTGCTGGAAGCGGGCATGGCGTGAAGATATTCAAAAAATGGACAGAACTGGAAAAAGATTTGGTTTGGAATCGAACCCACGGCCATTGGATTAAAAGTCCAATGCTCTACCGCTGAGCTACGTTGGCTGCGCACGGCGCGTCGAATGCTCAATTCGCGGTGCGATCGCCAACGGTGGGGAATTCGCAGCAATGTACATTGTTCAAAATTGATATATATAGACATGGTTTGAAGCGTGCAGAGAATCGCGGCAACGTGTTGACGCTGGTGCGTGCACGGCACTCGCATCAGATTCCAGTGGAACGTTGAACTGCTCGTTCTGTTCCTGAATCTCTTTTTTTTGTATATTTAGTCTTTATTTTCAATGCGCAGCAATAAAGGCTTACGGATTCACGGGTAATTTTTGGGTGCTCGGTTTTCGTTTTTGCGTAGCTCATTCGAATCTCATGTCGATGGCCTGCGTTGCGTCACTGGAATCCAGAGCATTCGCGACGCCCTCAAGCGGCGGTTCCGCGCATAACACATATCATCACCATCATCATCCAGTTTCTATGGGTAAGCTTGGACGCTTCTGATTTGCTTATGTGTAGCATGCGCACATCATGTATGCTGCATGTTTTCCATCATTCTGTTTCATGGCGACTCGTAGGTGCAGTAACTCGCATCGCTAATTTGATGGGATATTAACGCGACGTCGTTTCTTGATGACTTGTTCACAAGCTCAAGTCGGAGGTCCACTAAAGTCGTCGCATAAAATAAACGTTTTTCAAAGAAACAAAGTCTCCGCTCTCTACCGCCATCGGCCAAACGTTATTCGTGAGCACCTTGATGCCCTTTGAGTTATGCTCTGAGAGACTTGTATCCCTTCCATTCGGACGAAAGAGGCTCTTGCATTGGGAACTGAGTCATCGCAGCGATCGCTTCTCGTGGGGAATGCGTCATCGCTTTGCAGGACGGGGCACGAGACGGATCGAAATTGCTCGGACGCTGCTCCATTTTAGATTTCGCTTCAAGTACTTGCTCCATCATAGGCAATATCGCTTTTCAGAAATCCTCCATGGAATGGGACAGCGTTCGTTTGGACGCGCAACGCAAAGCGTACTCGTCAATGGGATCGCCGAGAACAAGCCCGCGACCAAAGGGTACGGCACCGATCGTGGAAACGGAGGAACAGCACCGCGGCCAGCCTTGTGTACCCGTCAACAGCACGCATCGGTCGAGGAAGCAAGTCTTCACGTGCATCAGAGCGGCGCTCGGATGACGAGAAGAAAGGATTGTAGCCGACGTCTGAGAACATCTGATCGCAGCCAAGTGGCACCGATGCGAGCGGCGCATGACGGCTGTATTCAAAGAATATGAAACTGGCGAGCGGAGTGCAGATTGCAACCACAGTCTGTGCATGAAATGCTTGAACAGTTGTCGAAAGCAGCAATACCTGGAGTGGAACGCTGATATCAGCATCATTCGGCTGTAGGCAACGAAGTTGAAGGGCATGGGGAGCCCCGCGTATTTAAAGTCTGAAACCTGGACGACGAAAAGGTACAAGTGGCACGAAAATCTCGCAAAAGAAATCCATGGAGGAACAGTGGGGCATTTCGCGTTTGTTCGCTTTTTGATCGTACGTAAGTGTGGAAACCCAACCGCCTTGCCGACAACTACGTAGTCGCGATACGCCGTCAACTGTAAACGGGCCAACGGTATTGAAACGGAGTCTGCTGATAACGAGTACCGCAGCCGTCCTCAACACGCTCAGACGCTCCCAGGACTGACCCGAGAGGCGCCCCAGCGATGCCGCGCTCAGGGTTTGTAGTGCCGAACATCGCACGGGCGCCGAACAAGCCTTTACCAGTTTAGACGATTTTCGCCACTGTATGTCCATTCGATGAATTTTCACAACATCTCTGACCTGATATAAGCCTCCAAATAAAACAACTCGACACTAGTGGCGACAACGGATGGCACCAACTAACCATATCCTCTATATGGACTGGAGCTCAGCAAAGTTATCGCTCCGAAATACACCTCTCCAATAGCTAAGATAAAGCATTTCTACCTAGCCTATAGCATTCCCCAACGAGTACGTGTCCTACTGGTGTCCGAAGAGCTCCCAAATACCTGGCTTCGTACTAGATGCTCTGGCTTCTGCTTCGGATTCGCAGACTCGCCGATCGTTGCCGAGCCTGTGGGGCCTCCGGTCGATGCCATCGAAAAGAAATTTCGATTCGCTTCCTCGGTAGCGTATTGCCACTTTTCGAGAAACGCTTTGCATGGCGCTCGCTGGACAGGGAGACCCTCGCTGGATTGTGCAAGATCTTGGGAAGCAGGGTAAAAATGTCGGCAACTGGCACTGGACTGAGCGAGATATCAGTGTTTGGGCGATGGAGCGACTGCGTTCTCTGCTTCAGGAGGATCCGATCGGTGAACTGCGACTCGCAGACGACACTGTTCAGGTGCAAGTCACGGGCTCTCCAAGCGTGCACGGGGACTGTGCCCTTTACAACCGCAAGGGCAAACTGCGAAGCGTGTATGACTTGAAAGTTCAGGCGGACTGGGAGGCACGATCTCTGGCGACGAACGCAGTTTGCGGGAAAGGCACGATCGAGGCGGAGCTCTTCGACACCGACCCTGACGTCACGATAACCCCAACAGGTACGTGGGAACACAGCGCTCAACTGGTTTCATTTTTAACGCTCGACGGGAAGTCTTGGTTGCACCGGGTTCTCGAGCGCTTCCAGGCTGAGGCGCTGCAACTAGGGACCGGAGACACCGGGTCGACAGTTGCTGGCCAGTCGCAGGCAGCTGAGGCGGTGAAAAGTGCAAACAAAGACCACGCAGGGAATACCGCTGCGACGTCGGGTGTGCAGCAGCCGGAGCAAAGCACGCAATCCACGTGGACAAGCCTTCACATGGAGGAACGCTTTAGGGCACCGCCCAGCGTGGTCTTTCGAGCACTCACCGCTGTGGAGGAGCTGCAGCGAATCACGCAAGCGCCTGCAACCAGCGATACGACAAGCTCAAACGGAACATTCTCTCTTTACGCCGGTCAGGTTCATGGTAGCTATACGAAATTGCAGGAGCCAGAGCTTATCGAGCAACGATGGCGTATGGCCGACTGGGTGCCTCGCGATCACTACTCTCGGGTGCAAATGCGTCTCAAAGCCGTCTCCGACGATGAGACGCTCCTTGTCTTGCAACAAGATCAGATACCCGAGGAATATCTCGAACGGACCCAAGTTGGCTGGAGAGAACGTATCTTTGCGCAGCTGCGCCTGATGTACAATCTCGGTAGTGCCTATGTGTAGCGCTGGGCGTCGGTTACGGCCTCGTATGAGCGTCCGCATCGTTGATTCCACCGAGTGACTGCAACAGAAGGTTTCGCTGAGGCACTGTGCTACTTGGTGCTCCACGAAATCAGTTTGCTGGGCGCATAGACTGGGAATGCCGCGCTCATTCGGGAAACATATCCTGACTTGTCTTCACGGTGCGGCGGAGAGCCTTTTGCACAGAGTCCTCGTAACCGGTCTTGAGTTTTTGGAGCGAGCGCCTCTAGAGACGATGTCTAACGCCGAGGGCGCGCATCCCCGGGCACCGTTTCATGGCAAAGTGCTTCATCTCATATGAAGTGCAGCGCTTTGAGCATTGATGTCCAAGAGGATACGCGTTCAGCGATTGGAGCGCGACACAGATCGAAGCCGCTTCCCCGCTGAGCCGCGTCGAGGAGCCAGCACAAGCGCAAACCAGTACGCACCTATAGAAACGCGGACATTTAGGACAAAGCAGTGTTCTTGATGGGTCTTTTCTCACTCCAAGGAGAAGGCGTCGCTTGCAAACTACCGATCATCGCTTGCGTTTCTCTGCTAGAGCAGTTATACCGTTGCAGCCTCATGGAAAAGGGCCTTGCTTTATACTAGTCACGTTATGAAAAAACGAAACAAGATCCACGCAGTAATCGCAGGATTCAATCCGATGGTACGGAACATATTGGCCTTTGCGTTTCTCGAGCCATAAAGACGCTTGGTGCTCAGCGGAGATTCCATTTTCATGACCGCAAACGCTCATGAAATATGCACACCTGTGCGACTTCCGCACGTTCCACACGCGTCGAGACCTGGCCACCAGGTCTCTCCAGCGCAGCATCAACTGTCTCCGGTCTGACAGGGCACGACTGCTCCACGGCGATATGTTCGCGAGCAGGACTGCCTGCTCACCGGTTGTTCGCTGCCTCCGACTCGTTTCATCGAAAAGAATACTGTACCGAAAACGACAGAGCCAAACGCTCAGTTGCTTGGAAACGCTGGCCTCATAGCGTTGTTGACCGATATGCCTCGGGGTATCCGCTCTGTGCAAATATTCTGACCGCGATCCTGGAAACAAACTTCATGGAGGTTCACGAAGTGCGTCTTACGCTTTCAGAACACACACAGGCGTCCGATGCGTGCTCCTTGTCTGAGACGTTCGCCGAAGTCGCGGCTTAATTGGCGTGCACTGCGCGTCAGCACCAGGTTCGGGTGTGGACCTTATCCTAACCGCAGAATGCCCCAGACCTGAAACCGTTTCGAGGCTTGCGTACTAAAAATCGACTCGACAAGCGATGTAGGCTTCCTAAATGCCTTCGAATTTGCGTGAGATTGCTTCTTTCTTTTGCTGGATCTCGAAAGTTAGCCGATTCATGGCACCAGGAGGCCAGACAAGAACCAGCACCTTTCTCACGTCAGGTGGCCTCGTCGTTCCGCGAGTCGGCCTCACTGCAACCCTCAAAGCCTACTAGAACTCCTGGACACGAACCAGGACCCCTTCCTACACACGCTTGCCGAGTCGTTCTCGTTACGTCCCCGCTGCAACACCCTAGTCACCAGGAGCATCGCTTGACGCGAACGAAACAACACTGATGAGGCGGTGCGCAGCACATCGGTAGAGCGCCATTCGGAAACGTAGGTTTAGGGGCCAGAGTTGCTTCGCGCTTCAGACCTGCAAGTCGAGGGCCGGTGGACCTATACACCCCGCGCACAAAGAATTTCGTATTGGGGTTACACAAAGGCACCGCGACTCACGTCGAGCTAGGCGTGTGTGTCCATGCTGCTCGTCAGCGTTTAACGGAGAGGTACGGCGAAGTTCCTGCTCACTGCCCGGTGCGCTAGCGTCCGTTGCTCGACGAGAGGCGGCAGCATAGCTCAGGAGCTCAGTATGAAGCTGAGAGACGCCCCAGAACGAGGCGAGACTATGAAGACAGAAGATGCGCGTTGGCAAACGACTTTTCTCGAGCTCGAAAACGCAGTACGTTACGTAAGTGGCTCGGAGCCTACTCCAGCTCCGTGCAACAGTACCGGCGTTTACGCTGACGTAGAGCTGTGGCTCGATCGAGAGCTTTTCGAGTCTCTCGCTGAGGGGAGAAACGCACCGCAGACACAACCGAGTGCAGCTGCACTGTC